>ERZ831773.2632-NODE-2632-length-13877-cov-3.410939_pt1 | contig 13877 bp, 12 predicted proteins | sample MGYA00519696_ERZ831773 | MGnify/ENA primary metagenome ERZ831773 (study PRJEB31850, sample SAMEA3708720) | human gut metagenome | biome: human gut; feature: human-associated habitat; material: faeces | place: China | collected 2014 ...
TCCAAAAGACCGTCATATGAAATAATTCGAGAAAAATGGACATCATCGGCACTGCCTCTACGGAATATGCAAAACGAGCGATATGTGTGTGAACCTCATAAACGGTTACTATATAAATATATTATAAAAGCTTTACATATTCACATTTAACCGTTATAATATAAATATAAAATTATTAAAAAGGCGGTGATTTTATGAATGATATAAATGAAGAAACTCCTATGACAGATAGTCAATTAAAACATCTTAACAGACTGTATCTATTAATAAGAAAACTTTTAAAGCTTGTACCACAAGACAAGCGTGAAGAACTTGAAGATGAATTTGATAACATATTACAATCAAATATTGATAGTTAAAATTACCACAAAAAAAGAGCGGTCAAAGTGAACCGACCTCCAATTTGTTAGATTTTTGGTCTAACTTTTGAGGGTCGGTTCACAGACCGCTCTTTAATATGCACCGCGTTTAAAAATAACCGCAAAAACAGTTTTAACGATAAGTTTAATATCAAGGAAAATATTCCTACGTTTTATGTACTTCATATCCATATCCATCCAATCGTCAAAAGACAGATTACTGCGGCCGTACGCCTGCCAAAAGCACGTCAAACCGGGCGTAACAAGCAATCTTTGCATTTGATAGGAATTATACTGTTCAACCTCCCTTACAAGCGGAGGACGCGGTCCTACTATGCTCATATCGCCTTTAACAATATTTCAAAGCTGTGGAAGTTCGTCTATACTGTATTTTCTGATAAATTTACCGACCTTTGTTATTCTCGGGTCGCCCTTAATCTTAAATACAGGACCGTCCATTTCATTATATTTCATCAAATCATCTTGCAGATTCTCTGCATTTTTACACATACTGCGGAATTTATACATCTCAAAATGAGTATTATTCTTCCCCACTCTTGTCTGTTTATAAAACGCAGGTCCGCCGTCACTTCTTACCGCCAATGCCGTTACCAGAAAAACAGGGGAAAGAACAATCAGAGCCACAACCGAACAAATTACATCAAGAATTCTTTTAAAAAATTCATATATCGGTTTATGCAAATCTTGTGATGTTATAATGATTGCACCTTTATTAAGCTCTTTTGTTTTCATTCGCCCCACTTCTTTCATTAATACCAGCTTATATCTGCAATTACGATTTCAGGCTTGTTATTAATTCTCGGAACAATTCCCGATTTACCCAAACCGCGTGAAACGATGAACTTACTGTTACCGTCTTCGTGGTATCCGTCACAAAGCTTAGGGAACAAGCCTTGATCCGCCGCGTAAAGTCCACCTATAAACGGAAGTCTGACTTGACCGCCGTGTGCGTGACCTGTAATTGCAAGGTCAATATCATAGTCATTTAATTTACCCAAGAAATATTCCGGATAATGCGTCAACAAAAGTTTGAAATTATCGTCCGCACTCATTGCTTTTTCAAAGAAATCTTTTCCGTATTCATCAAACTCCGTCGGATTTTGCGTCAAACCGATTATATCAATAGCAGTTCCGCCGATATTGACAGTTTCGGTTTCATTATTGAATATCTTAATACCTTCCGCCTTAATATCCTTATATATATTGGAATTTTTGAAAAGCATTGCGTCAATTTCGTGATTACCAAGACAATAATACACAGGTGCAATTTCATTAAGCTGTTTACAAAGTGATATTACACTGCTGTAATTGTCCGGCTGACTTTCCAAATTCATATCACCGACTATTGCGACAATATCCGGACTGAGGTTTTTAACCTCAGCCACAAGTTTTTCGTTGTCCTTGCCAAATTCCTTTAAATGCAAATCGGCAAGTGCCACAATTCGGATATTATCTACAACTTTATTTGATTTTACCTGATAAAATTTCTTTTCAAGTTGATTATTCTGATGAACAATCATCAGCGAGCATACGCCCAAAAATGCAACTATAACAGCTAAAATTATAATCAGCTTTTTGCCGAATCCCATTTTCTTTTTCGGCTGAATTACTTGAGTTTGTTCACTCTCTGCCATTAACGTATCCTCCCCGATTATTCGTTATCTTTATTTTCTTCTTTTTTATCTTCCGACTTATTTTCAGCCTCACGTCTTGGCTGTTGAGCAGAAGCTTTACGGAATGTAGCACCCATAAGTTTTCTTATATCATAAATCTGCTCTGAATTTGTTTCCGAAACAGCTACGCTTACTTGCATTGTAACGTTAGGCGTCTGTACATTATGATAATGCACAAGTTCTTCAAGGTACTGCTTAAAGTCCTCTGCACGCTGAACGGTACACTCTTCAAACATACCGATAAACTGGTCACTTCCGTTATATCCGACAAATCCGTAACTTGACGCGGCTCTCTTTAGCACCTTACCGAATACTTTCAAAAGTGCATCGCCTGCCTCACGTCCTCCCTTGTCATTGACATACTTCAAGTTATCAAGCTTAATAAGCAAGAATACAAATGAGTCTTTAAGCTTATCAGCTGCATACTTTTCAATCTCAATATCACACATTGCTCTGTTCGGAAGTCCTGTCTTACGGTCAGTGTACATAATATAATCAAGGAAGTCTTTTGAACGGCCGAGTATAATAGCACCGATACAACCGCCGAAGAAAAATATGATAATCGCAAGAACGATATACATTCTTACATTAATCTTCTCACTTGTCGAAATACTTGAAAGTGTTGAAACGTTATATGCACCGATATATTGGTTGTATTCATCAACAGTTGTCGAAACACTTGAATACATATCACCAAGCTTTTGTGAAAGTTCTTCAAGGCTCTGTTCGATTTCGTCCTTATTGCTCATATCATCCGATTGAGCGCCGTCAGTAAATACGGCAAGCAGCTTTTTCTTATGCTCAAGGTCAACTTCAAGTTTTTCCTTTTCTGTTTCAATGTCCACGTACTCATTAATAAGAGTATCGTATGTTGTTTCACTCTGAACGTGACCGTCCTCTTGATTCCATTCATCATACACATTCTTCAAGATGTAGTCACTTGCGTCATTGCCCTCGTCACTTTGTGTACCGTAGTGATATTCAACGCCCTCTTTATTCTTATCACTGTACTTTGTAATAAGGTCATTTAAGTCGTTGATTTTCTCCTCCATATTCTGCAAATCAAGTTCATATGTACTTATATCACTCTGATACTTCTTAATAAGAGTTTCCTTATCGCCTGTAACCTCTTGTTCCAATATAAGCGAATAAATCTGCGGAATATCGTAATCTATATATGACTTATAAATTTCATACAAGTCACTGAATGAATATCCCGTTTCCGCACTTCTGTAATTCGGCTGAGTTTCCTTTTTAGCCGCAAGATAGTCGGAAATATTAAGCGCCCACGCGTCAAGGATTTCCACACGTTCAATATAATCATACTGACCGTCAGTTCCGCGCACGTTATTATTAGGCAATGTTTGTTGGTTGATATATTTTTCACCGTATGTTGCGAAGTAATTCTTGATTATCGAATCAAGCACGGTTCTTGCAAAATCTTGGCTGTACTCACTGCCGACAGAGAACGACACAACATAGTCTGTTGGGAAATAAGTATATTCTTCACCGGCTTCCAAAAGAGCCTGTTTTTTAACTTCTTCGTCCGGAGGGATAATTTCCGTAACCTTACATTTTGAACGGATTGCGTCCGCACCGATATTCAAGTTAAGGTCCTCCAAAACATTGGTTATTACCGCCGCCGAATAAATTTCCGTAACGTCTATATCGTCACCGCTCGGAGTTTTTCCGTCTGCGGCATTCTGTCCGGTATAACTGATAACCGTACTTGCTGTATATTCCTGATTATACATGGCATACTTGTAAACAATCAATGCACCGAGTACGCAGACAGCAAAAATAAGATATTTCCATTTACTAAGATATTTAAGCAAATTAAATTTATTCATATCTGCCGTCCTCCTTTCGTCTGATATATTCGTCTATAACGTAATATACAGCACAAAGTATAATAAAGAATACTACGGCAGTTCCGATAACCGTTTCAAGAATAAACATCTTGTTACCCGAGCCTGTATATTCGGTAAACGTCAAGTAATCCTTTGTTGTATGCTTGATATACTCCTTGTCGGTTGTGTCGGCAGTATTTGCTACTTGCTTTAATTCTTCATCAACTGTTTTGATAAGCTCATCGGCTTTTTTATAGCTTTCCTCATCAGCCGTTGACGCGTTTACTTTTGCGATTATATCGTTGTTGTCAATAATGTCACGGTCAACCGCATTACCTTGCGAAAGACTGTAATCAGCCTCTTTTGTAAGGTAGTCTGTACCCGTATTTGTTCTCGACATATAATATTCCTGTTTTTCGTTGATTGACGGCACCATAACCGTACCAATCATTGCCGAATCATAGTCCTGTACCTGTTGTTTTCTGACATTGTAATCAATCATAAATTTCTGGTAGTTTATATTCAGCATATCGTTTTTATAATTCAATGTTCTTATGTAGTGGTCTTTGTTTCTTGAAAGTCCCGATTCAAGTACGAATGCACTGTATTTTTTAATACTGTAATTCTGAACATTTTGAATCATTTTCTTTATAGTCTGAAAGCTCTGACCGGTTATGTCTGAACGATATGTAGCATTTTCTTCAATTCTTTGCTGAATATATCTAAGCATTTGATCCGATTTGTTTGTAAACAGCTTTGCGATTTCGATATATTCCTTGCCCTCAATATCGCCAAGGTCGTACTTTAGGACAGACTTTGTACCTACATATTCCTCATGGAACATATCGTTATACGATTTACAAATAAGCGTCATCATATCGTCAACAGAAATATTTTTAATCTCCCTGTTCATTCTGTACGAAACCGTATAGCTTGTTGAAATATAGTAAGTGCTTGAATCGTTAGGATCTATCGTCTTACCGCTGCTGTTTTCGGCAATATCAATATGTTCCGAAAGTTCAGTCGGTGTCAAAACGGCCTGAAGTCCGGCATTACTGATTACCCTTTCCATTACTCTGTCAGACTTTAATTCATAGACATTGTAACGTGTAAGGTTAGGGTTCTGCCCCTTTGACGCTTCCTCATAGTTAAGCGACAACACTACGCTTTTCTTGTTAAAACTGCCTGTACACGTCACGATAAGAGATATAAATACAAACACACACATAAGTACGACTATCGTTTTTATATTGCTAAGCACTATAAAAAGAATACGCTTGAATATGTTTGCGTCTTCCAAATTTACATTTGTAAATTTTTCATCACTTCTCTTAAAGAAACGACGCAGACCTTTCCACATTTTTTTCATCTTCTCTCTCCCAACTATAATTTATAATCTTAAAATATCATAACCACTTTATATTTTATCACATTCTTCCATTAATTCCAATCATAGTTTTCTGCATTTAACTATTTTTTTCCTTTACCCATGGCCACAGCTTTATATCTTGTGTTGTCGGAATATGGAATGCATAAGCCAGCGGCATAAGTCTTAGTACAAGACTTGTAAAGAAATAGTATAATGTATTATCTGTTGTGTATGTTATAAAGATGTACATTTCACAGAGGAAGAACAGCATACCTGTTTTTTCTCCCCAGTGATTTATCATCCAATTAACCTGAAATACCCAAGTATATATCATCCATGCCCAGAATCCCAAGAAACCGAGTTCTATATAGATTGTAAGTATGTTATTGTGAAGTGCAACGACACCGATATGTGCGTTAGGATTGTCAACCATAATTTTCTGTAAAATTACTGTTGTGTACTCAAATCCGTACCCCATAAAACCTAAGCTTATCTGATAATATTTTTCAATGTACTTGTACACATCATTTCTACCCATTGTATCTATGCCGAAGTAATTCGTTATGTATTCAAATGCACCTGTTTTTGTTACAACCACATACCCAAACGAAATGATAACCGCACACCAACCGATGAATTTCATAAATCCGATACGTCTGTTAGGTTTCATTCGCCCCATAATCAATCCGAAAAACAACGCAACCGGCAAAGCCAAAAGTGCAATTCTTTTCCATCCGAGTATGAAGAAGAATATTGACACCAAAAGGCATAATATTCTTTCTTTCGTGTGTTGTGCAAAAAACAGTAAGTATATTATGAAAAAGCCGTATGTAAACGTAATATCGTGTATTTCCATTGCCCTTGCAAAACCTTCTTGTGCATCACTGCCCATAAGCATTGCAATTACGGAATTTATACTGTCCGATATTCCGTACACGCCCAAGTTGTACACGACCATTAGCATATTTGCCGCCGCAAGTCCGTAAAATGTAGTAAATATCGCTCGTTCTCCGAACAAATATGCACCGGAGAAAATAATGAGCAGCACCAGAAACTGATACATAAATTTCGATGCGCCACGCAGAATGAAGTCGATAGATTCAATGTTGATTATCCACAAAAATATCGACCATACGATAATTCCGATAAGGACAAAGCCGTAAACACCGACAAAGCTTGCCGCCGTTTTAACTCTTTCCAACCGTCCTGATATAAACAGGTATGCCGCAGCCATAACAACAATGAAAAGACTTATAGCTTTCATCATACGGGTTTGGGAAACGGAAAACACTTTTAGGTCACCCATAGCCGCAGACATAAGCATTAAAATATACGCAATTTCCATTGCTATCTTTCGTTTTTCACCGTTTATAATCAACCGCTTACACGCCCTTTCTCATAAATATTTTCAGTTCGTTTCTGTACTATCACACTGCCTGCGGGATATACGCCTTTCAGCACCGAACCCGCACCGACAACGCAGTCACGCCCTATTACCGTTCCGCGAAGTATAACTGTATTTGCACCAATCCACACATCATCACCTATAACGACAGGCGACGTTTTATAACCGCTGTCATGTATGCTTTCAGCTGATGATATGTCATGGTCGTGGTCATATATAAGCACATTCGGACCGAATGCCGCTCGATTTCCTATAGTTATTCTTTCTTTTGCAACCGCCATACAGCCGTTGTTGAAAAAACACCCTTCGCCGATTTCAAGCGTTCCGCCCTCTGCACATAAAATAACATTACGTTTAGTATGTATATGCTTTTTTAATAAAATCTTCCCTCTTTCAGTTACAGATATTTTTGTTGTAATCGAAAAATCCTGTATAAATGCAGAGTGAAAACCTTTTATATTAAATATTTTTGTTATTACTATACGCAAAAATGTCAATACACTTCTGACGTACAGTGAAATTCTTTTTTTCATTCAATTCACCTTTTTGACAGAAAACAAATCTCCGTCATTTATCATTTTTTATATAATTCCAATGTTCTGTCCGTAATTTCGTCCCAACTGTAATTGTTTTTTACATATTCAATCTGCTCTGCCTTATCCGCTTTCTGTTTGCCCAATATTTCGCACAGTTTGTTTTTAAGGTCATTTACATCACTTTTCTTAAATGTATACCCATACTCACCTACTACGTTTTTTGTAGTATCTATATCACTTACAAGGCACTCACAACCGCAAGCCATTGCTTCAAGCAGGCTTATCGGCATACCCTCAATGTCACTCGGAAGTACATATATTCTGCAATTATAATAAAGCTCCCAAAGCTCGTCCTCCTCGACAAAGCCGGTAAATATTATTCTGTCGTCTTTTGCCATATCGTGAATTTGTTTTGCATATTCGCTTGAATGACTTACTCCTCCGGCAATTACAAGTTTTTTATCAGTATCCGTATGCATAAATGCGTCTATCAAATAATGCAGTCCTTTTTCCGGAACAATTCTTGCAAGAAACAATATATATCCGTCTTTTTCAAGACCGTATTTTTTTGTGATTATATCGGCTTTCTTTTCATTTGGAACATCTATTCCATTCGGTATGAAAAACGTTTCTCTGCCGTAAGTTTCTTTGAAATAGTCACGTGTTCCCTCAGACAGTACAATAAGTTCGTCTGCATATTTCGCCGCCGTTTTTTCGCCTAATTTTAGAAATTTTGTGGCAAATCCGCCCCATTTGGCTCTCTGCCAATCAAGTCCGTGTATTGTCGCAACGGTATGTATCCCGAATAAATGCGGAAGCCATATCATTGAACAAGGACCTTCGGCGTGAAAATGTATAACGTCATATCTGCCGAAAAGTGCCAGAAATGTTGCTATAATCGAATAAACTATCGCATTGAGTTTACCGTTTTCAAACGTCGGTACACTCTTTATCTTAACTCCCTTATATTCTTTCAAATTAACGGTCTTACCGCCCGAAACGTGTTTTCCTTTGCGGTTATACACCGTCACGCTATGACCTTTTTCAACCATTCTTGTGGCAAGTTCTTCAACAACTATTTCAACACCGCCCTCGCGTGACGGTATTCTTTTATGTCCTATCATTGCGATTTTCATTTTATAACTTCCTTATACAGTTTTATCAGTTTTTCGGAATATTCTTTTATTGTGTCATACTTTATATCTCTGCAATTTTCACTCATTTGTCTGCAAAGTTCTTTGTTGTTATACAAATATTCTATCTTTTCAGTCAGCTCTTTCAAGTTTCCGCTTTCAAAAAGTATGCCTGTTTTGCCGTCATCGATAAGTTCGGGAATACCGCCGATTTTTGCACCGAGTACGGGAGTCATAAGACTCTGCGACTCCATAACAGAAAAAGGACAATTTTCCGACCATTCGGCAGGAAGTACGGTAAACAACGCTTTTTCTATAATATTCCTTAATTCATCGCCTGTCTTAAAACCTACATTTTTAATATTATCCGCACTGTTCACTTCATTTTCAAGTTCGCCCTTGCCTGCGAATACAAACGGTATATTACTAAGTTTCTTTGTCGCTTTGACAAGGTTGGATATTCCCTTTTCCTCTGAATATCTGCCGAAATACAAAACATAATTTTCACATTCTGCTCCCAATGGTTTTATCTCGTCAATAAAATTGTACATCGTAACAGTTCTTCCGTTTATATCATCATTACGGCTGATTTCTTTTTCCATAAATTCAGACGGACAGACGGTTAAATCTATCATTTTGTATGTATGACGCAATTTATAGTACCAAGCCTCGACCGCCCCAATAATACTGCGTATTTTTGAAGAATGTACGCAATTATTTTTTACACACTCAAAATACTTACCGCCGTCACATTTTCTGCAAAGACCGCCCGTATAATCATTTTTTAATTTATGATTGGGACATACAAGCTGTACGTCATGTGCGGTATAAACAATCGGTATATTATGTTTCTTTATTTCATATATTATTGACGGCGTAAGCTGATAATTAAAGTTATTCAAATGTACAACATCCGGTTTAAAATCGCTTAGCACCTTGCGGATTTGTTTTCTTGCATTAACCGAATAAATAATGTTAAAAGGGTAAGTGATATGCTTTAACGATTTTTTGTGAAAATCAATGTTTTCCGTATATGCCTCTACCCTATTTCCTACACAGTTACGCTCATCTGCCATACCGAAATATTCAACCTCGTTGCCGAGTGATTTCAAATATTCGCCTAATTTTATAAAATAAGTTTCCGCACCGCCTTTTCGGTACAGATATTTATTTACCAACAATATCTTCAAGGCAGACTCCTCCCACTATAATATGTGTAACAATTATATCAAATTTAATATTTCAAATCAAATAACAATACTTGACACTATTGTTACAACTATTATATAATCATACATATAATTTATAACCAAGGAAGGTTAATCGCTATGAATACAAAAAGACTTGATTGGATAGACATTGCAAAAGGTATTGGAATAATCCTCGTTGTACTCGGTCATACACTTGTTCCTCAGGTTCGCGAAACAGGTTTTGCAGGCTTTTTATGGATATTTATATATAATTTTCATATGCCGTTATTCTTCTTTTTATCGGGATATTTGTTTGAAAAAGGACTTCCTCACTACACGAACAAAGGAAAATTCATACTCGGAAAATTACAATATCTGATGTTGCCGTATTTGATATTCTCAACATTTGCATATTTATTTATCGGTTTTTCGTTAAAAATTCCACTACTTGCAAAAGTTCTTGAAAACGGCGGATATACGGCAGTAGATTTAAAAGACGCAATTCTGCAAATTGTTACATACAATAACCACATTGACAAGCATTTATGGTTTGTTTTTTCACTGTTTATTGTATTCCTTGTGAATATACTTATTCCGAAAATTATGAAATCAAAACCAATGCTTATTGTACTTCTCGGATTGTATATTTCAAAAGCATATGTGCATTATTACGGAATACTTGACTATGTAACAAGCGATTTACTGTTTTTCTCACTTGCAAGAATTTCGTTTAGCACCGGCAACAAAAAATCAATTAACACTATTGTCGCCGCAGTGATATTCGTTGTTACCAACTGTCTGTACAGTTATTTTTACGTTACACAAATGCCGTCTGGTGTTTTGAAAGGTGTACTGTATTTGATAAGAAGTATCTCGTCCGTAACGGGAATTATGACGGTATGCAATGTTTCAAAACATCTCCAAAACAAAGCACCGCAAAGATTATTAAAAACACTCGGTATGTATTCGTATGACATTTATCTTATGCACGCACCGTTTCTTGTGTCGGGATTGATGGGAATACTGCTCGCATATTCACCGTTTCCGACTGTTATATGCTGTGTATCGGTGCTTGTGTTGGGATTGTTTATTCCGATTGTCTTGTCAAAATTCATAATACGGAAAATACCGTTTCTGTCGGTTTTGATACTCGGCAAAAATTACAAAAACAGCACACCTATAAACGCAAGCAACAATTTATCGCATAATTCGTAATTATTCGCACATACTATTACAGGGTGATTTTATGGATTGCGAAAATATAAGTCAGCTTATTTCGTCGAATGTTGAGGCAACGCAATATTTCAACTCACTTTCCGCCGAAATGCAGCAAAAAATTCTTGACCGCGGAACAGGTGTGAATACACTCGATAAGCTGAAGGAATTTAAAAATCTCGTAGAAAACAACGGACTAAAATAGCCAAAACCGCAACGGTTTTGGCTACTTTATTTTTGTGTACTGATTTTATAATGATGTTTTATTTTTCTCGTTCGCTTATAATACCTTGTCTGTACGCCTCTATAAGCTCCTTTAAATCGGCTATATTTTCTTTCAATTTCTTACCGTTATCGGTATCGCCGACAAGTATTCTGTTAAATGCGTGTTGAACGGCGACTTGGTTTGACACAATATCTTTACCGTTTTGAATAACTTGTTCCGCCGATTCAAACGGCTCGTGTGCTGTCAATGTCAGTCCGTATGAATTATATGTAAGAGTATATCCCGCAATGCCGGTAACTTTATGATACGGCTTTGAAAAACCGCCGTCAATCATTATAACCTTGCCATCACATTTAAGCGGATTTTCACCCTCGCTTTGATGTACGGGAACGTGACCGTTTATAATATGCCCTGTTCCGTCAAGACCAAACTCTTCAAAAATCCTGTTTGTCGCGTCCTCCGTTTCAATCAAATCATAATACGAATTTTTTTCTTCGTGATGTGAAGTTTTATCCTCAACAAAGTATCTTTCAAACGTTGTCATTCTGTCACGACCAAACAATGGTGACCCCGAACCGCTCCAAAGATACCACAAAATATCACCGCCGACGCTTTTTTCTTTTTTATTGTTTGAAACAAGTACTTTTCTCACGCAAGCCTCATAGGCGTCATACAACTCTTTACCTCTATAATCCTTACCGTTCACATTGACCGCCTTGAAACTGCCGTCACTGTTCATCGGCACACAACCGTGAAACAGCAAGTTACCGTTATAAACCTTATACATACCGCCCTTTTTCAGCATTAACTGCATATGTTTCTGCAATTTTTCACACTTCACAAAGGCGCTGTAAAGTTTATTCATCATATCTTCTTCACGTTCGGTGAGTTTATACGGATTTTCCTTGTCAATCGTAGGAAAATTGACATCTTTCATTTTATAAACATTTTCACCGATAGTTACCGTACCGTTTTCAAAGTCAATTTTATCAAGCAAGCACCTTTCGTTCATATCAAATTCAGGGTGATTTTGTATAAGCTGTCCCTCAAGTTTGAATTGAATAACGGTAATCGCCTTGTGCATTTTCATTTCAAGTTCGATTTCCGTTTCGTATGAGTGTTTTTTGTTTTTAATTTCAAAACAACTGCAGTCATCATCTGCATACACACTCATAGCAAACGTTGCAAGCGGTATCATATTAATTCCGTAACCGTCCTCGATAACGTCAAGATTGCCGTATCTGATACTGTTTCTGATAACGGTTGCAATGCAAGCCGGATTACCGACAGCCGCACCCATCCAAAGAATATCGTGGTTGCCCCACTGGATATCCACGCTGTGATAGCCGCGCAGGGCATCCATGACGATGTCCGCCCGGGGGCCCCGGTCGAAGATATCGCCCACAATGTGCAGCCGGTCCACCGCCATGCGCTTGATGACTCCGCATACGGCGATGATAAAGCCGGGGGCCTGGTCGATGTCGATGATGGTGTTAATGATGTTCTCGTAATAGTCCCGCTTGTCCGCCTCGTCATAGTTGACGTGGAGCAGCTCGTCGATGATATAGGCATAGTCCCGGGGCAGGGCCTTTCTCACCTTGGACCGGGTGTAGACCGAGGCGGCCCAGCGGCACACCTCGATGAGCCGGTGGAGGGTGATGCGATACCACTCCTTCAGGTCATCCCCCTGGGCGGTGATCAGCTTCAGCTTCTCCTCCGGGTAATAGATGAGGGTGGCCAGCTGATCCCGCTCCGCCCGGGTCATGGTGGTGCCGAACAGCTCGTCCAGCTTCTCCTTCACCACGCCGGAGCAGGAGTTCAGGATATGTAAAAATGCCTCATACTCCCCGTGGATATCAGAGATAAAGTGCTCTGTCCCTTTGGGCAGACCCAGAATGGCCTGGAGATTGATGATCTCGGTGCTGGCCGCCTGCACCGTGGGATATTGTTTGGCCAGCAGCTGCAGATATTGCAGCTCCTGGGGCTGAAATGTGCTCTTCGTGTTCAAAAAAAGCGCCTCCTTTTCAGGTCTGCGCGGGCAGCTCCGCCCGCTGAAAAACAGGTCTTGCTGTCTTTTATTGTACACGAGTGTCCCATAAAAATACAGAGGAAAACAGGAAGGAAGATATGCAGAAGTTGCCCACTTGTCCGCCGTGGCGGTCAGCCCCTGTTGTTCTTCCTCCCGGGCCGCCGCTGCGACAGGACCAGCCCCGCCAGGGTGAGCATCGTGCCCGCGGCGATGGCCGGGGTGACGGGCTCATGGAGGATCAGGGCGGAGGCGGCCACAGTGATGACGGGCGCACCGTAGATATATGCGATGGTCTTCACGGCCCCCAAAATGCCAACGGCAAAGTTCCAGCTGGCAAAGCAGGCCGCCGAGGCCCCCAGACCCAGAAACAGCAGATTCAGCAGATACACCGGGTGGGTAAACCGCTCCGGCTGCCAGCGGAAGCCCAGGAAAAAGCTTCCGTTCAGCCGCTCCCCGTCCTTCCAGACGAAGCGGGCCAGTATGGCGGTAAAAAGGGGGGCGGCCGATACGATGACCCCCACGTTAGAGGCCGTGGTATAGGTCAGCGCCATATTCTCCGCCAGGAAATACAGCGTCACGCCGCACAGTCCCGCCGCAGCAAAGGTCAGCTCCTGCCGCCATGTGGTGCCCTTGATCCGTTTTGGACAGGCCGCTGTCAGCGCCGCCAATCCTAATACAAACCGAAAGAATAGGATCTCCACCGGCTGAAAACCGGTGAGCAGTACCTTGGTGGAAATGAAGGTGGTCCCCCAGAGAATCACCGTGAACATAGCGGTCAGGTGACCCAAGGTCTTTCCGTGCATGATCTTCTCTCCCCTAACGCTCTTTGTCAGTTTTCTTCCTGCGTCTTTAACGGCAGCAGGGTCTTTCT
>ERZ831773.2637-NODE-2637-length-13817-cov-48.966720_pt1 | contig 13817 bp, 7 predicted proteins | sample MGYA00519696_ERZ831773 | MGnify/ENA primary metagenome ERZ831773 (study PRJEB31850, sample SAMEA3708720) | human gut metagenome | biome: human gut; feature: human-associated habitat; material: faeces | place: China | collected 2014 ...
TGCAAGCCCGCTGCTTCTCGGAGGTGCCATTCTCTCCGGAGCCTTTTTCGGGGACCGCTGTTCCCCATTTTCCACCAGTGCGCTGTTAGTCAGCGAGCTGACGAAGACCAGCATCTTTGACAACATCAAAAACATGGTCCGCACCGCATGGTTTCCGTTTCTTCTGACCTGCATCCTGTACGAAAAGAAGAATAGTCGGAATCCCCCGAATTAGATGCACATACGCATTCGCCAGATAGCGGAACCACTTCTTTTTATTTCTCGCTGCTGCCAGAAAAATTCCGAGAACCAGTCCGGTCAGCATGGCAGCCGTTGCCGCAAAAAAACACACCGTAACCTGCTTCATGCAGACCAGGAATACCTCCCAGGTAAACACCCAGTCAAATTGGAATGTTACCATACACATTTCCTCCTGTTACGCAAACGCCAGATGATGCTGTAATTTCGCAAATACCAGTTCCAGGAGTAAAGACATCAGCACCTTGCGCGGATGCTCCGCAGTCGGCGGATTCTGTGCATCCGTGTCCGAAGCGTTTCCCTGCGCACTGTTCTAATCTGCCGTATTGCTGGCCGCCGCACCAGTATCTGCTGCATTGGCATCTGCCGCACCAGTTCCGGATGCATTGCTTTTTTTCATAATCGTTTGCTCCTCTCTTCTCAGCCGGGTATCATGTTTTCTGATCCACCATCCAACGTCTCCATTCATATACACTGGACCATGTTCCATTACCGGATACTCATGCAGGAACAAAAAAGGAGACCCCGCAAAAATACCATGACTGATATTTCTGCAGAATCTCCGGTTTGTCCGGTCAATCCTGACGTCTGATGATACTAGAATTAACGTACCCTTATTTTCTCGTGTTTTTCCATCTGGACCAGTGCCCCATCCTGAAAGACCAGTACGATGGAGCCGTACTGTAAAGTGCCTGCAAGTGCCTGAATGTCTGCGATCTGCTCATCACAGATTGGATTCAGCCCTTGTCATATACTTAAATTGTTATTTGATCAGCAGGGATTTTCCAGTCATTTCTTTCGGCTGTTCCATGCCCATCAGCTCAATGAGAGTCGGCGCGATATCTGCCAGACAACCGCCCTCTCTTAACTTATAAGCCGGATCTGCATTGACCAGAATGAACGGAACCGGGTTGGTGGTATGTGCGGTCCACGGCTCACCGGTGCTGTAATCCACCAGCTGCTCTGCATTTCCGTGGTCTGCGCAGATAAACAGCACACCGTTCACTTCCTTGATGGCATCGACTGCTCTGCCGACGCAGGCATCTACCGTCTCGATCGCCTTGATGGCTGCGCTCTCCACTCCGGTATGGCCGACCATATCCGGGTTCGCGAAGTTGATGATGATGACATCGTACTTGCCGGACTTAATGCAGTCTACCAGCTTGTCGCAGACAGCCGGTGCGCTCATCTCCGGCTTTAAGTCGTAGGTTGCTACTTCCTTCGGGGACGGAACCAGAATACGGTCTTCGCCTGGGTTCGGCTCCTCGACACCGCCGTTAAAGAAGAAGGTTACATGCGCATATTTCTCGGTCTCTGCGATACGGGCCTGCTTTAAGCCGTGCGCAGCCAAAAACTCACCAAAGGTATTGGTGATGCTCTCTTTCTTGAATGCAACCAGCTTGTTCTCGATAGTCTCGTCATAATCGGTGAAGCAGACAAAGGTTGTCTTGATGCGCTCGCCGCGGTCAAAGCCGGTAAATTCATCATCACAGAAAGTGCGGGTCAGCTGACGTGCACGGTCCGGACGGAAGTTAAAGAAGATCACGGAATCGCCGTTTTTGATGGTTGCGACCGGAGCACCGTTTTCGGTGATAACAGTTGGCATCATAAATTCATCGGTCTTGCCGTCGTCGTAAGAAGCCTGGATTGCATCTGCTGCATGCTCTGCGTGAACGCCCTCGCCTTTGGTCAGCGCATTGTAGGCTTTCTCCACGCGATCCCAGTTTTTATCACGGTCCATGGCATAATAACGACCGGAAACAACACCAACCTTGCCGACGCCCAGCTCTGCCATCTTCGCTTCCAGTGCTTCCACGAACTCTTTTCCGGAAGTCGGCGGGGTATCACGACCATCTAAGAAGCAATGAACATAAACTTTGGAAAGCCCGTTTCTCTTAGCCAGTTCCAGCAATCCGTAAATATGGGTGATGTGGCTGTGTACACCGCCGTCGGATACCAGACCGAACATATGCAGCGCGGAATCGTTCTTCTTGCAGTTCTCAACTGCTGCCATCAGCTCCTCATTCTGGAAGAAATCGCCATCCTCGATAGACTTGGTGATGCGGGTCAGCTCCTGGTATACGATGCGGCCTGCACCCATATTTAAGTGGCCAACCTCAGAGTTACCCATCTGTCCGTCCGGCAGACCAACTGCCAGACCGCTTGCCTGACCCTTTACAAACGGGCACTGGCTCATAAGCTGGTCCATGACCGGGGTCTTGCCCTCGCAGACTGCGTTTGCCTCACAATTATCGTTTAATCCGTATCCATCCAGGATCATTAATACCACTGGTCTTTTTTCCATGATAAGATCTCCTTCTCTTTCCCTGCAATCCCGACAGGGTTTGTCTAAAAATTGACGAATCAAATACATTGTACTTCACACAGAACAATTTTTCAAGGTGCAATTCTGATTCTGTAAAGGATTCTCATCAAGTTTTTCCAGGCAGCTTTTTCATTCATGCCTTCTTCCCTGATATCCCGGATTTTTTCTCAGATTTCTCCGGGAAAGCCTGCTCCGATGGTGGCGCGATCTTTCCAAGCCTCACCTGCTCCAGATATTCAGCCAGATCTTTCTCCACTCCGGCAAACAGATAATGCTTGCCCGGCTTTACCAGATTGCCTCGGTCTTCCTCTATCTGGCGGCTGACACGCTCCATGTCCTCTTCCAGATCACTGGCTGACATAAGAAGGCAGCCCTGGCTGCGGATGATGACCTGCTCCAGTCCATCGGAGGTTGCCACAGTCACCCGGTATTTCTTTCCCATCTGATGGGCAAATTTTTCGATGTACTGGTCTGCGGTCTCTGCTTCTTTCGTGTAAACCACGTGAATATTGTGGTAATCCTCCGTGCTTCCGACTCCGCCGCTCACCTTATAAGCATCAAATACCACGATCAGGTTGTATTTGCGGTATCCCTGGTAATTGCAGAGCATGTCCATGAGGCGGTGACGCGCACCGTCCAGTGTGACCTTCATCAGCTCCCGAAGCTCCTCCCAGGCATAAAGGATGTTGTAGCCATCCACCAGCAGGTATTCGGGGGCGATCTCCCACTGCTCGGCGGCGAAATCGGGCCGTTCCCGCTTCTGCACCGGGCGGAACGCCGCCAGCGGGTCGCGTTTGATGGGGCCGTAGGTGCGCTCAAAAATTTTCAGCAGTTCGGCGTCCTCTTCCAGCGTAGCGCGGTAAGCCGCCATCCGGCGGGGACGGGCCGCGGTCTCTTCTGCTGTCGGGGCGGTGTGGCCCCAGCCGCTGTCCACGTGCATATGGCTGCGCACCTGCTCCCACGGCACCACAAAGCCCGCACCGTGGGAGCAGAACACCGAGTCAGCAGGGTTGTCCAGGTCGTGTTCCGGCTCATAGCCCGCCGCCTCGATGACCTCCGCTGCGTTGTGGCAGGGGCGGTATCCGTCCAGCGTCAGGTTCAGATGTCCCCTGCCCCGGGTGTAGCTGACCACCTCCATGGGGTAGCTGCGCATGGCAGCCACCGGTGCAAAACCGGTGAGGGTGGCCGTCTGGCCGTCGGGGGCCGTCTCGGGCGGGTCGAAGCTGCCCTCCATCCGCTGGACGTCGCTCATGGCGCGGCCAATGTTCTCCGCAGGCACTTCCAGTCGGAAAGAATACCACGGCTCGAGGAGCTGGGTCTTTTTGATCTGGTTTGCCATCATGAGGCCCTGCCGCACGGCGCGGTAGGTGGCCTGCCGGAAGTCGCCGCCCTCGGTGTGCTTGAGATGGGCGCGGCCCGCGATGAGGGTGATCTTCATATCCGTCAGCGGCGCGCCGATGAGGACGCCGAGGTGCTGCTTTTCTTCCAGATGGGTCAGCACGAGGCGCTGCCAGTTTTTGTCCAGCTCTTCCTCCCGGCAGTCGGCGGCAAACTGCATCCCGCTGCCCCGGGGCAGCGGCTCGAGCTTCAGATGCACCTCGGCATAGTGGCGCAGAGGCTCATAATGGCCCACGCCCTCGATGGCCTCGGTGATGGTTTCCTTATATAATATGCCGCCGGAGTCGAACTCCACGTCCAGCCCGTACCGCTCGGCCAGCAGGCTCTTGAGCACCTCGAGCTGAATCTCGCCCATGAGCTGGACGTGGATCTCGCCCAGCGTCTCGTTCCAGACGACATGGAGCTGAGGTTCTTCCTCTTCCAGACGGTGGAGCTTGCCCAATGCGGCATGAACATCTGCGCCCTCGGGCAGACATACCCGATAGCTCAGGACAGGTTCCAGCACCGGGAGGTCACTGTCCCGCTCGGCCCCGAGGCCGGTGCCGGGCTTCGCCTTTGTCAGTCCGGTGACGGCGCAGACCTGCCCCGGGCCGATGGCCTCTGCCAGCGTATATTTTGCGCCGGAGTAAAGCCGCAGCTGGTTGGCCTTTTCGGCCCAGGGCTCGCCGTCCGCTTCGCCGGTGAGCTGGGCTTTGACTTTCAGCTCACCGCCCGTGACCCGCAGCCAGGTCAGCCGCTCGCCCCGCTCATCCTGTGAGACTTTGAACACCCGCGCACCGAAAGCTTCCAGCGCCGGGGCGGCGCGGGTGTATTCGTCAAGGCCGGCCAGCAGCTCGTCCACGCCCTGTAAGCCGCCTGCGTTCTCCCGCTGAAGGGCCACGCCAAACCAGCAGGGAAAGACGTGCCGCCGGGCGACGGCCGGGATGATGTCCTCCGCCGTCAGGCTGCCCGCGTCCAGCATCTTTTCCATCAGGCGCTCGTCGCAGAGGGCCAGCGCCTCGTCCCGTTCGGCCTGCTCTGCGCCGAAATCCACGAATCCGTCGCCCAGACGGTGGGAAAGCTGGCTCATCAGCGCCTCTTTGCCCGGACCGGGCAAGTCCATTTTATTGATGAACACGAAGGTCGGGATATGATACCGCCGCAGCAGACGCCAGAGCGTCTCGGTATGGCTCTGGACGCCGTCGGTGCCGCTGATGACCAGCACTGCGTAGTCGAGCACCTGCAAAGTGCGCTCCGTCTCGGTGGAAAAGTCCACATGGCCGGGGGTGTCCAGCAGGGTAATATTCGTACTTCCCGTTTTCAGCAGGGCCTGCTTGGAAAAGATGGTGATCCCACGCGCCTTTTCCAGCGTGTCGGTGTCGAGAAAGGCATCTTTGTTATCCACCCGGCCCAGCTTGCGGATGCTGCCCGCGCGGTAGAGCATTGCCTCGGAGAGGGTGGTCTTGCCGGAGTCCACATGGGCAAGGATGCCCACCACCAGCTGTTTTTCGCTTTTTTCTGCCATGTCCGCTGCCCTCACACTGCGCCTGCAATGAGGCCGATGATGAGCAGCGCCCCGCCCAGGATGAGATTCGAGAGCATACTGCAATAGGTGCGCTCTTCGGGTTCCAGCTCCTCGAAGGAGACGATGCGCTCATCGGCAAAGTCCACGATGGACTTGGTGGAGTGGAACTTCTTCTTTTTGCCCATATCCTTAAACTCTTCGCCCAGATGATGGATGGTCACACCGTCCAGACGGAGGTAGTTCACCCACGCCCACGCCAGCAGCACAACACCCAGCAGCAGGGCCGGGGCCTGCCACATCGTGAAGGTGCCGTCGCTGACGTAGCGGTCCCACAGCAGCATCAGCACAGCCACCACCGACACCCGGGTGACGGATTTATACAAAATGGGGCGGAACATATATTTTTGATACATCGAAACCAGCTTTTTCATCCAAGGACGCTCCTTTTATAGAAGTAACATTCTTTTTTATTGTAGCATGATTTTGTGAAAAAAGATAGCCGCTTTGCGTTTTCCAACTTTCGTTGTATCCATTCGTCATCTCGTAAAAGTGCGACTTCTTTCCATTCTTTACCGTTTTTTTGCCGTCATTTTTCAGAAAAAAGCATCCGTTACCATTTTGTTTCTATTTCAGCGCTGTATGTCATTGACTTCTTTTGCCCACAATGTTAGAATACGAAAGGTTCGGTCCCGGGCGCTTTGTGCGTTTTTGGCACCCGGAGCGCGCCGTTTTTTGCATTTAGGATAGGAAAAAAGGAAAACAATATCTCGGAGGAGCATATCTCAATGAACATCGATTTTGAGTCCCGCAACATCACCCGCCGCAGCTTCCTGAAGGGCGCAGGCGTCGTGGGTGCCGCCGGCCTGCTGTCCGCCTGCGGCGGCAGCAAGTCCAACAACTCCGGCAGCACGGCTGCTTCCGGCGCACAGGCCCCCAACTCTACCGGTGCCACTCCCCTCAAGGAGTACATCTCCTGGGAGTCTGCCAACCGTGAGATCGAGAGCTGGAACATGCTGTACAGCCAGACCCTCACCGACGCCAACGTCGTCACCAACCTGTGGGACGGCCTGATGAGCTTCGACTGCTACGGCAAGCTGGTGCCCGCCATCGCCACCAGCTGGGAGGCCAACGAGGACTCCACCGTCTGGACCTTCCACCTGCGCGACGATGTGGACTGGGTGGACTGCAACGGCGAGGTGAAGGAGCACATCACCGCCACCGATTTTCTGGTCGGTCTGGAGTGGGTGCTGAACGCCTCCAAGAACGAGGCCAACAACACCTCCATGCCCACCCTGTACATCGTGGGCGCTGAGGAGTACTACGAGAAGACCAAGGATATGGGCGCGGCCGCTGCCGACCTGCGCTATCAGGATATGCTGGACGCAGGCGTGGGCATCGAGGCTCCCGACGACTACACTCTGGTGTTCACCTGCAAGCACTCCTGCCCCTACTTTGACACTGTGGCCTCCTACACCAGCTTCTACCCCGCCTCTCAGGCGCTGATCGACGAGCTGGGCATCGAGACCTTCCGCGGCTGCGACAACACCAACATGTGGTACTGCGGCCCCTATATCGTCGAAGAGTATATCCAGGGCAACACCAAGAGCTATATCCCCAACCCCCACTACTACGATGCTGCCAACGTCAGCCGCTTCGAGCGTCTGACCGTGACCATGATCTCCGATCAGGCCATCGCATTCCAGCTCTACCAGAACCGCGAGCTGGACGAGATGGACCTGAACGAGAGCACCATCACCACCATCACCTCCGACCCCAACAACGAGTACAACAGCCAGCTCTGTGAGAAGCGCGCCCGCCCCACTGCCTATGCCATGCACTTCAACTACCAGAAGAACAACGCCGACGGCACCCCCGATGTGAACTGGAACAAGGCCATCGCCAACACTGCTTTCCGTCAGTGCTTCTACCGCGGCCTGAACCTGAAGGCATGGTTCTCCCGCTACAACAAGATCAATCCCCTGAAGTGCGAGAACGACTACTACACCATGAAGGGTCTGTGCTACAACACGCAGGGCGCTGAGTACACCACTCTGGTGGCCAAGGAGATGGGCTTCGACGCTGAGAAGTACGACGGCGAGACCATGATCCGCCTGCGTGCCAACGGCGGCGACATCTCCGCCCTGAAGAAGCAGGCCATGGAGGAGCTGAGCGCCATCGGCGTTACCTTCCCCGTCAAGGCCACCTACTTCATCATCGCCAGCAGCACCTCTGCACTGGACAACGCCACCATCCTCAAGCAGTGCTTCTCCGACAGCTTCGGCGACGACTTCATCAAGCTGGACGTCCAGACCTTCGTTTCCAGCCTGACGCAGGAGGTCCGCACTCCCCAGCTCCAGAGCTTTGTCATCAACGGCTGGAGCGCCGACTTCGGCGATCCCGTCAACTTCCTGGGCCAGGAGATTCTCCACGACGACAATGCCTACTACGCACACTACTACTCCAACATCGCCCGGGTGGCTGAGGCTCCTGCCGACTACCAGAAGGACCTGATGGACGCTTTCGAGCAGTACACCGATCTGGTCAATGCCGCCAGCGCCATCGTCAATGACACCGACGCCCGCTACGAGGCCTTCGCCAAGGCTGAGGCCTATATGCTGGAGAATGTGCTGGTCAGCCCCACCTACTACGACGTCGCATGGTCCCTGACCCACGCCAACGAGTACAGCAAGATCAACGCCATGTACGGCAGCTGCAACTACAAGGCCGTCAACTGGGAGACCAGCGAAGAGGCCTACACCACCGTCCAGTACGAGCAGTTTGCCAAGGCATTCGAGCAGGCTTCTCAGGGCTGATCCGGCGCGAACGGCCATTCAATTTCAGCTTACGCATGAAATCTTTTCATTTTTATGTGTTTGCTGAATCAATAAGATTCAATCCGTACCAGAGTGTTTTTTCTTGACTTCCCGCCTGTGGGATGATAGAATATCTGCAATCGATACGGGTTCTGCAATGGCGCAGAAACAGATCAATAAAATCTGTCTCTGCGCCATTTTTGTATCTTTTTTTACCTTGTGGGAAGGTAAAATAGTATGGACAGGATAGGGATTTGGGAAAGGCAGGACCGTACCAGTCATTACAGGAGGGAAAGAATATGTACCACGATTTTGAGTCTCACACCATCACCCGCCGCAGCTTCCTCAAGGGTGCCGGCGCTGTCGGCGCAGCCGGTCTGCTGGCTGCCTGCGGCGGCTCTTCTTCCAGCACCGCAGCCAGCGCTTCGTCGGCTTCTTCCGGCGCAGCTGCTTCCGGCAAGGGCCTGAGCGAGCTGTTTACTTACGAGACTTCTGGCCGTGAGATCGAGAGCTGGAATATGCTCTACAGCCAGCAGGCCATCGACTTCAACGTGACGACCAACATCATCGACGGTCTTATCAGCTTCGACAACTACGGCAAGCCGGTGCCGGCTCTGGCTAAGAGCTGGGAGCACAACGAGGACTCCACCGTCTGGACCTTCCACCTCCGTGACGACGTGGACTGGGTGGACATGAACGGCGAGGTGCAGGACCACCTGACCAGCAAAGACTTCCTCGTGGGCTTCGAGTGGGTGCTGAACGCAAAGAAGAATCAGGCCGCCAACACCTCCATGCCCTCCACCACCGTCGTGGGCGCAGCCGACTACTACGACAAGACTTACGGAATGGATGACGCCGCAGGCGAAGCCCTTACTTACGAAGATATGCTGGCCGCAGGCGTCGGCATCGACGCACCGGACGACTACACCATCGTCTACACCTGTATAAATCCCTGCCCCTACTTCGACACCGTGGCTTCCTACGTCTGCTGCTATCCGGCACCCCCGGCTCTGGTGGAAAAGCTGGGCGTCGAAGGCTTCCGCGGCGTGGACTACACCCAGCAGTGGTGCTGCGGCCCCTACCTCATCGAGGAATTTGTGGCCGACAACTCCAAGCGGTTCATCCCGAACCCTCATTATTATGCGGCAGACGAGTGCAGCCGCTTCGAGCGCGTGTCTCTGAGCATGATCACCGACCTGACCGTGGGCTACCAGCTGTATCAGAACCGTGAGCTGGACGAACTGGAGCTGAGCGAGAGCACCCTGACCACCATCACTTCCGACACTTCCAACGCCTACAACGACCAGCTCTGTGAGAAGCGCCCCACCAAGTACGCCTACGACTTCCATTTCAACTTCCACTGCCTCAACTCCGACGGCACCCCCAACGAGAACTGGAATAAGGCCGTGGCCAATCGGGCATTCCGCCGCTGCTTCCAGGAGGGCCTGAACCTTATTCCCTACTACGCACGCTTCAACAAGATCAACCCCCTCAAGTGTGAGAACAACTACTACACCATGAAGGGCGTCTGCTACAACTCCAAAGGCACCGATTATGTTGATCTGGTGGCCAAGGAGCTGGGCATCGACGGCGAGAAGTATGACGGCGAGACCATGGTCCATCTGCGCAAGTCCACCGCCGACTCCATCGCCGCCCTCAAGAAGCAGGCCATGGATGAGCTGACCGCCATCGGCGTCACCTTCCCGGTCAAGGCGCCCTTCTTCTTCGTGGCCGGCGACACCGTGGCTCAGGACAACGCCACTGTTCTGAAGCAGTGCTTCACCGACAGCTTCGGCGACGACTTCATCCAGCTGGAGCTCGGCACCTACGTTTCCAGCCTTGCAAAGGAAGTCCGCATCCCCAAGCTCCACGGCTTCGTCATCAACGGCTGGGGCGCAGACTTCGGCGACCCCGTCAACTTTGTGGGTCAGGAGATCCTGCACGACTCCAACGCCTACTACGCCGTCAACTACTCCAACATCCAGCTGGTGGCGGAGGATCCCGCCGATTACCAGAAGGAGCTGGTAGACGAGTTTGAACAGTTCACCGACCTGGTCAACGCCGCCAACGCCATCGTGGACGACACCGACGCCCGCTACGAGGCTTTCGCAAAGGCCGAGGCCTACATGATCAACAACTCGCTGGCTGTCCCCTGCTACTACGATGTCCGCTGGTGCCTGACCCACGTCAACGAGTACACCAAGATCAACGCCATGTTCGGCCCCTGCAACTTCAAGTACGTCAACTGGGAGACCAGCGAGGACGCCTACACCACCGCTCAGTACGAGGAATTTGCCAAGGCTTTCGACGCCGCAAAATCTTAACTTTTTCTTAAATCTTTTCCGCCGGGAGTTCCTGCTTCCGGCCCGTGATCCACACACGGGAGCTGTTCTTAGCCCAAGAACAGCTCCCGTTGTTTTGTTTTTGGGCCTGTTTATCTTATTTTCGTCACTCTTCACCACAGTAAAGTAAATTTATTTCATCTCTATGCAGAGTACAACTTTCTTTTGAAAGAAAAGGCATTTCACATTCCATTGACAACTATTTATTTCGATGGTACAATATATGTCGTGTTAAGGATTTTACGGGAGGAGCACAGGCGCAGACAGAGGGGTCTGTTTCTGCGCTCTTTTGTATTCTCTGGTAATACAGAGGGGCAGATAATCTCGTAGGAGTGGGAAATCGGCAGGGCAAGGTACCCTGCGCCATAGAGCCGAGACACGAAAGAATAATTGGGAGGAAAACACAATGAACGCAAATTTTGAGTCTCATTCCATCAGCCGCCGCAGCTTCCTCAAGGCTTCCGGCGTCGTGGGCGCTGCAAGCATCCTGGCCGCTTGCGGTGGTTCTTCCAGCAGCACTGCTGCCAGCACCTCCGGTGCTGCCTCCGGCGCAGCCGCACCCGCAGCCGACGCCATCACCGATTACGTCTCCTTCGAGACCTCTAAACGTGAGCTGGAGACCTGGAACTTCCTGTACAGCCAGTCCGCTTCCGACCTGAACGTCATCACCAACTGCTGGGACGGCCTGCTGAGCTTCGACTGCTACGGCAAGGCAGCCCCCGCCATCGCATCCAGCTGGGAGCACAACGACGACTCCACCGTCTGGACCTTCCACCTGCGCGACGATGTCGATTGGTGCGACGTCAACGGCGAGGTCAAGTCTCACCTGACCTCCAAGGACTTCCTCGTGGGCTTCGAGTGGGTCCTGAACGCCATCAAGAACGAGGCCTTCAACACCTCCATGCCCTCTGAGACCGTCGTGGGCGCTGCTGAGTACTACGACCTGACCAAGGACAAGGGCGACGCTGCTGCTGACATGACCTATGAGGATATGCTGGCTGCCGGTGTCGGCGTCGAGGCACCGGACGACTACACTCTGGTCTTCACCTGCAAGGACCCCTGCCCCTACTTCGACACTGTCGCTGCCTACAACAGCTTCTACCCCGCCTCTGAGGACCTCATCAAGGAGCTGGGCATCGATGGCTTCCGTGCCTGCGATTACTCCACCATGTGGTACAATGGTCCGTACCTCATCGAGGAGTACATCCAGCAGAACACCAAGAGCTTCATCCCCAACCCCAACTACTACGCTGCAAACGACTGCACCCGCTTTGAGCGCCACACCATCACCATGATCCCCGACCTGTCCATGGGCCTGCAGCTGTACGAGAACGGCGAAGTCGATAACATCGACCTGACCGAGTCCAACCTGACCACCATCACCTCCGACCCCAACAACAAGCACAACAAGTTCCTGTGCGAGAAGCGCCCCACCAAGTTCAGCTTCCAGATGCACCTGAACTTCCAGCGCAAGGATGAGAACGGCAATCTGGACGAGAACTGGAACAAGGCTGTTTCCAACCGCGCGTTCCGTCAGTGCTTCTACAAGGGCATCGACTTCACCAACTACTACGCCCGCACCAACAAGATCAACCCCCTGAAGTGCGAGAACGACTACTACACCATGCCCGGTGTCTGCTACAACACCAAGGGTGAGGAGTACACCACTCTGGTCGCCAAGGAGATGGGCTTCGACAGTCAGTCTTACGACGGCAAGACCATGATCCGCCTCCGCGACAACGGCGGCGACATCGCTGACCTGAAGAAGCAGGCCATGGAAGAGCTGAGCGCTATCGGCGTCACCTTCCCCGTCCACTGCTACCACTACATCAAGAGCGGCGACACCACTGCTCTGGATACCGCCACCGTTCTGAAGCAGTGCTTCTCCGACAGCCTGGGCGATGACTTCGTCGTGCTGGACATCGGCACCTACGTCTCTTCTCTTTATAAGGAAGTCCGTAACGTCCAGCTGCACTCCATCCTGCAGAACGGCTGGGGCGCTGACTTCGGCGACCCCGTCAACTTCCTGGGTCAGGAAGTCCTGAGCGACGACAACGCTTACTACGCTCAGACCACCTCCTGGATCGCAGCCGTTGAGAAGGATCCTCAGGATTACCAGAAGGAGCTGCTGGCTGATTATCAGGAGTTCACCGATCTGGTCACTGAGGCAAAGGCCATCGTCACCGATACCGATGCACGCTATGCCGCATTCGCAAAGGCTGAGGCTTCCATGCTGAACAACGCACTGTGCATCCCCTGCCTGTACGAGGTGCTCTGGTGCCTGACCCACGTCAACGAGTACACCAAGATCAACGCCATGTACGGTCCCTGCAACTACAAGGCCGTCAACTGGGAGACCCGTCAGGGCGACGGCTACACCACCGAGGAGTACGAGGCTTTCTCCGCTGCTTTCAATGCAGCAACCAAAGCCTGATGATTATTTTATAAAGGTTTGGTTATCATGTTAAAATACACCGTCAAGCGGCTGGCTCAGTCGCTCGTCACGATCTTATTGATCGCAACCATCGTCTTTCTGCTGATGCGCTGCCTGCCTACGGACTACTACTTCACGGAAGAACAGCTCATGAAGTTTACCGAAGAGCAGAAATACGCCGCGCTGGAAGCCGCCGGTCTGACCGACCCCATTGGCACCCAGCTGCTGCACTTCTACAACGACCTGCTCCATCTGGACTTCGGCACTTCCCGCCGCATCCAGAACGGTGCCTCCGTCGTGAAGGTCATCGGCAAAAAGTTCGGCGTCTCCATGCGCCTCGGCCTGATCTCCGCCGGCATCTCTCTGCTGGTGGGCATCATGCTGGGCATCCTGCAGACCGCCTTCAAGGACAAGGTCTTTGACTGGATCGGCACTGCCTACACCGTTTTCGTCAACGCTGTGCCTTCTCTGGTCTCCTATTCGCTGGTGCTGGTCTTCGGCTCCAAATACCTGGGTTTCCCCACGCTGTACTCCACCCGCAATGTCGGCCCGTCCAGCGTGCTGCCCATCGTCTGCCTGTCGCTGGCGTCTATCGCAGGCTACGCTCTGTGGACCCGCCGCTACATGGTAGACGAGCTGACCCGCGATTATATCAAGCTGGCCCGCGTCAAGGGCCTGAGCTCCAGCGAGATCATGTTCAAGCACGTGCTGCGCAACGCCATGGTCCCCATGGTGCAGTATATCCCCCAGTCCATCCTGCTGA
>ERZ831773.2660-NODE-2660-length-13698-cov-3.861981_pt1 | contig 13698 bp, 5 predicted proteins | sample MGYA00519696_ERZ831773 | MGnify/ENA primary metagenome ERZ831773 (study PRJEB31850, sample SAMEA3708720) | human gut metagenome | biome: human gut; feature: human-associated habitat; material: faeces | place: China | collected 2014 ...
TTATTCTTTTAATTCTGTGCATCGCCATCGCCTCCTGTTATCGTAATCTCTCCCGTGTCTTCCACAAATTTCCGTGAAAGCGGTTCATCGGTCTGGTATGTATATTCGATTTTGCCACCATCTGAAAAATCACACTTATTTCCGACCGTACTTCCGACCTTCCAGACGCCCCCTCCGGTCTCATCTGCTACCCATATGATATTCTGTCCCTTATAGGTAAACTTCACATCATAAGTCTCTTCTCTTGTATATTCTGCGGTATAAGTATATGATGCATCCTCATAGTAAGCGGTCACTCCAACCATCAGCACATACTGCCTGACTACTGTATTCTGCAGTGCCTCGATCTGTGCCGTGTAATCGGTTGCTGTACTGACATCAAGTTCTCCGTTTTTCAAATCCCCTGCCGAACTTCCAACCTTCTCTTTTGCAAGAGAAATGCATAGATTCCCATATCCGTCTTCAATCTGCCCTTTCGAAAGATCCTCTATATTCGTCCCATCTGCAACAAATTTGTATTTCGTCGCCTCTGCACTGGACGCTGTTTCATCGTTGTAAACCGCGTACTGGGAATTTTCCAGAAAGCTGTTCGCAAAAATATAGAAATTCGTACCCGAAGAAGTATTTCCGGCTTTCAGTTCTCCATCCAATACCTTTGCATAGCTTTTTGCCAACTGGTAACAGCGCTCCTCCTTCAGGCGCAGATTCGACTGCGCCGTCATGAGTCCCGCCGTATACAGGATGGCAGCCGCAAAAGCGATAAAGAACGCGGATACACAAAGCACCACTGCCATGGATACACCTTTTTTTTCATTTGCTTTCAGCTGCTGCCAGCCTGTATGTCTCATAGATTCCTCCATATTTACCGACTCCATTTGATCTCAGTTTCCTTTGATGCCACATATGCATCACTTCCGTTGCCACTTCCCGCGTCTTCTGCTTTTACATTTGCAAGTACATCTGCTTTAAACACTGCCGTTTCTGTCACGATAAAATTACCATGTTCCACAGAAGCTTCATTCGTATCTTTCACAGATTCCAGATCCGGAAGTTTCAAAGTGTAACGGAAGCCGCCTTTTCCGTCTGGCTCGGCGATAATCACCGGTTTCAGCGTAATCTTGTAATAATTATAAGATCCACTGTCTGAAACATAATTTGACTCAATCGTCACATTGTATACTTCCGGTTCAAAAGTATGGATTTTTTCCTCATCTGGTACACCTTCCTGTGAATCATCTTCCTTTTCCTTCACATTCTCCCAGATCCATTTCCATTCTTCCTCAGAAGTCTCTGTCTTCTCTTTTATCTTGCGGTATACATACTGCTGAAGTTCTACTTTCTTCTGTTCTTCTCCATCCACCGTTTCTGTCGTTTCGATAACCCGGAGTTTTCCTTCCAGCTTATTATCCTGTCCGGCTTCTGTCTCTGTCAGTTTTCCTTTCAGATTGATCGAATAGACTTCTGCACAGTCGATACTGCTCCATTTCAGCACCGTACGCTCTGCATTCCACTGTTCTTCATGGGAAGGCACTTCAGGCGTATCGGTTACTTTTACCTTCTCTTCTTCTTCCACGGTATCTGCTTCTACTTCCGGTGCTGTCAGTTTTGCATACGGGAGCTGTACCGTTCCGACTTTCACCCACCGTGAGCTGACACTGCTGTTACCGGAAGAAATTCTGGTGTAGTACGCGATCCATTTACCGGCATAGCGAATTGAGAAATTATTCATAAAGTGGTAATAATCCTGTGCATTTTCCATGTTCATCTGAACCGGAACAAAATTATCCTCATAAGTCTGCGGATAAATCTTTATCATACGATTCCCCGGATTCTCTACGGTAGAAGCTTCTGCATCCTCCTTGGAATTATAAACATAGGCTTTCAGAAGGTATGCGCTTCCTCCAGGTGGAATGCTTTCTTTCGATGCGGCAATGTTGATTCTCAGACCTTCTGCCGTTCCGTTTTTAAAATCTTCCGCATCTACCGGCTTCTCCTTATCATGTGTCCAGCTGACTTTCCATCCAGTACCGGATCTGCAAGTCTGCTCGGAATTTCCAGTTCATAGGTCACACCCGGAGCACTGTCTACATAGACATTCTTATCACTCGTTTTGGCTACCAGATAGACAATGATTCGTTTGCCCGCATAAGCTTCCAGATTGATCGTCTTTGAATAGCTGCCATCTTTTGCTTCACGCTTCAAGACCACATCTCCCATAGCTGTTTCTTTTCCGGGCTCGCCAGAATTGCTGTACTCACGAACATAGATCTGGTATCCCATACAATAAGTCTCATCTGAGATTTTTGCCCAGCTGACATTGTAATTCAGTTCATTTTCATCCACATTCACTACCGATGGCTGTCCCGGTTTTTCCAAACGCTGTGATACGTTGTAGATCGCTGTGGCAGAAAGTCCGATCTGACCTTTTGATGCATCTCCGATACGGGTTACTTTCAGACGGATCTGGGTGTAATTCCAGTCATCTCCGTCTGCGGTAAAGCTTCGCCCGCTCTCTTTATATGCGCTTGTATCAATCGTAACTTCCTTGCCGTCTGCATCAATACCGGTCATCTCGATCTTGTACTTCGGATCGGATGTCGCAGCTAGATTCTTGTCCCACGAGAAGGTGTACTGCATCCGGTTCTCACCATCATAGGTCGGTTCCAGGTTGGATCCGTCTTTCTGATCAAGTACCGGGGCTGCCAGCCAGGTGAACAGATTTGAGGATGTATATTTAAAATCATTAAAATCATTCGGCCATTTTCCATTGAAGATCACACTGTCTGTATAGGACCATTCTTCCTGGTTCTTCTCATCTACATCCACCAGTTCTTTGATTGTATTGGTTCCAGCCATCTTCTGGTCATGATACATATAAACCGGACCAAGACCGGACTGTGCATACCAGAGACGTACATGCAGATTGGTTGCCTCTCTGATATAATCCGGAAGATTCGTCAATGATGCTGTTGCAATTCCTTTTGATACTGCCATAATATCTGTCTTTGCAAGAACAATATCATTTTCTCCCTTCCAGGTTCCAAGAAGCTCTGCCCGGTAAATTGGCTGTACCTCTTTAATAGAATTCGTTTTACTGTTATCAAGCTGGATATTAATGCTCAGATCATCCAGTGAGCTACCACTGATCGTAACCGATGGAGTTGCCGAATTATTTCTGTTGCTGTCCGACAGAGGAATACTTGCCCGGTAGTACGGCTGGAATGATGCTATTGAAATCTGTGGTGCAGACTGACAGGTACCAGCTTTCGATGTTGCCTTTGCTATAATCTGGTAATAATTATCATCACTATATCGTTTATGAAGTCCATCATCGCCAAAGTCAATATCCAGAAATCCAGTCGGGTTCTCTGCATTCAAAATAACTTTCTTGGAAAATCCCTTCAAGCTGATCTCTACCTGCCAGCCTTCATAGTCTTTGTAATCATCCAGATTATTCAGACTGTATTCATATCGATAATCCTCTCGATTTTCACTTTCAACAAACGGTGTTTTTAGTTCTACACGGATATCCGGTGTCGGAAGTACTTTTTTCTGGCTCAGTTCCACTTTTACCGGATCTGATTTTTCTACATCATCATACATGCTGACTGCACGTACCTGTAGCACCAGTTGACCGGACATTCCATCCGGAATATCAAAGCTTCCATTCTCCTTGTATAAAACTCTTACTGCCTCGTTTCCATTTTCATCCGTTACTGTCACTTCATATTTAAACGGATCACATAAGTCTGTTGAATTTTTCTCATCCTTTTTCGGCAGAACAGCTGGTGTAATATTCAAAGTAATCTTTCCATCACTTATTGATGCTTCAACAGAATCCGGTGCAAGAATCTTCTCTTTTTCATCGACAGTTACCACACCCTCCAGCCTCTTATATGCGGTTCTGGAATTCACAACAATTGAATCTTCTGTATCCACAATGACTTTATTCTCAATCTTGGACGTCTCATAATATTCATCAATATAGAACAGCACCTCTCCCATTTTTTTATCATTATCTGCACTGTTCCGGATCACACCGTCCTGATCTACGTATAGCCGATCCCCATAAATGGTTGTCACATTGTTTCCAAAATCAAGTGTCGCAAAAAAGAATCTTCCATCTATATCCTTCATTTCATACATAATTGTACAATAATCTTTCCAGTATACATAACTATCCGTTGGATAAATATGTATATATCCGTTTCCGTTTTTGACGGTGTTTTCCGTTTTTACCCCCAGTTCAATTCCCGTATAGTCAATGTTGGCACTGTCTCTTCGCTTAATATAGAAATTGTTTTTCCGGTCATTCTCATTCCCTATATTTGCAGGTGTTCCGGTAATCGAGGTAATTCCTGACGGAAGTGATCCGGATGAATAGATCGGGTATGGAGCCCAGCTCGACTTCACCTGATAATTAGCAGAATTCAGGTCAAGCGAAAAGCAATTATCGATGGCAGTATTTTTCCATCCTTCCTGCCCATATCTCGCTCCGAAAATTCCTCCGACATAGCCCGATGCCTTTAGCACTTTCGCATAATTTCTGCAGCGTTCAATTCGGATCTTCAGATTCGCATTTGAAGTTTCTATCCTGCCTCCCTGGGCATTATCACAGGAAACAAATCCAAAAATGCCGGATGCCATTGATGCTGAATAAATTTCTACATTCGGGGCATTGATACAATCAAGGATTTGAATCGTATAGCTCTGAGACTCACTTGCTTTGCTGGCATAATAGCTTGTCACATTTCCCAAGATGCCTGCACTGTCATTTGCTCCCTGCACCTTATCATCTGTAAAATTTTTACCCTTTTGCAGATAAATACTTCCATAGTTTCCACAACCCACAATGTTATATTCATTTTCCTCATAAGCATGATAAAGCTGTGCGACAATACCGCCCGAAGCTCCAACCCAGTCATTTGCATAGGTTGTCTGCAGATTTCCATAATTCCTGCAATTTTCTATGGTTCCACCGGTTCCCGTCCACTGTCCCATAATTCCGCCAGAATAATGGCTGTTATAGCAGTATACCGTTCCATAGTTAATACATTTTTCAATCGTCCATCCATCGGAAGTGATGTTGTTCTGATTTCCGATAATTCCACCGGCAAACCGATTCGTTCCCGAAGTAGCCAGCTGTCTTCCAACAAATGCACCATTGACCAGATAACTCAGATCCTGCTCTGACTCATTCATTCCGATAATTCCACCGGTTCCGACCCCGATTACCTGTGACTTATTAACCAGGAACCAGTTGCCGGATACGCACTTGTTGACAGAGCCGGTTGTTCCATTGAACGCCGTAATTCCTCCAAGATTTCCATTGGAACTCATATGCATCTGCATCCTCCCGGCTGCTACATTAGAACCGCCATCATAAGAAAGCTTCTCTATTTCACTTCCACCACTCCATCCAACATAATTATCATCCTTGGAAAGTTTTCCTTTTTCTGTTGCAAATTTATTCAACTGCTCTGCTGTCGTTTCTTCCGTCACATCACGCATGACATCTGCGGTAATGCTGCTTCCAGACATTGCAATTTTTCCCTTATTAAATCCAACCACTCCGCCAAGCATTCCGAATTTTGCCTTCAGATTGCTGGATGAATGATTCTCCAGATAGCATGCTTCAACTATTCCTGTGGTCTCGTTTTTTCCTGCAATTCCGCCGGCATGCGTTGCCTGCGCTTCTTTTTGCTGTACCGTGCTGGAACTGTTTGCAGTATAAATCCCCTGAATATCCATGTTGATCAGGCCAACTGTATTGTTCTTCAGAGACGAATAGTTTACGCCTGTAATTCCTCCATAGCAGTTGCCTTCTGCACTGCCATTTTCATCCTCTTTCATGGTTCCGGAATAACTGCATCCTACAACCTGAACTTTCTTCTGTCCGGAATCATTTGCTGATACAGACGCATTACCATTACTTCCAACAATTCCACCAAGATACTTATATCCACTGAAATCATTAAAATTCACACCTTCTGCCACAACCTTTACCACCGTCCCCTGGTTCATGCCGACAGCGCCTCCGACAACCAGCGCAGTCTGCTGTACATTGATTTCCGGCATGGTCGTAATCTTTGTCACACTTCCTGTCGCCTGGGAATCTCCTACGGTTCCGTTATTTAATCCGGTAATTCCTCCGATAATGACCGCACTTCCCTTAAGGACCACGTTTTCTTTCGATGCACTTCCCAGTATCGTTCCGTTATTCACTGCACAGATTGCTCCTGCGTCCATGACGCCCAGACTGTAAATCTCTGCCTTTGTCGTTTTTGTTCCCTGAACGTTGCAGTTCTCAATAATTCCATCCGCTTCATTTTTTGCCGCGATTCCTCCGGCATATCCGGAACTGCTGCTCACACTTCCGTAATCTTTACTGTTCGAAATCTTTGCCACATTAACTGCCGTAATTCCTCCCGCATATCCGGAATCCGCAGTTACTTTTCCTGCCCGGTTGATTGTATTGGTCACATTTCCACTGGTTGTACCGACAATTCCTCCAACCATTCCGTGGGTTGCCCGTACCTGACTCGCCTTGCATACCAGATACTGTGTTTCAGACTGGCCAAGAGAATCCTGTCCCAGATAGTTTCCAACAATTCCACCGACATTTTCATAACCGGTGATCCTCGCTCCGCTTCCGACAGCTACAATTTCTCCGTTTGTTCCGCCATCTCCGGTAACACTCAGAGTTCCTGTTTTTTCATTAATACCAATAATACCGCCCACATTCGTTCCGTGACTGCTCATAATGCTGCGACTGATATTCTCGTCTTCAGCAACCTGGATCGTACCGCTGTTTCTACCTGCGATTCCACCAACATTATCACTGGCAGCAGAAATATTTGCATAGCTGGTGTTCTCTCTTATCACACCTTTGGTCAGATTCCAGCCGACGATTCCACCCAGATTCTGATTACCGGAAATGGTCTTTCCTGACATGGTACTGCATTTTTCAATGGTTCCTGCTGTGTAGTTTCTTGTTCCATCTGTAAATGTCGTATCGCTTCCGATATTCAGTCCGGCAATTCCACCGACATAACTAAGCGCTGCATTTCCAAAATGCTCACTGAGAGTACACTGGTAAATGAGCCCCGCATTCAGTCCGACCACTCCGCCGATTCCTGTGAAACCGGATAAACTTCCCTTGTTGGTACAGTTGTCGATGATCTGATTTTTAAGATTGACTCCGACAATTCCACCTGCCAGGTGCAGCTCCAGATTTTCCGCCTCATCTGGCAGATCGATGCCCGCTCCAATCTCATTTTTTGCAAATGTCCCCAATTTCACCGTTCCAACCGATTCACCAAACGCCGCAGATGTCAGAGAAATATTTCCCGAATTGGTACATTCTTTCACTACAATCCTGCTGTTCTTTTCACTGTATCCAAGAATCCCTCCTGTATACAGACTGGCTGTAATCGGAAGATTATTCGTCGTTGTGACTGTAATCTTTGCCGTATTGGTATTGGTATATCCACTCGCATATACCGGGATATTGTCCGCACTCAGTTCCGGCAGCAGTTTATCTGCATTTTCCCACAGCTCTCCTTCTGTTGTAGAATAGGTGCTGATATATCCAACCACACCACCACAGAATGCCTTTCCTTTGATCGTACCAAGGATGTTATCTGTATGGATTCCATCCATCACAAGATCGTTATTTGTATTTATCAGATTCGCTCCAATACATCCTCCGACAAAAAGCTGACCTTCCACGCTTCGTGGACGGATCTTTAAGTCTGATTCCGTCACAGACGCAGATGCATTTAATCCAAACGCACCACCTGCACATTTTCCAAATGCATAGATACGTCCACCGATCAGGGTGTAGTTGACACTGATCCTGGCATTCACATCATTGAATCCAACTACGCCACCGACATAATCTTCTCCAACCACGATACTGGAAACAGATTTGACCGTAATATTCTGGCTTTCTTCGGAAAACAGAATATTACCATCATTATATCCTGCAATTCCACCTGCATAATCCGCTTTTGCTTCCCAGTTATTTACAATCGTATTGTAAATAGAATTATCATAATCGGATAAGTAGCTTGCGCAGTTTGAGATCGTAGCTCCGTTGGCATTATATCCGACAATTCCACCAATGTATTTTTCATAACCAGCCGTCACACCATTATTGATACAATCTGTAAGTTCGACTGAACCTGCATTTTCACCAACGATTCCACCAACATAACTGTTACCAATCACATAGTTTCCATTTGTCGTGACAGAAACTCCTCCATGTGCCCGGATTGCCTGACTAATACCGCCTAGACCACCGGCAATACCACCGACATATTTTGATCCAAGCACATATCCACCGCTCTTTGTTGAACAGTTGGCAAGCAGGGAAACATTTCCATATCCGATGATACCACCAACATATTCTCCACGGAGTAATTCATCCTTTTTCGTCTGATCATACACATACCCGGTCTGTCCAGCTGCACTTGAAGCTCCATAAAGAAGCGTATTCTCACCATATCCGACAACTCCGCCGAAATATTTTCCTTTTTCATAATCGTCTGCAACGGAAGAAACGTTGCAAAGTACAAGTCCGTCATTGCTACAGTCTGTCAGGTCCGACATTTCTTTTAGCACATCATCCCGATAGTTCGTATCCTCTAATGTACCAGTTACCTTTCCTGCAATTCCACCTGTACAGTAATTGCCGTTGATGTTCGCATGGTTTTCGCATTCCGCAATTTTGGCACCATTCTTTTCGGTTGGCAGGCTTGCATATCCCACGATACCACCGATTCCTCTTGCTGTACTTTGGGAATTAGTATCCGGGATCTTGACATTCATAGACCCCGACATAGAAAGCTTTGTTGCCTGCCCTGCTGCTACCCTGGTGCCGTCTGCATTTGCCATACTTCCGATCACTCCACCGACCGCTGCCATAGCAAATCCATCAGATTCCCCTGCACCAGTCTGTTCAAGCGATACATTGACTGCTGTATCTTTTCCGGTCACTGCCGTATCTGATATGTTTCCCTCGCTTCGTCCGGCAAGGATTCCGATTCCTTTCAGTGACGAATACTTTCTGGTATCTGCCTTTTCCGTTCCAAAGGTCAGTTTCGGATTCTGGAGCGTCACCTGTTCGATCGTTCCCTTTACTTCACAGAACAGTCCCAGATACTCTGGTCTACTCACCTGACCTGCTGTCTTCGTTTCGGTTCTTCCGGTTTTCTGTACTGCTGCAGCAGTCTGAAGTTCGTCTGCTGTTGTATCATCAATAATCGAGTCCTCACCCAGCTTCAGATTCGAGAGCAGCGTACTTCCACCCTTTCCTTTTAACGTATAGTCTGCAGGAAGCTCCGCAATTGCCGGAAAATCAATGACCGAAGTTTTGCTGTTCTCTTTCCAGGCCAGCTTCAGGACATTCTTCTGTCCGGAAACATTACCCGAAGTCTGCTGTGTCAGCTGATACACACCGGTACCGGCTGAAGTCCAGTCCATATTTTTATTGGTAAGTATGAAAGCCGGATTCTTTTCTCCCTCGTAATACCTGATATTTGAAAGATGACGGTACGCAGCAATCTTTACATCATTTGGGGATGTGCTGTCCGCATACATGGTATTTGCTGTATTAGATGATACCGACTCGCTGTCTTTATATTCCTTCTGGATCAAGTTGGCTGAATCTTTTCCGGCATAAGAAGTCGCTTTTACTGTTGCATAAATATTCTGTGCCTTTGCAAGATCTTTTGTCATAGACGCAAGGCGACAGATACTTGTGCTCAACGTTTTCTCATAAGCAGATGAATCCGATGCCAACGTTGCCTGTGTCTTCGCAGACATCATGGCATCAAGAACCAGAGAGTACTTATTATCGCTGTAAGTCAGCGGGAACTCCCATCCTTCACTTTCTTTATTCTTTCCATCCTTCAAAGTAACCGATGCCATCTGTCCACTGTCCGACTTATTCTGATCAATGGACCATCCGTTTTTCCGAAGATCATATGGCGATACAACCATACTGAAAAGCTTTTTGTCACTTCCTTTTAAATAGAAAGTAATCTCATAGCTTACATCCAGACTGCTGCCCACATTACTTGACCAGTTCAACGACAACCGTTCACTGTTCTGAAGACTGATCGTTGCAATACGAAGCTTCGTTGTACCAAGATTGACTGCATTTACCGTATCATCTGCGGAATAATAACCAAGCAGACGCTTGCTTCTGCTTTCGTATTCTCTGTCAAGCATGGTAAGCGAATGTTTTTCATCTTTCTCGGCATAATTCAGACTGTCGCATTTTGTTGCATAAAATGCAGAATACACTTCACCGGATTCGATATCAATTTCAATTGCGATCGCACCTTTGTATATATCTTTATCATAGGTATAATCATCGATCAGCGTAAGCACCGGATTCTTCTTTGAGTTCTTGCTGTCATAAGAATCTGCATTCAGCGTGATCGCGTAAATTTTTCCATTCAGGTTCAAATCTGATCCCGTATATTGGATCCCTTTTTTCTCAATCTGCTTTTTAAAACTGTCCCATTGACCGGATGACCGGTAATAAGTAAGCTTCGACTCTGCCGCCAGATAGACTGTCTTGGCATTCTCCTCATTCTTTCTAAATTCCGCTTTCCGCCAGTAATTGATAAAAAACGGAACTGCGACTGCTGCAATGATTGAAAGGATGATGAGTACTACCATCAGCTCTACCATTGTAAATCCTTTTTTTCTGTTTTTTCTCATATTCGTACACCTGCTATATATTCATTCATCAAACTCTAATTATACATAGTAAATTATAGCAGTTCTTTTACAAAAAAACAGCATCATTTTTAATGTTATTTGTAATTTTTTTCACCTTTTTCCTCGTTACTCTGCATTTCTCCGCCATTTGCCACGTTCTTCTGCTATTTTAACCTTCAAAAAACGGTCCGCCAATTTCCTATGAAATAAAAAAAGAAAATCCTTCTCAGATCTTTCTCCAAAAAGCATTTTCTCTTTTTACAGATATTCTTTTTTCATAACCGCTGCTTCGGCACGCATATCCGGTCCGTGACATGCTCCCACCACTTAAATCACTGATTTTGAAGTGGGGGCTTCTTGCTCAATGGCTCTACTGAGCCAAGTATCTACAAGCTATCCTCGCGTGCCCCGCGATTCTTTTGCCCGGACACGGGCATGTTTTCTTATGATCCAATTGTCCGGATACGGACAGTTTATGCTGTCAACATCCTTCTTGCCTCTTCACGGATGTTGATTGCTGCATTACGGTCTCTGTCCATCTCATTTCCGCACGCACAGTGATAAACTCTTTCGGATAATTTCAGCTCTTTCTTTATCCTTCCACATTGACAGCATTTTTTACTGGAAGGAAAGAAACGGTCTACCTTTACCATTTTCTTTCCTCTCCACGCCAGTTTATAGTCTATCATTTCCCTGAACATTCCGTATCCATTATCATGTACGCTTTTTCCGAAATGCAGACATTGCCCCATTGCTTTCATATCGATGTCTTCCACTGCAACTGCATCATAACCGTCTGCAATCTTTCGGCTTAGTTTGTGCAGATAATCTCTTCTCTGATTTCGTATCTTTTCATGACATCTGGCAACTTTCTTTTTCTGCAGCTCATAATTATGACTTCCTCGTACGCATCTTGACAACTTTCGTTGCTCCCTCGCCAGTCTTTTTTCGTTTTTTCTAAAAAATCCTGCTTCTTCTGTCTCAATCTTTTCTGAAAATACTGCCATACCCTGCATTGCGTAATCTATTCCAAGTATCCTTGCGGTACTATAATCTGGTTCAGCTGCTTGGTTTTCACAACTGTACCCTTCATACAGCAGGCTTGCAAAGTATTTGCCGGATGGTTCCATACTGACTGTCACTGATTTTAGGCAAAAGCCTTCTGCTGACTTCCTGTGTTTTTTCATGGCAATCCATTTTAATTTGGGAAGCCGGATCCGCTTACTTTCCACCAGGATATTTCCATTGACCACATTCGTTGTATAGCTGTTTCTGGAATGATGTTTTGACTTGAACCTTGGAAATCCAATCTTGGGATCCCGAAAAAAATTCTTATATGCCTTTTCCAGATGAAGCTGGACATTTGCCAGTGCCAGCGAATCTACTTCTTTCAGAAATGGATATTCTTTTTTATACATGGCCGGTGTATGTTTTAACATTTTCTTCGTCTTTTCATACTCCTGGATCTTATCATTAAGCATCTGATTATACAGAAAACGACAACAGCCAAATGTTTTGCCAAGAAGTATCTTCTGTTCTTCTGTCGGATAAATTCGGAAACGATATGCTATGTTCAATACTTCTTCTCTCCCTGGGTTTCAATGTATTGACGGATTACTTCTACTGGGGCGCCTCCAGCTGTCAACAGACAAAAGCTCTGACTCCAAAAGGCTTCTTTTCCAAAGTTTCTCTCTGAACACATCAGATACACTGAATGTGCATTATGATCTATTTTTTTCATGCAAATCAGTCCTCTCTCTAATAATCTATGTTTTCGACTGACTCTATTATACCACGGAATTCGTTATCGAACAAGTGTTCTTTTTTATTTTTGTGCAATTCATCTCCCACCTGCAGAGGAAGGAGAATTCTTGCTATATTATGTTAAACCAGTTTTCCCAGCACCGGAAGCTTTTTCAGATAAATTCTTCCGGAAAATGCAATATGCGGCAACTCATAAAATTCACAGTTCTTCGGACAGATCGGTTTATATAACGGATCTGCCACAATGATCTCTGCATCTTTTAATGCCTCTTCCATCTCTTCTTCACCGCATACTTTTAAATCCTGACTTCCAATCAGTCCATCCGTTTCCTCTAACGGACAAAGAACCTTTGTTTTATAGTGATATTCTTTTTCAATTAAAGCTGCAAGAGATGTTGTTGTAACCGGCTCACCGATCAGAGTAACTATTTGTGATTTCCAATCTTCTATAGCTGTATTCTTTTCCCATTCTTTTCGATCTTCCAATGCCGGCATAGGTATTTTCTTTTCCAAAGCTTCACTGATTCTCTCTGCATATTCTTTATAAGGGGTTCCGATCACATAAGGGGTTCCAAACTTTTCTTTTAACGCTTTTGCTGCCCGCAGCCCAACTGCTGACACGACAAGGTTGATCTCTGCATTTCCTGATTTTACAAGATCTTCCAAACTGTCTCCCATCGCCCAGGTTGAAAGGATCTCCCATCCACATTTCTCCAGATTATTTTTTAATTCTTCTACTCTGGGAAATGGACCAAAATCTAGTGGTGTTGCTCCAAGCAGGTTTACTGTCCGTTTTGCATAGTTTCCTCTTGCTTCCTTTTCTGTAACAAATCTTTTTGCAATTTCTTCGAATGCGATTCCTGCTCCATATACATAATCATGCATTCCATTTGTCGGCACTGCAAAGGATGGTATTCCTGTTTCAATTTCCAGCACTTTCGCCAGTGCCGGAAAATCGGTTCCATCGGTGAACTGACAAGTGCGATAAATTTCGGATGAAATTCACGTGCTGCTTCTTTGATATCTGATAAAAATTTTTCGTCATTTCCCATGACCGCATCAATCTCTGTCAGACCTGAAATAAAAATCAGGCTATCCTGATCGTACCAGCGAATTTCATCATGTGTATTATAGGTAGAATTGCAGCCGGATGGATCGTGCATCACGACCATGCCTCCCAACTCATAAAGTGCAGAACAG
>ERZ831773.2667-NODE-2667-length-13635-cov-2.912297_pt1 | contig 13635 bp, 13 predicted proteins | sample MGYA00519696_ERZ831773 | MGnify/ENA primary metagenome ERZ831773 (study PRJEB31850, sample SAMEA3708720) | human gut metagenome | biome: human gut; feature: human-associated habitat; material: faeces | place: China | collected 2014 ...
TGACCGGCCGTCATGGCTTCTTCGCAAGCTATGAGGCATTTATCCGTATCGTGGATTCCATGGCTGCGCAGCACGCAAAGTGGCTGAAAGTCTGCAACCAGCTGTCCTGGAGACGCCCGATCGCATCCTTAAACTTCATCCTGACTTCCAACGTATGGCAGCAGGACCACAACGGATTTACCCATCAGGATCCGGGATTCTTAGACCATATCGCTAACAAGAAAGCAGACGTTGTCCGCATGTATCTCCCGCCGGATACCAACTGCCTGCTGTCCTGCTTCGATCACTGCATCAAGAGTAAGAACTATGTGAATGCGATCGTTGCATCCAAGCATCCGAGTTGCCAGTGGCTGTCCATGGAGCAGGCTGTAAAGCACTGCACCCAGGGTATCGGTATCTGGGAGTGGGCAAGCAATGACTGCGGCGAGGAGCCGGATGTTGTTATGGCATGCTGCGGCGATACTCCGACCCTGGAGACCATGGCTGCCGTTACCATTCTGAGAGATGAGCTTCCTGAGCTGAAGATCCGCGTTGTAAATGTGGTTGACCTGTTCAAGATGGAGTCCGACCATAAACATCCGCACGGCTTAAGCGATGCAGAGTACGATGCAATCTTTACTCCGGATAAGCCGGTTATCTTCGCATTCCACGGTTATCCGACCCTGATTCATGAGCTGACCTACGAGCGCAACAACCACAATATGTCTGTTCATGGTTACCAGGAGGAAGGTACCATCACGACACCGTTCGACATGCGTGTCCAGAACCAGCTTGACCGCTTCAGCCTGGTGAAAGATGCCGTGATGCATCTGCCGCAGCTTGGCAACCGTGGTTCTTTCCTGATTCAGAAGATGAACGACAAACTGGTAGAGCACAAGCAGTACATTGCCGAGTACGGCCAGGACCTCGAAGAGATCCGCAACTGGGAGTGGCATGTACCGGTAGAAAAATAAGTACAGATGATAGTGAAACAGAAGTATTATATATAGAAGAAACGCCGTCCGCAAAATGGGCGGCGTTTCTTTGTCTAAAAAAATCAGCGGAGGCGCCGGTGGCACCTCCGCTGATCTGGCAGTTGTGGGTATACCGCAGGGCGGCACACCATGTTTAGAAGGATAATGAGGAAATGAATTACATCGCACGAACCGTCATTACTCCGGATCGTGCATGGACCATGCATTGTGGTCCGTGTGTAAGATCATGTGGGACTTGTGGGAAAGAGGATGTTCAAGGAAATCCTGGTACAGCTTTGCCACGTCCTGATTCTCATGGGAGAACCGGATCTTACTGTTCTTGTCGAGGAAGTGCAGGTTTTCACCGCGCACACCTGCAAGTTCTTTGCCGTCACAGATCGGCTGTCCGCCGCCGCCGACACAGCCGCCGGGGCAGGCCATGACTTCTACGAAGTCATAAGATACATCGCCGCGCCGGATCGCCTCGAGGAGTTTTCTTGTGTTGCCGAGGCCGCTGACAATGGCGGTGCGGACCGTGGTTCCGTTAAAGTCGAGGTTTGCTTCTGTGAGTGCATAGTCCTCATTGACGGTACGGATGTCATCAAAGAAATCCGGGTCCGGATTTTTGCCGGACAGGGCATGGTAAGCGGTTCGAAGTGCCGCCTCCATGACACCGCCGGTTGCGCCGAAGATGACGCCGGCACCGGTCCACTCCTGCATGAGGCTGTCTGGCTTTCGGTCAGTCAGCACTTCCGGCCGGATGTGGGTTTCGCGGAGCATGCGTGTGAACTCTCGTGTGGTCAGCACAATGTCCACGTCTTTCCCAGCGTATTCTTTATAGTAGAAATCCATGTCTGCCTCTGCCTTTTTTGCAACGCAGGGCATAACGGATACGGTCACAATATTTTCCGGGTCCACGCCGATGGACTGGGCGAAGTAGGTCTTCATGACAGCACCAAACATCTGCTGCGGGGATTTCGCGGTTGAAAGCTGCGGAACCATCTCCGGAAACTGGGTTTTTACAAAACGCAGCCAGCCCGGACAGCAGGAGGTGAACATCGGCCGGTTGTTTAAGGAACCGCTCTGGAACCGCTCCAGAAATTCGGTTGCTTCTTCCATGATCGTTAAGTCGGCGGAGAAGGAGGTATCGAACACGTAGTCCGCGCCCATGCGCTTCCAGGCATCTAAAATCTTGCCGACGGTAGCGTCTTCGCGTTTCATTCCCATGGCTTCGCCCCATGCAGTGCGGACTGCGGGAGCAATCTGGACTACAACGGTTTTCTTTTCATCTGCAATGGCATCCCATACTTTTTCGGTGTCATCGCGCTCGCGCAGGGCGCCCACCGGACAGTGGGTGATGCACTGGCCGCAGAGGGCACAGTCTGCATCGGTGATCTTGCGGTTGCCTTTGACATTGACGGTGGTTCTGGAACCGGTACTGGTCACATCCCAGATACCCAGTCCCTGCACTTTATCGCAAACCTGGATGCAGCGCATGCACTTGATGCACTTTTCCGTGTCGCGGATGAGCGGGAAATTCTTATCCCATGGAGCATGTTCTACACGCTCTTTAAACGGAAGGTCGATGATGTTTAAGTCGTTTGAAAGCGTCTGCAGGGTACAGTTGCCGCTGCGGACACAGGTTGCGCACTTAAAGTCGTGCTGGGAGAGAATGAGCTGTACATTCTGTTTTCTTGCCACACGGACCCTCGGACTGTTTGTCAGGATCTCCAGTCCCTCCTGCACTTTATTGTTGCAGGAGGTTACCAGCTGCTCTTTTCCGACAACCTCCACGAGACATACGCGGCAAGCCGCAATCTCGTTGATATTTTTTAAATAGCAGAGCTTTGGAATGTCGATTCCTGCAAGGGCAGCCGCTTCCATAATGGTGGTTCCCTCCGGAACCGAGATTTCGTTATGATCGATCTTTAAATTTACCATCTGTTTTCACGACCTCCTTTGAAGATTCCATAGCCGAAGTGATCGCAGCCGAGGCAGCGGCTTGCTTCCTGTCTTGCTTCTGCTTCGGTCATGCAGTTTTCCACGCCTTCGAAATCGCAGACGCGCTCACAGGCCTCGCGCTCGGTCATATTGACACGGCCACATGGAATGCGGTCACGCAGATCAGGCTCCGGAAGCACAACATCGCAGCTGATCGTGTGACGGAAACCAAGATATTCGTCGATGTTTGCCGCAACGACCTTGGCAGCGGCAATGGCTTTGATGACGGATGCCGGGCCGGACGCGCAGTCGCCGCCTGCAAATACGCCAGGCATATTGTCGAAACCGCCGTAGCGCTCGGTCTGGATCTTGCCGCGGTTGACCGGAAGACCGGCTTCCTCGAAGTGCTGGAATTCGATATCCTGTCCGATTGCCACGATCAGGGTCTGGCACGGAACAAAGATATCCGGCTCGCCGGTCGCACGCACACTGGCTCTGCCGCCTTTAATCTTGCTGATCATCTGCGGGGTGACATAGACACCGCGCACATGGTTGTTTTCATCGACATCGATCCGGGCCGGAGCCATCAGGGTTTTTACTTCAATGCCCTCGGCAACAGCGCCTTCAATCTCACCCGGAAGTGCAGTCATATCAGCTACACGGCGCCGGTAGAGGATAGAAACCTTCTTTGCGCCGAGACGTTTTGCTGTTCGGACTGCATCCATGGAAACGTTGCCGCCGCCAATGACAGCAACCTCCTGTCCGCTCAGATCCGGATTTAAGTTCTTTCCGACATCACGCAGGAAGCGGACTGCGGAGATGACACCTTCTGCAGATTCTCCTTCAATGCCAAGCTTTTTATCTGTGCTTGCGCCGATGGTGATGAGCACGGCATCGTATTCCTTGCGCAGTTCCTGAATCGTAATGTCAGTACCGATCCGTTTTCCGTACTCGACTTTCACACCAGTCTCCAGAATGGCGTTGATATCGTCATCAAGACGCTCTTTTGGCAGACGGTAGTTCGGGATGCCGTAGCGGAGCATGCCGCCCAGTTTCGGGAGCATTTCAAAAACGGTGGTCTGATGTCCCATGAGCTGCAGATAATAAGCTGCGCTTAAGCCGCCCGGGCCGCCGCCGATGATGGCAATCTTTTTGCCGGTGGAAGCAGCACAGGCTGGCGGAGGAACTTTGCCAGCATAATCTGCTGCGAAGCGTTTCAATCCGCGGATGTTGACGGCATCGTCAATGATGTTTCTGCGGCAGCGGGCCTCACATGGATGCTCACAGATGAAGCCGCAGGTGGTCGGAAATGGATTGTCCTTGCGGATCAGACGGATGGCATCGGCGTAGCGGCCTTCGCGTACCAGGGAAACGTAACCCGGAATATCCACATGGGCCGGGCAAAGGGAAACGCACGGAACCGGCTGCGTGTAGTTGCAGGTACAGCGGCCCTGATGAACGTGTTCCTCATAGTCCTCACGGCATTCTTTTAAGCTTCGGTATACCGTATGGGCAGCTTCGTAGCCAATGGCACAGTCAGCACCGTTCATAATGCTCTGGGACAGTTCCTCCATGAGCTTTAAGGTTTCCATGGTGGCTTCCCCGTTCATAACATCGGTGAGCAGGTTCTTTAACTGCCACAGGCCGACACGGCACGGGACACATTTGCCGCAGGTGTGGGTGTGGCACATTTCCACAAAGGCTCTGGTCATGTCAACCGGGCAGAGACCTGGCGGACTGGATTCGATTCGGCGTTCCAGGTCTTTGTACAGCTCCTCAATCATGAGCTGAGCCTGGTTGGGACTGGTGATTTCCAAACGACTCATAGTAGGTGTTCCTCCCTTTTTGTTAGGTGGCCATGCGCTTGATTGCCACGTTATTGTACAAAATGATGATGTTTCTCAAATACAACTGCCTCTAAGTATACAGAGTGCCAGAGAAAAAGGCAAGCGAAAACTAAAAATTTTTTAGGTTTTCTAAAAGTTTGTCAGAAATAAAACAAAGGAAGCCGCATTCCGGGTCTTTGGACCTTTCATGCGACTCCCTTCTGGGTATCTTATAAACTTAAAACTTTTTCTCATATTATCCGGCAAGACAGCCGCACTGCGCGGTCCTTGAAATGACCGCAGCTGAGACCAAGTATACAATAGGACCGCTTGTTTGGGCAAGTCTTGTTTTGTTTCCGGTTGAAGCTTTTTTTCTCAACAACTAGAATACCACAACCAGCAGCATCTTAAACTGCTCCTGTCCATACACGGCATGCGGATGCTTTGCCGGCATAATGATGGATTCCCCTTCGTGCAGTTCATATGCCTTGCCGTCGATGGTGATGCGGCCAACGCCGTCTAAGCAGGTCACGAATGCGTCACCGCCGGATTCGTGGGTGCTGATCTCCTCGTCCTTGTCGAACGCGAAGAGGGTAACGCTTAAGGCATCGTTCTGGGCGAGAGTCTTGCTGACGACCTGGCCTTTCTGGTAGGAAACCTCATCTTTTAATGTGAGAACCTGGGACTTGTCGATATTTTTGATAAAGCTCATGATGATAAACCTCCTTGAATGTTGGATAAAATCTGCCCGTAACTGTTTTATGCTAGCAGTTACATATGATTCTATTATAAACGCAATAGCAAAGAAAATCCGTTGTCCAGGCAACAAAATGTTGAAATAGAAGCTATGCTGCAAAATTTGTTGTTTGTGCGATATATGAGCAGTGACGAAAACATTCCTTTCTGTCAGGTTGACGCCTTTTCTACTTTGTATTAGAATGAAATCAGCTGTAACGCATCAGAAAACCGAAACAGCAGATCCATCGGCGTCGTTACGCGGTCAGGCGCATGCGGGACGGCAATGCCAGATTCTGACAGAAAGTTAACAGCCGTTTTGGAAAAATTGATGTGAATGTAGAAAATTTAACAAATACAGGAGGACAAACTGGTGGATAAGAAGCAGCTTGCAATTGAAAAACACAAAGAATGGAAGGGAAAAATTGAGGTCATTTCCCGTGCGAAGGTTACAACTCCGGAGGAGCTGTCCATCGCCTACACCCCGGGCGTGGCAGAGCCGTGCCTGCTGATCGCAGAGGATGAGGACAAGGCTTACGATTATACCCGTAAAGGCAATCTGGTTGCTGTCATCACAGACGGAACCGCAGTGCTGGGACTTGGCGATATCGGACCGTCTGCTGGTATGCCGGTTATGGAAGGAAAGTGCGCACTCTTTAAAACATTTGCAGATGTAGACGCATTTCCGCTGTGTGTGGATTCCAAGGATGTGGACACCATCGTCAATACCATTGCCCTGATCTCCAAGAGCTTTGGCGGCATCAACCTGGAGGATATTGCAGCTCCGCGTTGTTTTGAGATTGAGAAAAAGCTGAAAGAGCGCTGTGACATTCCGGTCTTCCACGATGACCAGCACGGTACTGCTATCGTAGTAGGTGCTGCACTTCTGAATGCAGTGAAAGTAACCGGCAAGAAGATGGGCGAGCTCCGTGTTGTCATCAATGGCGCTGGTGCTGCTGGTGTGGCAATTGGTAAGCAGCTGATTGCAATGGGCTTTGGAAATATTATCATGTGTGACATCCACGGCATTATCTGTGAGGGCGATGCAAACTTAAATTCTGGTCAGGAAGAAATCTCCCATATCAGCAACAAGAATAAAGAGCATGGAACACTTGCTGATGCCTTGAAAGGTGCTGATATCTTTGTTGGTGTGTCCAGACCGAACCTGGTAACCAGAGAAATGGTAGCTACCATGAACCACGGTATTGTATTTGCCATGGCAAACCCGGTTCCGGAGATCATGCCGGATGAGGCTCTGGCTGGCGGCGCTGCTGTTGTTGGTACCGGACGTTCCGACTTCCCGAACCAGATCAACAACGTCCTGGTACTCTTCAAGGGCGTTCTTGCAGTACGTGCGAAAGACATTACCGAGAAGATGAAGATCGCGGCAGCGCATGCGATTGCTTCCGTCATTCCGGAGGAGGAACTGAATGCAGAATATGTTATTCCGTCTTCCTTTGACAAGAGAGTTGCCCTGGCAGTGGCCAATGCCGTAGCGAAGGCGGCAGTGGAGGAGGGCATCAACCGTGTGCCGTATGAAGAAATTAAATAAAAAAGGATAGACCAAAACTTATATTAAGATAAGAAGAAACTTATTTAGGCAGAAAATCGTTAAAACCGTCACATTTTTCGAGTGTGACGGTTTTTTTGGTATAAGTGTGGTTTTAAGTGGCAAGTTTGACAATTTTTATCGGTTGTTTTTGTGAAAATGTTCGATAAAAAAAAGACAGAAATGTTTGCAATGTGCAAGATTCACCATTTTTAAACGAAACATCTATTCATAATGGACAAAACCAAAAAGTTTGGTTATAATATGTAGTACATGCAAAAATGCAGAAAGAGGTGAGCGTTGGTGCATTATAAGAAAAGCGTATTCCGTAGTCTTGCCATGGTAACACAGCTTGGCCTTAGCGTACTGACTCCAATCCTCCTGTGCATTTATACAGGTTATCTGGTGGATTCCCATTTTGGGACGAAGCTCATGGTACCAATGCTGATCCTTGGGGTGTTGGCTGGCGGACGCTGTGGCTGGATTATGGCGAAGAATACTCTTTTGCAGGAGCAAAAAGAGGACGAACGTCTAAGACGTGAGCAGCAGGTCGGACAGCAGCGCAGTGGAATCAGCAAACCGAAACAGCCAAGCCGTATTACGGGTGCAGGTGCAAGGTCAGACAGCAAAGGAGGCAGATCACAATGAGATGGCTGAGTAAGTCAACAAAGCGGCTGCTTGCGGAGATGTCGGCCGGGATTATTTTTTACAATCTGGTCCTGATCGTTCTTTCGTTTCTGCTTCTTCCCAAGGTTTCCTATCCGGTTATTCCGGTAGTCCTGGGACTGATTGCAGGAGCAGCAGGAGCGATCTGCATGCTGATCCATATGGCGGTGACGACCGAGCGGGTACTCGACAGCGGAAGTGAGAACTATGCGAACAAATATACCGTTGCGCAGAGCATGCTGCGCAAGCTTGTGTTTGTGGCAGCACTTCTGATTTGCTGGAAAGTGCTTAAGATCGATCTTCTGGCAGCGGTCATCGGCGCTATGGGCATGAAAGCAGGTGCATACCTGCAGCCACTGATTCACAGAATTTCCGGTGGAAAAGATCCTGAGCCTTCTGTCCAGGCAGAAAGCACGGAGCAAGACCGTCCGGGGATATCATGAGAGAAAGGAGGAACCGTGAATGGGAATGCTGATTTCCAATGAGCCTGACTTTATGATACACGGGGTATTAAAATACCAGTTGTTCGGTCAGGATTTTTGGATCACAACAACGACCATAGGCATGTGGATCATCACCGCGCTGATTTTGATTCTTGCGGTACTGGCAAACCGGACCTTGAAAAAGGCAACGGACCAGCCCGGAACGTTTCAGAATGTGCTGGAGATGGCGTACGAGGCACTGCAGGGCATGACTGCAGGAATTCTGGGAGGCAATGCAAGACGTTTCATCAACTACATTGGAACGATCTTTGTATTTATCCTCTTCTGTAACCTGAGCGGACTGTTAGGCCTTCGTGCTCCGACAGCCGACTATGGCGTTACTTTCCTGCTTGGTATGTTTACGTTCTTTATTGTAAACTACCAGGGCATCAAGAACAGGGGCGTAAGACATTTTACCAGCCTGTTTGAGCCAACACCGATCTTATTCCCGATCAACTTAATCGGTGAGATCGCGAACCCGATTTCCATTTCCCTGCGTCTGTTCGCAAACCTGCTGTCAGGCGTGATCATTATGGGATTATGGTATGGCATGATGCCGATCTTTACCAATATCGGTATTCCGGCGGCACTTCATGTTTATTGTGATGTATTCTCCGGTGCGATCCAGACATACGTATTCTGTATGCTGACCATGGTATACATCAACGACAAAATGGAATAAGCCAAGCCATGCTCAGATGGATGGACTTGTGCAGGCGCGGAATGCTTGCATTCCAAAGCCGGAACGAGGACATTCAGATGAATAGGGCGCAGCCCGACACCGAGATGAAGCGAAGCGGAATCGAGGTGGCATGGATTGACACAATTAATTTATTTTAGGAGGACTTAACTATGAATGGTATCTCAGGACAGGACTTTATCTTTGGTTGTTCCGCAATCGGCGCTGGTCTGGCAATGATCGCCGGTATCGGACCTGGTGTAGGACAGGGTATCGCAGCTGGTCACGGTGCTGCAGCAGTAGGCCGTAACCCGGGTGCAAAATCCGATATCACTTCCACCATGCTTCTTGGTCAGGCAGTAGCAGAGACCACCGGTCTGTACGGTCTGGTTGTTGCTATCATCCTGATGTTCGTTAAGCCGTTCGGCGCATAAGAACAGAAACGTTACGGAGAGCGTAGCGAACAGTAACGAACGAAAGGAGGCGTAAGACTTGGACAGATTGATCGGATTTGATCCGCAGCTTCTGCATGATGCAGTGCTGACCGGTATCAATATCTTCATTTTATTCTTTGCATTGTCCTATCTGCTTTTCAATCCGGTGCGCGATGTGCTGGAAAAGAGAAAACAGAAGATTGCCGGGGAACTGGCTTCTGCTGCGGAAGATAAAGCTTCTGCAGAGTCCATGAAGGCGGAGTACGAGGCAAAATTAAAAGACGTGAACAAAGAAGCTGAGAGCATTCTGGAGACTGCACGGCGTAAAGCCAAAGCCCGTGAGGAGGAAATGCTCGATGAAGCCAAGGCCGAAGCAGCTAGAATCATTGAGCGGGCAAACCGCGAGGTCGAGCTGGAGAAGAAGAAAGCCCTCGATGACATGAAGCAGGAGATCGTAGACATCGCTGCTTACATGGCAGAGAAGGTGGTTGGAAACTCCATCGATGTAAAGATTCAGGATGCTTTGATTGATGAGACTTTGAAGGAAATGGGTGAACATACATGGCAAAGCTAGTTTCAAAGGTGTACGGTGATGCATTGTTTGAGACAGCCATGGAAAAAGAGATCATGGACACGCTCTACGAAGAGACCAGTGCCCTGCTCCCCATTTTACAGGACAACCCGGAACTCTTTTCCGTTCTCGGAAATCCGCAGATCGTAAAAGAAGAGAAGGTTGCCTTATTACATCAGGTCTTTTCCGGAAAGATTGCGGAGGAGCTGATGGGCTTCTTGAGCATCATTGTTGAGAAAGACAGACAGAACGAGATGATCTCGATTCTGGAATATTTCATCCAGAGGGTGAAGGAATTCAAAAAGATCGGAGCTGCTTATGTGACCAGCGCAGTGGAGCTGGGCGTGGAGCAGAAGGCCGCTTTGGAAAAAAGACTGCTTGAGACCACCGGTTACGTGCAGTTTGAAATGCACTACGATGTAGATGTATCCCTCCTTGGAGGCATGGTCATCCGCATCGGTGACCGCGTGGTGGACAGCAGTATTAAGACAAGGCTTTACGGGCTGAAGAAGGAGTTATCCGCGCTTCAGCTGGCATAATAAGCCGGAAAGGAACAGACAATGAATTTGAGACCAGAAGAAATCAGTTCGGTAATCAAAGAACAGATTGCAAAGTATTCTACCAAACTGGAAGTCTCTGATGTCGGCACCGTTATCACGGTTGCGGACGGTATCGCTCGAGTTCATGGACTGGAGAAAGCCATGCAGGGTGAGCTTCTGGAATTCCCGGGAGAAGTATACGGCATGGTCCAGAACCTGGAGGAGGACAACGTAGGTGTCGTTCTCTTAGGTGATACCAGGAACATCAGTGAGGGAGATATCGTTAAGACAACCGGACGTGTGGTTGAGGTCCCGGTAGGCGACGCCATGACCGGACGAGTTGTCAACGCACTGGGTATGCCGATTGATGGCAAAGGCCCGATCGAGACTGACAAATTCCGCCGTGTTGAGCGTGTCGCTCACGGCGTAATCGAGAGAAAATCGGTAGACACCCCGTTACAGACCGGTATCAAGGCAATCGATGCCATGATCCCGATCGGCCGTGGACAGCGTGAGCTGATCATCGGTGACCGTCAGACCGGTAAGACCGCGATCGCGATCGATACCATCATCAACCAGAAAGGTCAGGGCGTTCACTGCATCTACGTGGCAATCGGCCAGAAGGCATCTACCGTTGCCAACATTGTAAGAACCTTAGAGGAGTTCGGCGCTATGGACTACACCACTATCGTAGTTTCCACAGCATCCGACCTGGCTCCGTTACAGTATATCGCACCATATTCCGGATGTGCGATCGGTGAGGAGTGGATGGAAAACGGAGAGGACGTACTGGTTGTCTACGATGACTTGACCAAGCACGCTGCCGCTTACCGTACCCTGTCCCTTCTTCTGAAGAGACCGCCGGGACGTGAGGCTTATCCGGGCGACGTATTCTATCTGCACTCCAGACTGCTGGAGCGCGCATCCCGTCTTTCTGACGATTTAGGCGGCGGTTCCTTAACCGCACTGCCGATCATCGAGACCCAGGCGGGCGATGTATCCGCATACATTCCGACCAACGTAATTTCCATTACCGATGGTCAGATTTACCTTGAGACTGAGATGTTCAACTCCGGTTTCCGTCCGGCAATCAACGCTGGTCTGTCCGTATCCCGTGTAGGCGGCGCGGCACAGATCAAGGCAATCAAGAAGATTGCAGCGCCGATCCGTGTGGAACTGGCACAGTACCGTGAGCTGGCAAGCTTCGCGCAGTTCGGTTCCGAGCTGGATGCCGCAACCACCGAGCAGCTGGCACAGGGCGAGCGCATCCGTGAAGTCTTAAAACAGCCTCAGTACCAGCCGATGCCGGTTGAGTACCAGGTAATCATCATTTACGCAGCAACCAGAAAGCATCTTCTTGATATTCCGGTTGCAGATGTGCTGGCATTCGAGAAAGATTTATTTAAGTATATTGACAGCAAGTACCCGGAGATCCCGGCAGCAATCCGCGACACCAAGGTGTTGTCTGAGGAGACCGAGGCTCTGCTTGTAAAAGCGATCAAAGAGTGCAAAGAGCAGCGCTAGATAAGGCAGGTGAACGATCATGGCATCGATGAGAGATATTAAACGCAGAAAAGCAAGTATCCAGAGCACCGGCCAGATTACCAAAGCCATGAAGCTGGTTTCTACAGTCAAGCTGCAGAAATCCAGACAGAAAGCAGAAGGCTCCAAGCCTTATTTCGACTTGATGTATGAGACGATCTCTTCCATGCTGAAAAAGTCAGGAACCATCGACCACAAATACCTGCGGGCAGGCAATACGGATGGAAAGGCGGTCATTGCGATCACTTCCAACCGCGGTCTTGCCGGTGGCTACAATAACAACATTGTCAAGCTCATCGCAGGAAATGAGGCGCTGACCCCGGAGAAGACCCGGGTCTACGCCATTGGCCGTAAGGGCCGTGACGGACTGGCAAAGAAAGGCTACGAGATCACTGCGGACTACTCCGAGGTGATTGACGAGCCGGCTTACCAGGATGCGGCAGATCTCACAAAAGAACTGCTGGCAGCATTCGGACGCGGAGAGGTCGGAGAGATCTATCTTGCATATACTTCGTTCAAGAACACCGTAGTTCATATTCCGAAGCTCATCAAGCTCCTTCCGTTTACCATGGAAGAAAGCGGCGAAGCAGAGGCTCCGAAAGCGGAAGCACTCATGAACTACGAGCCGAGCGAAGAAGAAGTGCTCGATATGATCATCCCGAAATATATGAGCAGTCTGATCTTTGGTGCGCTGCAGGAAGCAGTTGCCAGTGAAAATGGTGCGCGTATGACCGCCATGGATTCGGCAACCAACAATGCAGAAGAGATGCTGGGCAAGTTAGAGCTGCAGTACAACCGTGCGCGTCAGGGTTCCATTACCCAGGAGCTTACGGAGATCATTGCAGGCGCAAATGCGATCAATTAATCTGTTTTGACAGAGCCTGGTGCCCTGCCAAAACGATAGCGCTCCCAGGGAGTGCATTCGAGAAAGAAATAAAAGGAGAAGCAAGATGGCAGAACAAAATACTGGTAAGATCACACAGATCATCGGTGCGGTCATGGATATCAAGTTCTCCCAGGGCAAGATTCCGGAAATCAACGAGGCAATCAAGGTACCGCTCGAGGACGGCGGCACCCTGACCGTCGAGGTTGCACAGGATCTTGGTGACGATACCGTAAGATGTATCGCAATGGGACCAACCGACGGATTAGTCCGTGGAATGGAAGCACAGGCTACAGGCGGACCGATCTCCGTTCCTGTAGGAGAGGCAACCTTAGGACGAATCTTTAACGTGCTGGGAGATCCTATTGATAATAAACCGGTACCAGAAGGAGCCAACCGCTTACCAATCCACAGAAAAGCACCGGAATTTTCAGAACAATCTACAGAGACAGAAGTTCTGGAAACAGGGATCAAGGTCGTTGACCTTCTATGCCCATACCAGAAGGGTGGAAAGATCGGTCTGTTCGGTGGTGCGGGAGTAGGAAAAACCGTACTGATCCAGGAGCTGATCCGAAATATCGCAACAGAGCATGGTGGATATTCTGTATTCACTGGTGTAGGAGAACGTACCCGTGAAGGAAATGATCTATACACAGAGATGAGTGAATCAGGTGTTATCGACAAGACCGCCATGGTCTTTGGACAGATGAACGAACCACCTGGAGCCCGTATGAGAGTTGGTCTTACAGGACTTACAATTGCAGAAGATTTCCGTGATCGTGGAGGAAAAGACGTCTTATTATTCATCGACAACATTTTCCGTTTCACACAGGCA
>ERZ831773.2673-NODE-2673-length-13614-cov-4.617155_pt1 | contig 13614 bp, 7 predicted proteins | sample MGYA00519696_ERZ831773 | MGnify/ENA primary metagenome ERZ831773 (study PRJEB31850, sample SAMEA3708720) | human gut metagenome | biome: human gut; feature: human-associated habitat; material: faeces | place: China | collected 2014 ...
GCAAGTTCTTCTTTTCCAACATGAGTCGGGGCATTTTCCTGTATATAAGAAAGAACCTGTTCGCGTACCTTCAATTTTAGCTGCTGGTCAGTTTTAGAGTTGCTTTCTGCTAAAATATGAAAACGCAGCACATAAGGGGCTATACGGCTGGCATCTGCCTCCTGTTTGCAGGTGTTGGCAGAAACTGCAATGAGAAAAGCAGTAAAAAAGCAGGCAAGAGAACAAATAAGCCATTTGTGGCGATAAGATACAGATTTCATGGACTAAAACTTCCTTTCTGGATTTTGAGAGAACATATTTTCTATTTGTATTTATTGCCACATATGCTATACTGTAAACGGTAAAATCTAAGAAAAGAAAGATTTTAAAGATTTCTGGAAAAGGGATAAGTGAGGAGATATAAAAATGGAAAGAAAAACAGCAGCAGTCATTTTCGGCGGACAGTCATCAGAACATGAAGTATCCTGCATGTCTGCAGCCAATGTGATCGACCGCATCAACAAAGAAAAATATGACCTGCTTCTTATTGGTATTACATTAGACGGACACTGGATCAAGACAGAGTCTGTAGAAGAGATCAGAAGCGGTGAGTGGAGAAATGGAAAAGTTTCCGCAGCTATCTTACCAGATGCTACAAAGAAATGTGCGATCCTTATGGATGGAGATAAAGTAACAGAAGTAAAACTGGACCTTGTATTCCCGGTACTTCATGGACTTCACGGCGAAGACGGAACCATCCAGGGTCTTTTAGAACTGGCAAAGATCCCATATGTAGGCTGCGGTGTACTGGCATCTGCAGTGGGCATGGATAAACTGTATACAAAGATCATTGTAAATAACTTAGGCATCCGCCAGGCAGATTATGAGCCTGTTATGAGCGAGCAGTTAGCAGATATGGATGCTGTAACAGCACGTATTGAAGCACATTTTGCATATCCTGTATTTATCAAGCCGTCTAACGCAGGTTCCTCCAAGGGAGTCAGCAAGGCAGAAAACAGAGAAGAGCTGGAAGCCGGCTTAAAAGAGGCTGCAAAGCATGACAGAAAGATCCTGGTAGAAGAGACTATTATTGGCCGTGAGATCGAATGTGCTGTATTCGGCGGCGGAAAAGAAGAAGTGAAGGCTTCCGGTGTAGGCGAGATCCTGGCAGCAGCAGACTTTTATGATTTTGACGCAAAATATTACAATGCTGAGTCCAAGACGGTAACAGATCCAAAACTTCCTGGAAATGCCACAGAAGAAGTAAGAAAAGCAGCAGTTGCTATTTTCAAGGCAGTAGACGGATACGGACTTTCCCGTGTAGATTTCTTTGTAAAGGAAGACGGAGAGGTAGTATTTAACGAGATCAATACCATGCCTGGATTTACAGCCATCAGTATGTATCCAATGCTTTGGGAGGCAAGAGGCGTCAACAAAGAGGAATTAGTAGATAAGCTGATGAGCCATGCTTTAGAGCGTTTCTAAGATCACAGGTTTACGTAAAAAGAAAAGAGGAGTTACATGACAAAGGATGTACTGATCACCATCCGCGGTGTCCATACCATGGATGAAGAGGACAATGATGTGGAGATGATCGTCCGGGGAGATTACTACCAGAAGAATGGGAAACATTACGTTCTCTACGAAGAACTGTTAGAAGGTTTTAAAGAACCGGTAAAGAATATCATTAAGATCACGCCAACCTCTATGGATATTACAAAAAAGGGAACAGCCACTACCCACATGCTGTTTGAAAAGAACCGGAAGAATATTTCCTGCTACAGCACCCCTTTAGGTGAAATGGTAGTAGGGATACAGGCCAATCACTTTGCAGTAGATGAGCAGGCAGACAGCCTGAAGGTGAATGTGGATTATTCCCTGGATATTAATTATGAGCATATGTCGGATTGCCGCATTTTAGTAGATGTGCAGTCCTGCCAGTAGAAAGAGAGGGCGCCCCGCATCCGCGGGGAAACCCACCTCATCAAAACAAAAAACAGCCGCTCCCATCCGGGAGCCGGCTGTTTTTTTACGCCCCATATTATGCATCTTTACGGAATCTTGCGAAAAATCCCTTTTTCTTTGGCGGAGTTGGAATGGAACCTCCGCGGACACTCTTGATCTGGGTGATGTAGATACCGCTTAAAACTACCTTAGCTTCTGTTTTAACAGGAAGGCATTCAAACACTCTTGCATCAGCGATCAGTGTAACGATCTTTGGTCCGATCTTTGCTTTCACAACCGGAACCTTGGTCCAGCGCATGTACTTTGGAGTCTGGTCAACTACCATTTTTGGAAGACCTGCCTGAGTCAGCTTCAGTTTCTTCTTATCAATAACAAGAAGAGATACGGTCTGTGCTGCGGCATCTAACATCTGCTGCTGTTCTAACTGGCGCTTCTGAAGCTTATTTCCAAGGAAATACAGGATAGCCAGGATGACAGCTGCAATGATGAGGATCACCAGCAGTATGTTTAAAACGGTATTTAACATAAGGTATACCTCCGAACTGTAGTATAGTTCCCGTGGGCTTGATTAGACATGCCCCAAGACATTCTAATATAGTATATCATTTGTGGTAAAAAAAAGCAAGAAAAAATTCTTGACACCTTGACAAATATATGTTATTATGGAGAGTGCATTATTGTGGCGTCCTGGGCTTATTGCGCCCATTTGCTGACGCCCGATTACCGAGAACGACAGCAGTGGAAAAAGGGGCAGAAAAAGAAAGAAAAATCCCTGAAAAAGCCGCTGCAACCAAATAAGAAAACAGGGGTGAAACGTCAATGGAGAAAAGCAGAATACGTCCGGTACCGGCCGGGAAAAGCGTAAGAATGAGCTATTCAAGGCAGAAGGAAGTCCTTCAGATGCCTAACCTGATCGAGATTCAGAAAGACTCCTACCAGTGGTTCTTAGATGAAGGACTGAAGGAAGCGTTTGCTGATATCTCTCCTATCGCGGATTTTGCAGGACATTTAAGTCTGGAATTCGTTGACTTTACATTGTGCAGAGATGATATCAAGTATACCATCGAAGAGTGTAAAGAACGGGATGCTACTTACGCCGCACCGCTTAAGGTAAAGGTCAGACTGTACAATAAAGATAAAGATGAAATGAATGAACATGAGATATTTATGGGTGATCTGCCTCTGATGACAGATACCGGTTCATTTGTAATTAACGGTGCAGAACGTGTTATCGTCAGCCAGCTTGTACGTTCCCCTGGTATTTACTACGGGATCGGACATGACAAGGTAGGTAAGGAACTGTTTACATGTACGGTTATCCCGAACCGTGGTGCATGGCTGGAATATGAAACCGATTCCAACGATGTATTTTATGTTCGTGTAGACAGAACCCGTAAAGTACCGGTTACTGTACTGATCCGTGCCTTAGGCTACGGAACCAACGCAGAGATCTTAGATCTGTTCGGCGAAGAGCCAAAGCTCCTTGCAAGCTTTGGAAAGGATACATCTGATAACTATCAGGATGGTCTGTTAGAGCTGTACAAGAAGATCCGTCCAGGCGAGCCGCTGTCTGTAGACAGTGCAGAGAGCCTGCTTAACAGCATGTTCTTCGATCCCAGAAGATATGACCTGGCAAAAGTTGGACGTTATAAATTCAACAAGAAGCTGTCCTTTAAGTTCCGTCTGAATGGACAGGTACTGGCAGAAGATGTAGTTGATACCACTACAGGTGAGATCATTGCAGAAGCTGGTACAAAGTTAGACAAAGAGTCTGCTATGAAGGTTCAGAACTCCGCTGTTCCTTTCGTATGGGTAGAAGGCATCAACAGAAAGCAGAAAGTTCTTTCCAATATGATGGTTGAGCTTGGCGCTTATGTTTCCTTTGATCCGGAAGAAGTTGGTGTTTCCGAATTAGTATATTATCCAGCACTTGCTCCGATCCTGGAAAAAGCAGGTGATGATGAAGAGATGTTAAAGGAAGAGATCAGAAGAAATATCCATGATCTGATCCCGAAGCATATCACAAAGGAAGATATCTTAGCTTCCATCAACTACAACATGCATCTGGAAGAGCAGGTTGGTACTTCTGATGATATCGACCACTTAGGCAACCGTCGTATTCGTGCCGTAGGTGAGTTATTACAGAACCAGTACCGTATCGGTTTATCCCGTATGGAGCGTGTTGTAAGAGAGCGTATGACAACCCAGGACGTAGATGGTATCACACCACAGTCCCTGATCAACATCAAGCCTGTTACAGCTGCTGTAAAGGAATTCTTCGGAAGTTCCCAGCTGTCCCAGTTCATGGATCAGAACAACCCTCTGTCAGAGCTTACACATAAGAGACGTTTATCTGCCTTAGGTCCTGGCGGTCTGTCAAGAGACCGTGCCGGATTCGAGGTACGAGATGTACACTATACACACTATGGTCGTATGTGCCCGATCGAGACTCCTGAAGGTCCTAACATCGGTCTGATCAACTCCCTTGCAAGCTACGCAAGAGTAAATCAGTACGGCTTTATTGAAGCACCTTACCGTGTGGTAGATAAGACTGACGCAGCTAATCCAAGGGTTACTGACGAAGTCGTATATCTGACTGCAGACGAAGAGGACAACTTCATTGTAGCACAGGCGAATGAGCCGTTAGATGAAGAAGGACACTTCATCCACAACAACGTATCCGGACGTTTCCGTACAGAAACTTCCGAGTTCAGAAAGAGCACCATCGACTTAATGGACGTTTCTCCTAAGATGGTATTCTCTGTTGCTACAGCCATGATCCCATTCCTTCAGAACGACGATGCGAACCGTGCGCTGATGGGATCCAACATGCAGCGTCAGGCTGTGCCTCTGTTAAGCACTGAGGCTCCTGTGGTTGGTACCGGTATGGAAGTAAAGACAGCGGTTGACTCCGGTGTCTGCGTAGTGGCCAAGAAGCCCGGAACCATTACCTATGTATCTTCCAAGATCATTCGCATTGCTTATGATGACGGAGAAAAGGCAGAGATCCATCTGACCAAGTTCTCCCGCAGTAACCAGTCCAACTGCTACAACCAGAAGCCTATCGTATTCAAGGGTGACCATGTAGCGGCAGGTCAGGTCATTGCAGACGGTCCTTCCACCTCTCAGGGTGAGCTGGCACTGGGTAAGAACCCTCTGATCGGTTTCATGACCTGGGAAGGTTACAACTACGAGGATGCGGTTCTGTTAAGTGAGAGACTGGTACGTGACGATGTTTATACTTCCGTTCATATCGAGGAGTATGAGGCAGAAGCCCGTGACACCAAGCTGGGACCGGAAGAGATCACCCGTGATGTTCCCGGTGTCGGTGACGATGCACTGAAGGATCTGGATGACAGAGGTATCATTCGTATCGGCGCAGAGGTTCGTGCCGGTGATATTCTGGTAGGTAAGGTTACTCCTAAGGGAGAGACTGAACTGACCGCAGAAGAGAGACTGCTGCGTGCCATCTTCGGTGAGAAGGCAAGAGAAGTAAGAGATACCTCCTTAAAGGTACCTCATGGCGAATATGGTATTGTAGTGGATGCCAAGGTATTTACCCGTGAGAACAGCGATGAGCTGGCACCCGGAGTAAATCAGGCAGTCCGCATTTATATCGCACAGAAGAGAAAAATCTCCGTAGGCGATAAGATGGCAGGTCGTCATGGTAACAAGGGTGTCGTTTCCCGCGTTCTTCCGGTAGAAGATATGCCATTCCTGCCAAATGGTCGTCCACTTGATATTGTATTGAATCCTTTGGGTGTGCCATCTCGTATGAACATTGGTCAGGTCTTGGAGATTCACTTGAGTCTCGCTGCCAAAGTACTTGGCTTTAATGTCGGAACACCGGTATTTGATGGTGCTAACGAGTATGACATCATGGATACATTAGAGCTCGCAAATGATTATGTGAATACACCACTTAATCAGAAAGAAAAAGAGCAGAAGATTGCAGAAGCACAAGAGGCTGGTGACGAAGAGGAAGTTAGCCGCTTGACAGATATCGTACCTTTTGAAGACAAGTACAAAGATCTTTTGGATCCGGAGGTGTTCCAGTACTTGATCGACAATCAGGATTACCGCAAAGAGTGGGAAGGCGTTCCGATCAACCGCGATGGAAAAGTTCGTTTGCGTGATGGTCGTACCGGAGAATACTTTGATGGAGCAGTAACCGTTGGTTTCATGCACTATCTCAAACTCCACCACTTGGTAGATGATAAGATCCATGCACGTTCAACAGGTCCTTACTCCTTAGTAACGCAGCAGCCATTGGGTGGTAAAGCCCAGTTCGGTGGACAGCGTTTCGGTGAGATGGAGGTTTGGGCACTGGAGGCATATGGTGCCGCTTATACCTTGCAGGAGATCCTCACTGTGAAGTCTGATGATGTTGTTGGTCGTGTTAAGACTTACGAGGCAATCGTTAAAGGTGCCAACATCTCTGATCCTGGCATTCCGGAATCTTTCAAGGTTATGCTCAAAGAGCTTCAGGCATTGGCGCTTGATGTTACTGTTTTAGATGAAGATGGCAACGAAGTTATTATGGGTGAAAATGTTGAAGAGAACGACAACAGCGAAGATGTCACACCGTTGATTGATGGTGGCGCAGACTTTGCGTTTAGCAGTAGCGAGTCCTTTGAAGCTGCAGGTTATACCGAGGGTACCGCAGAAGAGCTGCAGGAAGCTGAATTTGCGGCAGACTTTGGGGATGAGCCCTCATTAGTATAGAGACAGGGATTGATCGTATAGAGTAGCCCGAAAGGGTAGATGGAGGATTACTATGGCAGAAAGTAATGTAAAGGAAGAGAAGCATATCGTATATGATGCAATCAAGATTGGTCTGGCATCTCCGGAAAAGATCCGTGAGTGGTCACGCGGCGAAGTAAAGAAGCCGGAGACGATCAATTATCGAACACTCAAGCCGGAAAAAGATGGTCTTTTCTGCGAAAAGATCTTCGGACCGAGCAAAGACTGGGAGTGTCATTGCGGTAAGTATAAGAAGATCCGTTATAAAGGTGTTGTCTGTGATCGATGCGGCGTTGAGGTAACTAAGGCGAGCGTTCGTCGTGAGCGTATGGGTCATATCGAATTAGCAGCACCGGTATCTCATATTTGGTATTTCAAAGGAATACCTAGCCGTATGGGATTGATCTTGGATGTTTCTCCAAGAAACTTAGAGAAAGTGTTGTACTTCGCATCTTATATCGTATTGGAAGTGCAGGACGGTGTAAACCTTCAGCCAAAGCAGATTTTGTCTGAGGCAGAATATCAAGAAGCTAGAAAGAACTATGGAGACGGTTTCCGCGCCGGCATGGGTGCAGAGTCTATCATGGAACTTCTGATGAGTATCGATCTGGAAGAAGAGTCAGCAAACCTCAAGGAGGAACTCCGCAACTCTTCAGGTCAGAAACGAGCTCGTATTGTAAAACGTTTGGAAGTTATCGAAGCATTCCGTGGTTCTGATAACAAGCCGGAGTGGATGATCCTTACGGTTATCCCTGTAATTCCGCCGGATATTCGTCCAATGGTACAGTTGGATGGTGGACGTTTTGCAACATCTGATATGAACGATCTGTATCGTCGTATCATCAACCGTAACAATCGTTTGAAGAGACTTCTCGAACTCGGTGCACCGGATATCATCGTCCGCAACGAGAAGAGAATGCTTCAGGAAGCTGTAGATGCGTTGATCGACAATGGTCGTCGTGGCCGTCCGGTTACCGGACCGGGTAACAGACCGCTGAAATCCTTATCTGATATGCTGAAGGGTAAACAGGGTCGTTTCCGTCAGAACCTGCTCGGTAAACGTGTCGACTATTCTGGTCGTTCCGTTATCGTCGTAGGACCGGAACTTAAGATTTATCAGTGTGGTCTGCCAAAAGAGATGGCAATTGAGTTGTTTAAGCCTTTCGTTATGAAAGAGTTAGTATCCAATGGCACAGCACACAACATTAAACAGGCCAAGAAGATGGTTGAAAAGCTTCAGACGGAAGTATGGGATGTATTAGAGGATGTTATTCGCGAGCATCCGGTTATGTTGAACCGTGCTCCTACCCTGCATCGTCTTGGTATCCAGGCATTTGAGCCTACACTTGTAGAAGGTAAAGCGATTAAGCTGCATCCATTGGTATGTACCGCATTTAATGCCGACTTCGATGGTGACCAGATGGCTGTCCATTTGCCACTTTCTGTAGAAGCACAGGCAGAGTGCCGTTTCTTACTGCTCTCTCCAAACAACCTGTTAAAGCCATCTGATGGTGGTGTGGTTGCCGTACCTTCTCAGGATATGGTACTTGGTATCTATTATTTGACACAGGAAAGACCTGGTTCTCTCGGTGAAGGCAAGTTCTTCAAGAGCGTGAACGAGGCAATTACAGCATACGAAAACGGAGATCTTACACTTCATGCGAAGATCAAGGTTCGCCGTTTTGGTATCAATAAAGATGGCGTAGAAGAAAGTAGAATTATTGAATCTACACTGGGTCGTTTTATCTTCAATGAGATTCTGCCACAGGACATGGGATTTGTGGATCGTTCCAAGGACGAGAACTTCCTCGTTCCGGAAGTTGATTTCCATGTAGGTAAGAAGCAGTTGAAGCAGATCCTTGAAAAATGTATCGCTGCACATGGTGCAACAGGTACTGCAGAGACAATGGACAACATCAAAGCACTTGGATATAAATATTCCACACGTGCAGCAATGACAGTATCCATTTCCGATATGACCGTGCCGGAGGCTAAGAAAGATATTCTTGCTGAAGCACAGAAGACAGTAGAGCTTATCACAGATAAGTTTAATATGGGTCTTCTTACAGAAGAAGAGCGTTACAAAGCAGTTATCAATACATGGTATGCAGCTGATAATCAGTTGACAGAAGCGTTGATGAGCGGTTTGGATCGCTACAACAACATCTTCATGATGGCTGATTCCGGTGCCCGTGGTTCTCAGGCACAGATCAAGCAGCTCGCAGGTATGCGTGGTTTGATGGCGGATACATCCGGTCGTACGATCGAATTGCCGATCAAGTCTAACTTCCGTGAGGGTCTTGATGTATTGGAGTACTTCATTTCCGCACATGGTGCCCGTAAGGGATTGTCGGATACAGCGCTTCGTACAGCCGATTCCGGATATTTGACACGTCGTCTCGTTGACGTATCTCAGGAATTGGTTATTCGTGAGGTAGACTGCTGTGCAGACCGCGATATGATTCCGGGAATGGAAGTAACCGGATTTATGGATGGTAAAGAGCTTATCGAGTCATTGGAAGAGCGTATTACAGGTCGTTTCTCCTGCGAAGACATCTACGATGATGAAGGCGAGCTTATTGTTAAGAAAAATCACATGATCACACCAAAGCGTGCTGCTCGTATTGTTAATACAAAGGCAATTGTAGATGCAGGCGATAAGGCTAAGGTTAAGATCCGTAACATTCTTACCTGTAAGTCACACATCGGTGTTTGTGCAAAATGTTATGGTGCCAACATGGCAACCGGTGAGCCGGTACAGGTTGGTGAGGCTGTCGGAATCATCGCAGCACAGTCCATCGGTGAGCCGGGTACACAGCTTACCATGCGTACGTTCCATACAGGTGGTGTGGCCGGTGACGATATCACACAGGGTCTCCCTCGTGTCGAAGAGTTGTTTGAGGCACGTAAGCCGAAGGGACTTGCAATTATCGCTGAATTTGGCGGAACAGTATCTATTCGCGATACTAAGAAAAAGCGCGAAGTGATCATTACAAATGAAGAAACCGGTGAGCAGAAAGCATATTTGATCCCATACGGTTCTCGAATCAAGGTATTAGAGGGTCAGACTTTGGAGAAAGGTGAGCCGCTCACAGAAGGTAGCGTAAATCCACATGATATTCTCGAGATCAAGGGTGTACGTGCCGTGCAGGATTACATGATCCGCGAAGTGCAGCGTGTATATCGTCTGCAGGGTGTTGAGATCAATGATAAGCATATAGAGGTTATTGTACGTCAGATGCTCAAGAAGATCCGTGTCGAAGACAACGGTGATTCCGAATTCCTGCCGGGTGTTATGGTAGATGCATTAGATTTTGAGGATGAAGTTGAAAAACTCCAGGCAGAAGGTAAAGAGCCACCAGAGGGCAAGCAGGTAATGCTTGGTATTACAAAGGCTGCGCTGGCAACCAATTCCTTCCTGTCCGCAGCATCTTTCCAGGAGACTACAAAGGTCTTGACAGATGCCGCTATTAAGGGAAAAGTAGATCCACTGGTAGGTCTCAAAGAGAACGTAATCATTGGTAAGCTTATCCCTGCAGGTACAGGTATGAAACGTTATCGTTCTGTACAGCTTGACTGCGATGAGGCTGCAGAGGACTATCTCGAAGAACAGCGTCTTGCAGCAATGAGAAGGCTGGAAGAAGGCGATGAATCCGAGGATGATGCAAAGGATAAAGACAAGTCCAAGGAAAAAGCAGAAGAAGCTCCGGAATCTGAAGAAGTATATTTCACATCGACAGAGGATGATGAGTAGTTTATAAAATGCAGTTGTTACGAGAAGCACTTTAACAAAATACTGTTTTAGTGCTTCTTGTTATGCTGTCATTGAAAAGAAATCACTGTGACAACTAATTGCGGCAAGGCAATACTATATTTTCTCGATGGCAGAATTCATCAAATTGCTGTTGAGAAATATAATTAGACCATCGACATAATAAGCGATATGTGATTGTAGGAAACGGTGGAATATGGGAAGTTTGAGAAACTTAATTTTAAGAAGAGAAAAAATGCATATTTTACTCTTCTTTTTTTGTTCCAGTTTTTTCAAAAATATGGTAAAATAAGAGATACCAATACGGGGATTACGACAGCGTATGCACACCGATACAAAAATGTATAGGGGAGTGATGTAATGGATAAAGAAAGTATAGTAGACGTCCTCACTGCTGATACCGACGTATTTTTTGCCTGTTGGGATACAGACAATGGATGGCAGGTATTAACCAATGGAAATGCGAGTTTCCCGGCAGCATTATTTGCACAGAAAGGAATTGAAGCGTTACGCGATGTCGTTGCAGAAACAGACGGCAGATTATGTGATAACTTTTTGCAAGAAATTCACCGTGGTGTGGAAAGTCATTATAACGAAGACGTCATTAAAGGAAATTGTCGTACGGTACATATGCATATTCTAGATATGCATGGAGAACGTATATATTATCGCTTAAAATGCAATTTTATGAAAAGGGACGATGGAAGCATTGAGAAAATTGTTTTTCAGGCGAGAGAGTTGGATGCCGAAGAGAAATATCGGATTCATTTAGCACAATCGGTTACAAACGATCGCAATCCCAACGTGTTTACGCAAGATGTTATGAAATTGATGCGAAAGCATCAGGAATGTAAATTTGCGCTTATTCAGTTAGATGTAGAACGTTTCAAAGTGATCAACGAAATGTACGGAGAAGATTTTGGTAACGATCTTTTGAAATATTTCGAAAACACATTGAAATATATCTGTAATGAGATGCAGTTATATGTTCGTCTTACGGCGGATGTATTTATGATAGCTACACCATATGAAACAAAGGAGGATATATTAGGTTTCGTAAGTATGCTCGAGCAGAGATTGTCCGGTTATGACAATGTTAAATATACACTCGCATTTGGTGTTTGTTTCGTAACAGACATAAATACCAATTTACGTTTATATGGAGACGGGGCAGCATTAGCAAGGCAAAGCATTAAGGGAGATGCACTACACAAAGTTGCGTTCTATCAGGAATCTATGCGTGCGGATGCACGTAAGCGTAAGGTTTTAGAAGATGCTATGCATCAAGCGTTGGAGAACCATGAATTTATCATGTATTTGCAACCGAAGTACAGTATTTCGACATACAAAATGGTAGGCGCAGAAGCTCTTGTTCGCTGGCAGCATCCAGAGAGGGGCCTAATACCGCCCAACGATTTCATACCGATATTTGAAGAAAACGGTTTTGTGATCCCTCTAGATGAGTTTATGTGGGAGGAGGCATGCAAACTCCTTGCGGAATGGCAACGCGAGGGTAAAGAAATGCTTCCAATCTCCGTCAACGTCTCTAGAAGGCATTTGATAGATGTACATTTTGTAGAGGTATTGAATCATCTGATAGAGAAGTACCAGATACCAAAACGATATCTTGAAATTGAGATCACAGAAACAGAGCAGAGTAAGATGCAGGAAAGGGGTATAGCATTACTCAAAGAAAATGGATATACTCTGCTAATGGATGATTTTGGATCCGGTTACTCGACATTGAATATGCTTAAAGATACGCAATTTGATGTTATTAAAATCGACCGTGTCTTTTTACAAAACTTTATTGCATCCGATCGTGGACAAAAAATAGTAGAACACACGATCAAAATGAGCCAGGATATTGGCCTGGGTATGGTAGCAGAAGGTGTAGAGACTAAGGAGCAGGCAGAATTTTTATCAAACTGTGGCTGCGATATAGCGCAGGGGTTTTATTATGCAAAACCAATGTGCGTAGCAGATTTTAAGCAATTACAACTTGGAAAGGCAAGGTGATAGATATGAGACATAAAATTATTTGCATTGACCGAATGTGTGGAAGCGGTGGTAAAGAGATTGGAAGACTGGTCTCCAAAAAGCTTGGTATAGGATTCCATGACAGCAATCTCTTGGAATTAGCCAAAGAACATGGTGGAATCACATCGAGTTCACTGGATGATTCTGATGAAAAGGCTACCAATCCGTTTTATTACAAACTGATTTATGAGGGAAATGAGAATGTAAAACAGGAACAACCGGCAACAGAGATGCTGTTTCACCTGCAGAGTGCGGTAATTCAGCAGATTGCCAAGGAAGAGGACAGCGTGATCGTGGGACGGTGCGCTGATTTCATTCTCAAAGATGACGACGTTGACATCCTCAGTGTGTTTATCACAGCACCTTTAGCAGACCGCATCACGCGAGAGATGGATGTTGATGATATGAATGAGACCCAGGCAAGGAAATTTATCCGCAAGATGGATATGCGCCGTAAAAACTATTATAACTATTTTACAAAGGGAGACTGGGGCAAAAAGAATACGTACGATCTTATTCTTAACAGCTCCAAACTTGGTGTCGAAGGGACGGTGGATATCCTATGCAGCCTCTACCGGAACTTTATGGGGCAATGAGAAACTCTTCATTAAGCTGATCCGATCGCGTAAGCACAAAATGTACAATAACTTCCGGTATGGGAAGTTTGAGTTAGTGACCTCCTTTTGTATGAGGTGATCCCTGTTATCACTGTATGTTTCTGATTTGTGGTATACAGGTAAATCCGCAATGTTACAAACTGGAGGTCATTATATATTGGATTTATTTTATCAGCTGCAAAATAGCCATAATTTTACTGACATAATAAGCAACATGTGGGTCGGTCAGTAACTTCAGGCATGAAAAGCTTTAGATGAAAAGTCGTCAATGCCCGTATTTATGGGGGTTGCGTCGCTTTTTCCTTGAAAAGGAAAATAAAAAATCAAAAAAAGTTGAAAAAAGTTTTAAAAAGTTGTTGACAAGTTGTTCATCGAGTGATAATATATATCTCGCTGACGCACGAGAGAGCGAACAGCAAAGACCTGATAAGAGGTCAGAGAAACTTGATAACTGAATAGTAAAACAACCCTGAAAATTCTAAATAAAGGATGAGATGA
>ERZ831773.2678-NODE-2678-length-13563-cov-3.483713_pt1 | contig 13563 bp, 14 predicted proteins | sample MGYA00519696_ERZ831773 | MGnify/ENA primary metagenome ERZ831773 (study PRJEB31850, sample SAMEA3708720) | human gut metagenome | biome: human gut; feature: human-associated habitat; material: faeces | place: China | collected 2014 ...
AAAGATATATAGTATATATATCACAAATGAAACACAATATATGGTATATAAACATAAAAACATAAAGGAAAGGTGACGGAATGGACTGCAGTAAGATAAAGGTTGTAAAAAAAGACGGTACCAGGGAAGATTTTAATGTGCAGAAGGTGCTTTCTGCTATTAGCAAGTCAGCAGAGAGAGCCATGATCACATTTTCAAGGGCAGAGCGGAATTTTATCTGTGAATTTGTGGAAGAAAAGGCAGAGGAGATGGACCAGGAACTGATCCCCATCGCTCAGATGCACAACATTGTAGAAGGAGCGCTGGAAAAGGTCAATCCGCTGGTTGCAAAAAGTTACCGGGACTACCGCAATTATAAGCAGGATTTTGTGCGGATGCTGGATGATGTATACAAGAAAAGCCAGTCCATTATGTACATTGGAGATAAGGAAAACAGCAATACAGACAGTGCTCTGGTTTCCACCAAGCGCAGTCTGATCTTTAATGAGCTGAATAAATCCCTTTATCAGAAGTTTTTTATGACAGTAGAAGAACTGCAGGCGTGCAGGGAAGGTTATATCTACATTCACGATATGTCTGCCAGAAGAGATACTATGAACTGCTGTCTCTTTGATGTAAAATCTGTGCTTACCGGCGGTTTTGAAATGGGAAATCTGTGGTACAATGAGCCGAAAACACTGGATGTAGCCTTTGACGTGATCGGTGATATTGTTTTAAGTGCAGCCAGCCAGCAGTATGGCGGTTTTACAGTGCCAAGTGTGGAGAATATCCTGGCGCCTTATGCAGAAAAGTCTTATGCAAAATATCTTGAAAAGTACAGAAAATTGGGATTGCCGGAAGAAAAAGTAGAAGAAGTTGCCTGGGCAGATGTACAGAGAGATATGGAACAGGGATTTCAGGGATGGGAATACAAGTTTAACTCCGTTTCTTCCAGCCGCGGTGACTATCCGTTTATCACAATGACTGCAGGTACAGGAACCAGCCGCTTTGCAAAAATGGCAACCATGACCATGTTAAAAGTGCGAAAAGGCGGACAGGGAAAAGCAGGCCACAAAAAACCGGTACTGTTCCCGAAAGTGGTATTTCTCTATGATGAAAAGCTTCACGGACCAGGCGGTGAGTTAGAGGATGTATTTGAGGCAGGTATTGACTGCTCCAGCAAGACCATGTATCCGGACTGGCTTTCCCTTACAGGAGAAGGCTATATTGCCAGCATGTACAAAAAATACGGAAAGATCATCTCTCCAATGGGCTGTCGTGCGTTCCTGTCACCGTGGTATGAAAGAGGGGGCATGCATCCGGCAGATGACAAAGACGAGCCCGTATTTGAAGGACGTTTTAATATCGGTGTAGTCAGCCTTCATCTTCCTATGATCCTGGCAAAGGCAAGACAGGAAAACCGTGATTTTTATGAGGTTTTAGATTACTATCTGGAACTGATCAGAAGGATCCATATCCGTACCTATGCATACTTAGGTGAGATGAAAGCTTCTACCAATCCGCTGGCATACTGTGAAGGCGGATTTTACGGCGGCCATTTAGGTCTTCACGACAAAATAAAACCATTATTAAAAACTGCTACTGCTTCCTTTGGTATTACAGCGTTTAATGAGCTGCAGCAGCTGTATAATAAGAAGTCTTTAGTAGAAGACGGTCAGTTTGCACTGGAAGTATTGGAGCATATCAATAAAAAGATCGATGAGTTTAAAGAAGAAGACGGCAATCTCTATGCCATCTATGCAACACCGGCAGAGAACCTTTGCGGCCTGCAGGTAAAGCAGTTCCGTAAAAAATACGGCATTATTGAAAATGTATCTGACAGAGAGTATGTAAGCAACGGCTTCCACTGCCACGTAACCGAAGATATCACCCCGATTGAAAAACAGGATCTGGAATATCGTTTCTGGGAGTTAAGCAACGGCGGCAAGATCCAGTATGTAAAATACCCCATCAGCTACAATAAAGAAGCCATCCGCACCCTGGTGCGCAGAGCCATGAGAATGGGATTTTACGAAGGCGTAAACCTGTCACTGGCTTACTGCGATGACTGCGGCCACGAAGAACTGGAAATGGATGTCTGCCCGGCCTGCGGCAGCAAAAACCTGACGAAGATCGACAGAATGAACGGATATTTAAGTTATTCAAGGGTCAAAGGCGATACAAGACTAAACGAATCCAAAATGGCCGAGATCGCAGAGAGAGTAAGCATGTGATGAACGCAGAAGAAAAACAAGCGCCGCCGAAATACCGGGTGGTCGTAAAACAGTAAAATCAAAAAATGGTGAAAACCTTGTGTTTTCAAGGGGCGGCGTGACTTCGGTCACGCCGTTTCCTTTTTCATCAACTCATTCAGAGGGATAAAGCCCAGCCCGTCGTACCTGATATGGATGTGCTGTACCCGCTTGCCGCTGGACTTGTCCGGTGCGTCCACATAGATGGCAGACACCAGTTCGCGCAGAGCATAGCCGTCCAGTTCTTCAATGCCGACATACTTGTGCGCTTTCTGAATGAACTTTTCAATGTTTTCGTTCTGTCGTTCCTGTACTTCAATCTCCTGCTGCAAGGTAATCGCTTCCGCTTCCAACTGCTTCTGCTCCGCTTCGTAGGTCTGGCTCAGCATATCATAGCGTTCATCTGTTAACCGCCCGCTGGCGTTGTCCTCATAAATCTTGATGAACAGTCTTTTCAGCTCGGCAATACGGCGTTCGTTGCTTTCCAGACGCTTTCTGCGGATGCGGATTTGCTCATAGCTTTCCACGCGGAGCTGTTCCTCCATGATCGTGCGGAAATAATCCTCGTGTCGCAGGATATACCCCATAACTGCCTGAATGTGCTTGAGAACCAGCCGATCCAAGACTTTGACGCGAATGAAATGCCCATTACACTTTTCTTTGCTTTTGCGGTGCAGAGAGCAGTCAAAAAAGTCTTGATCGAGATCACCGTTGTTGGATGAACCGTACAGCATTTTGGAACCGCAGTCCGCACAGTAAACAAGTCCGGAGAAAATGCTGCTTCTTCCCGTGCGGATCATTCGGTGACGCTGCTGGCGGATCTCCTGCACCTTTTCAAACACATCATCGTCGATAATGCGCTCGTGGGTATTGGGGAAAATCGCCTGCTTTTCAATGGGATTATCCCTTTGTTTCTTATCCCAGATAGAATTGGTGTAAGTCTTGAAGTTCACCGTGCAGCCTGTGTACTCCCGGCGTTCCAGAATTGCCACAACGGTACTGCTTTTCCAATCATAAGGATCTTCCGGCTTTTTGTTCGGGCTTTTGATGCCTTGCAATGCCTTATAACTGGCAGGAGTTAAAACCTTGTCCGCTTTCAGTTGGTTTGCAATCTGCTTTGGACCTCTGCCCTCCATGCACATGGAGAAAATACGCCGCACCACATCGGCGGCAACAGGGTCGATCTTCCAGCGTCGGGGATTGTCTGGGCCTTTCAAATAGCCGTAGGGAACATTGGTTGTCAAAGGAACGCCGCGTTCACCCTTTGCCTTATTGACAGCGCGGATCTTGCGGCTGGTATCTCGCGCGTAAAACTCGTTGCACCAGTTTTTGATACCCGCAAAATCGTTATCGGTGCTGTTGGGATCAATGGTGTCGAAATTGTCGTTGATGGCAATATAGCGGACACCGTACTGCGGAAAGGTGAAATTGGTGTAAAGTCCTGTCAGAGCGGAATTTCTACCCAGGCGGGATAGGTCTTTGGTGATACAGACAGCCACCCGTTCCGCTTCAATTTCCGCAAGCATCGCTTGAAAACCGGGGCGGTCATAGGTCACACCGCTCACGCCATCATCCACAAAAAATGTGGGATTCGGGAAATGGTGCTCCCGTGCATACCGCAAAAGCATATCCTTCTGATTTTCAATGGACAAAGACTCTCCGGCTCGTTCATCTTCTTGCGAAAGACGGCAGTAGAGTGCTGTGATTTTGTTTGTTGCTCCGTTCATTTCTGAATCCTCCTTTGGTGGAGCAACTGTCAGTACAGGATTGGTTGCTTCTATTGTACCAAGAGACTCTGTATTTGTCATTCGGAATCCTCCATCTTTTCTGCAAACTTTTTGCTGGTAATACGCTCTAACTTGCGGACAAAGCTCTCTGTTCCCTCATAGCTGCCCGTGACGGTGTAAACCGTGCCATGAATGACCTCGGTGACGGTCAATTCGGGAACCCAGAAAGCGGACAGGTTTTTCGCGCAGAGATGCCCGTCCTCGTTAAAGTAGCAGTTGCGCCGGGGATGATCGGACGGTAAGGGCTGCGGTTTGAGATACGGGTCTGGATTGGAGAAGTAATATTCCGCTGGCTCGTCGTGATCTGCCTTTTCCCATTCCTCGATTTCTGCCAGCAGATCAGGGTCGATTTCGTGTTCAAATTCTTTGTTCTCGTTCATAAGTGCCTCCAGATTTTCTATTCAAATTAGTGTTCAATTTCCTGCCTTTTCTGCCGCGTCGCGGTGTTCTGACGCTCCTGCTCATGCTGCACCTCGTAGATGTTGTAATGAATCGCCCAGAGCTTTTTCGCGTCGGCATGGATCGGTGAAAGCTCCGTCTGAATGTCTTTGTATTCCTGCTCCAACTGCTCCCGTTCTCTGCGCCATGCGGTGATGGGCAGTTTGCCGTCCTTGAAGTGCAGTTTCAGCTTGCGCTCTGCCATGTAGAACGTCCGCAACTCGTTATCGTGTTCGGATTTGTATTTCTGCCTGGATTTCTCAAATCGGATGGATTTCAGCTTGTCCGCAGCGGGCTTGCCAGACTTGTAGTAGTCCACCATCCGCAGCAGTTCGTCCACTTCTTTGATACGGGCTTGCTTTGACGATGCCGACTTTTTCAACGTATCGATCTTGTCCTGCATGGCATGAAGCGTATTTTCCAGATCGTCCACGGTGTAAAGGTTTTTGGATTGTAAAAAGCTGAACGCCTCGGCGTAACGCTGCAAATTGGCGTTCTTCGCCTTATTGCTGTACGCGCCCTTGTTGCGATTGGCGCAATGCAGCGCCAGCAGATCGTTGAGCATGGGCGGCTGTGGCTTGGCAAGCTCGGCCTTTACGTCCTTTAGCCAGCCGATCAGCGCGGTGATCTTTTCTTTTGTCTCCCGCAGCAGCGCGTTGGTTTTCCGGATGAAGCGGTTGAGATCGCCCTTGTCGGTGCGGATGCCCTTTGCCTCCATTGCCCGGACGGTGGGACCCTCGTGCTGCGTGGGGATCTGCTCCACGCCCTGACGGGCAAAGCTGCGATGGTCGATGCGACAGTCAAAGCCCTTTTCGGCAAACTTGGCATTGCACATCTCAGCCCATGCATGCCGCCAGGCTTCTAGCGTTTCGGGTTTGCCCCAGTCCGTCGTAGAAATGGCGTTGAACACATAATTGCCTGCCTCGTCCAGAACGCGCTCACCGTGTTCGTCCAGCACATATTCCCGCCGCTGTTTGTTTCCCCACCTGCCGTCCAGCTCAATGGGACGGATGGGACACATGACGTGAAAGTGCGGGTTGGAAATGCTGCCGTCCTCCTTGTCGGATTGATGCACGGCAAAGTCTGTCACCATGCCCCGGCTCACAAAATTGTCCAACAGAAATTGCCTTGCAAGGTCGATGTTCTCCTGCATGGAAAACTCATTCTGCAAGGCAATGTCAAAGCTGTAGGCAAGCTGCGCTTTCTTGCCGCGCTCGGCTTTTTCCACGGCGTTCCAGAGCGTTTCGCGGTCTGCGTATTCTGGCGGGGCGTGTGACGGGAGCAGAATTTCAGAGCAGATCACGCCGCCTTTTCGGGTGTAGTCGCTGATCTCGCCGTAGTATTCGCTGTGCAGCTTTTCCCCGGCACGATAGGCGGCAGCAGCCACGGCAGATTGCCCCGCGCTGCGCTTGATCTGCGTCACATGAAAATGAAAGAGTGCGATATTCAATCACCTCCTGCATGGCGGCTGACAGCTTCCATGAGAAGCCTTTGCGCGTCTGGCCGGGCGAAAACCCGTTCTGCAAAAGTGTAAAACGCGGTTTCGTCCAACTCTTTCGTCTGCGGTGCGACACTCTCGATGGCTGCGCCGCGAGTGATAAGCCGGTGCGCCCGCTTGCGCCGTTCTCCCTTTTCATAGTAGGCGGCGCGGTTTTCAAGACGCTGGATTTTGTGCTGTTCCTGCGCAAGCTGCCGCTCGACCTTTTCTTTCTCCGCTTGCAGCTTCTCAATTTCTTTTTCGTGCATGATTTCAACCTCCTGACTGATAGATGGATAGAAAAAGACCGCCTACATTTTCGGTAGAAGGTCTGCGTGATGATATGGAATTTTCAGGCTTTGCGGTGAAAATAGACTGCGCCAGCAAACTGTTTCCACTGCAAAGTGCGCTGGGATAGCTGCCGTGGCAGCGCAAGGGAGGCACTCCCTTGTACGGAGCAACGCAACGCAAAAAAGCCCGGACATTTGACTGCCCGGGCTGTCTGCCTCGCAGAGCGCACATACTCTCGTCAGGAGAGTATAGAAGTGCGCCCTTGTTACCAAGGGATTATTTTATGTCAATCGCTCCGTTTATTTGTTCTCACTTAATCATTTCAACGCCTTCATTTGTTGGGCAGAATTGAAGCGCATCTTGGACTGTCATAAACGCTCCGGCATCATTCCAGCTATTTGTCATTCGTTTTTCCATTGCTGTCATTGCAGGATATTGGAGCCAGCTTCGTTGATGAGTGTAATTGACCCAACTGCTGATGATATAGCCATCCTGCATCTCCGCAATGGGATAAGCAACATAGCCACGATAATTTTCACCTTGCCTTGGCATAGAAAAAGTGGCAAAAACATCGGTACTTGTTTGCTCTCCCCAGAAAATGCTGTTGGATGTAAAAGTTTGATTGTCAAGAGAATAATAAGGGGCGGCGAAGGTTTCCCCACCCTTGTCATACAGCACACGTCCAGTTACTTCACCGTTAGAAGCCCATCTATCTGAAATATCTCGATATACGGGCCAAAGCTGAATCGACTCTGTGCCGTAAAATCCAGGATCGGTAGTCCAAAGGAAATGATGGAAAATCATCCATCTTTCTCGTTCGCCAGGTATTTGCACTCCAACGCCGGTAATGCGTAACTCTTTTACATCATAGACAGTCTTTTGCTCAATATGGCGTTTCTCTCCATTACTATACTCTGTAGTTACCGTTCTGCCGTCATTCACTGGTTCGTCCGTGATGTCAACGACAACCTGTAAAGCACCATCACAAGCTGCAATGTCTTCTGGCGTGAGATCGTTCAAAACATATTCTGGGAAGCCAAGTTCCGTGAGATGGCTCTTGATTACCTCTACTTCAGTATGTTCTGACGAATCCACTGTACTCCAGGCCATTGGATAACTGCCACCGAAAATATAGCCAAAAGCACAGCCGATGATAAGCACTGAAAGGAGAACGAGCACGATACATCTGTCTGTTACCTTAATAGATACGGTTTGAATTGAATACCCAGCTTCATCAAGTTCTTTTGAGAGCATATAGATATTACGGATAATGAAGATGTATCCAATAACCATTGCCCCAGCAATTACCAGTCCATTATACTGAATAACAGCCAGAACGCACATGAGTGCATACCAGATAATCAGTGCAACGGCACCTCCCGCTCGCGGAGGAAGATTTACTTTTCTCTGCACAGCTCTGAGTCCACGCCAGAGACAAAAGAACTCGACAAGCAGAAGCAAAAGGTTTGCAACGGTTAGCACCGATGTGACTTGGGGAGTAAAAATTGTGCTTTGGATAATGGTCGTATTTAGAATCAGCATCGGGAAAAAGTATGCCGCTCGGATTACTGTTATAATAAAGCAATTTCTAAACCATTTATTTTCACGCCATAGAGAACGAAACCCTAATAGTGACAACACCATTCCAACGGCAGGAAGAATATAATTTAGGCACCAAAAGTTCAGCGTGATAGCGCAAAGTGCCATGCCAATGAGTACACGGCTCATTGCTTTTCTCCATGGTGTTACATCTTCAACAACATCATCAGGGGGAAAATCTAAAACGCTTTTTTCAAGCATTGTCTCAAAATCTCTTTCGTTCATGGATTCCCATTCATGATTACTCATGCACTTCACCTCCTAACATCTTGCGAAGCTGCTTTTTCAAGCGATACAGTTTTCCCTCGACCGATCTTTCAGTCATCCCCAGCTCGGAAGCAATTTGGGCTGTTGATTGTAAGTAATAATATTTTCTGTAAAACAGCATCCTGTCCTTGGGCGATAACTGGCGCAAAGCGTAATTAACCGCAGATTGCCGTTCTTTTTGTATAATCAGTTCTTCAGGACTTGGCTCCGATGATGGTATATCGTCTGGAATTTCTTCAACACTATTATGGCGGTGAGTATCCCTCGTATAGTTCAGCGCAGCATTTCTGGTAATCGCCGTCAACCACGTCTTCCAACTTCCTCGTTCTTGGTTGAACTGTTCTATTTTTTCCCAGACACGCATTGCTACTTCTGAAAGGCAGTCCTCTTGATCCTGTGGATTTTGCAAAATAGGCGCAATAATGTATCTCATCAGTGGCCCATAGTGCAACAATAAGGCGTCCATGCCTTTTTCATTTCTTTGAAGCAGCAATTCGATAATATCCTGTTCTTGCACAGCATCGCCTCCTTTCGGATTTGTTTTCTATTTAATTATACACGAGTTGACAAGAAAACCCACAGATATTTCAATAACTTTTATGGGACCAATTTGACCCATTTAAAAACTGATTGTTTGCTCGTTCTTTTGCAAACTGCCGCCGTTCCTCGCTATACGGCGCAGTCAGCCGAAAACTTAACCGCCCTTTCTCGATCTCAAAGGTCAGCCCGCCTTGCTCGTCATCGTCGGTCTGGCGGCAGCATTGCGGATGCTTTGCCGCAAATGCTGTCAGCCGCTTTTTGAGATCGGTGTTGTGGATCTGTACCTCAATGATGCGGCTATGCTCATCAAAATAAATCACGGTTGTCTTTTGCTTTTTGGTAAGCCCTGTTCTCATAAAACCTCCTGCATAAAAAAAGCAGCAACTACCATTTCGGAAGTTGTTACCGCTTTTGCCACACGATGTCATACCCCAGCGCGTCCGCCAACTCTACCGCCTCGCCATAGCGGAGCGAACCGCGCTTGAGCTTGCCGGAGAGATTGGGAACGCTGCGGCTCCAGCCGTATTCATCGGAGAGGTAGTCCACCACCTCGGTCATGGTCATGCCGGTGCGGACGATGTAGGACTTGATCTCATTGCGATAGGTTTCAGATTTTCTCATATTCAAACTTTCCTCCTGTTTTTTCGATACGCCTTATGGTAAAATGGGTTTGTTAAATCGTGACACCCGTTCGCCATAGGGCGCTGGTTTTTGATGCACGGCTTTCGGCTGGAAATACTGCCAATGATACGTTGGTCACAGGCGGCACCTTCCGCTTTTGTCGTTTGATGTGTCTTTGCGTGAAACGGCGAAATATCATGTTGAACGACAAACGTCGTTCACTGCTGAATAGCGCTCTATTCCGTGCAGATAACCGCACAGAGCAGAAAACTATTTCGCCGTTTTCACTTGCTTTGATTTTTACATTCGATTTTGCCGATCTTTCCGAACGTCGTTCCTGCCCGGAGGATCGCTCCCGGCGTTTCGTTCTCCTTGGTGCGCTGGATGCGGCACTTCGCCAGAGGACATATCCCGTTCGGACGGTCATGCAATTTTCAAGGTTCAGGTGCGATTGCAAGACCATTTTAGCGAAAAATATAGCCCTCTCCCGTATATCCAAGAGGTCGGAAAATGCGCCGAAAAGCGCAGATTTCCACGCTTATGGACAAGACCGGGAAAGGGCAGAAATTTGAAGGGAGGACACCGCTATGCAGCCAAAACTCACCATTCAGGAACGGCTCAAAGACCTGCGCGTAGAGCGCGGTCTGACACTGGAACAGCTTTCTGCGGAAACAAGCATCTCAAAATCTGCGCTGGGAAAATACGAAGCCGACGGTTATAAGGACATCAGCCCGTTTGCCATCGCTACGCTGGCGGAATTTTACGGGGTATCCACCGATTACCTGATGGGGTTGTCGGAAAACAAAAATCACCCAAACACAGAGCTGGACGCTCTGCATTTGGGTGATGATGCAATCGAAGTATTGAGAACGGGCAAGTTCAACCACCGGCTGCTGTCGGAGTTGATCTGCCACAAGGATTTCCAGCGTTTCATGCTGGATGCCGAGATTTACGTTGACCGGATCGCGGATATGCGGATCAACGACATGAACGCCGTACTGGAAGCGGTTCGACAGATGGCATTGATGAAAAACGGCGGCGATGCAAACGACCTGTACCTGCGGACGCTGGAAGTCGCGCAGATCAGAGAGGATGAATATTTCGGAAGCCTGATTGTGGATGACCTAAAAGTCATTCTCCGTGACATTCGAGAGCAGCATCGCCCCGACACTATGACTGCGGATGAAAGCGCCCTCGTAGCAACCGTACAGGGTCAGTTGCAGGATGCGATGAATTTTGAGGGCAGTTCCGAGGAAAAGCAAGTCCGTGCGCTCATGGCAACAATCGGACTTGATTATGACACACTTACGAAGGAAGAGTTTGCCTCAGTCATCAGCGGACTTAAAAAGTCCAAGTACCTGAAAAGTCCCATCAACCAGCGTGGAAAAGCACGACCGCAGCTACCACACGGAAAAGGCAAAAAGAAACGCAAATAAGGAAAAACCGCTATATTCAGGTTTTCACTGAATATAGCGGCTTTTCGTTGTCCAACCCTGCCTGACAGATGCTCATTTCGTAATTTCGGTCTAAACCTGTTTTACGAACACCTGTCAAAAGGCGGCATTTGTTTTTCTTGCGTCATCAACGAGCAAACTGCCTGCGATAGCAGGCGGTGGAGCGCGGTAGCGCGTGTTTGCGAGTCTAACGAACGATCCGTTTGCGATAGCAGACAGTAGAGCACGCTAGCGCGTGTTTGCGAGTGGACCGTACACGAACAAAAGTACACAAGAAAAAGACAGCCCGACAAAATCATCGGCTGTCTTTTTCTTTCTCTTTTTTATTCCTTTTCTTCCGATAAGACCCGTCAGCCAATCCTTCCAGATAAGATTCTGCCCGGATCTTATTAGACGGACCAAGCTGGTTATAAAGGTCAAGTACATATTTCTGTTGCTTGTTTAAGATCGTCTGGCTGCCGTCTGTACTGTAAAACTCTCCCATGGAGATACCGAATACCTGGCATATATGGCGGAGTGTAGGAATACTGGGCACAGTGGTGCGGCGGAAAAGATTTCCTATGCTGTTTGGGGAAATATCCATTTCCTTTGCAAGGCGGTAATGGCTCCAACCACGGTCATTACACAGCTCCTCTATGCGGTCCAGTTCAAAACTCATAGCTTCTCCTTCTGTCAAGTACGATTATATTAGTATTTTATCCCAGTAACACAAAAAACATTAGCTTGAAAAAGAGTGTATAAATTATGCATTAAATAGTGCATACAGAGCACATACAGGAAAATCAAGTGGAAAAATCCCCTGGATTATGATAGACTGATACCAACAGCATTACTGTAAATGAAAATGGAGGCGGGACAGATGAAAAAGTTTTTGGAAGAATTCAAAGCGTTTGCATTAAAGGGCAACATGATCGATCTGGCCGTAGGTATGATCATTGGCAGTGCATTTACATCAATCGTTAATTCCCTTGTAAATGATATTTTTATGCCGGTATTAAGTATTTTCACTGGAAAGATCGATTTTTCCAACATGTTTATTGCCTTAGACGGCAACAAATATCCAACACTGGCAGCAGCCAATGAAGTGACAGCTACCATTAATTATGGTTCTTTTATCACCCAGGCGATCAATTTCTTGCTGATGGCTTTTGTTGTATTTATGGTCATCAAGGCGATCAATAAACTGGAAAAAATTGGAAAGGCTTCGGAAGCACCAAAAGCGCCTACAGAGAAAGAATGCCCATATTGCAAGAGCATGATTCCTATTAAGGCAGTTCGGTGTCCACATTGTACCTCAGAACTGGAGAAGTAAGATATGCGTTACCATAACATAACGAAAGACGATATGCTCAATGGAGAAGGGCTGCGGACTGTGCTTTGGGTGGCAGGCTGCAGCCATCATTGTCCTCAGTGCCATAATCCTGTTACATGGGATATTAATGGCGGACTGGTTTTTGATGAGCAGGCAAAAGAAGAATTATTTGAAGAACTGAAAAAAGACTATGTTTCCGGTGTGACTTTCAGCGGCGGCGATCCCTTTCATCTGGAAAACAGGGAAGAGATCGGGGCACTTGCAAAAGAGATCCGGGAAAAATTTCCAGATAAGACCATCTGGCTGTATACCGGTTATGAATGGGAAGAGATCTGCCATCTGTCATTTCTTTCCAATATAGATGTGATCGTAGACGGGAAATTTAAGATCGAAGAAAAAGACAATAATCTTCACTGGAAAGGCAGTGCCAACCAGCGTGTGATCGATGTAAAAGCATCCCTTCGCGCAGGAGAGGTCCGTCTTTACCAGGAGTAATGAAAAGAAGAAAAGCAGCATAGAAAGACAGGAGTAAACACACACATGGAAAGAATTGCAAAATTTCATAAAGTAAGTTATGAACAGTTTGAGGGAGACTGGAAAGATACCTTTGGCCCTATTGAAACAGAAGAAATCAGAAGAATCTACGAAGGGATCCGTCTGCCGGCCAGAGCAACTGCCGGTTCTGCCGGCTACGACCTTTACACACCGGTGGCAATGACCATCCGCCCAGGTGAGACCATAAAGATCCCTACAGGTATCCGTGTGGAAATGAACGACGGCTGGGTACTGGCTGTATTTCCAAGAAGCAGCCTGGGATTTAAGTACCGTTTACAGTTAAATAATACAGTTGGCATCATTGACAGTGACTATTTCTTCTCTGACAATGAAGGTCACATTTTCGTAAAGCTGACCAATGATACAAAGGAAGACAAGACTGTAGAACTGGCAGAAGGTGCCGGTTTTGCACAGGGGATCTTCCTGCCATTTGGCATTACAGAAGATGATGATTGCACAGAAGCAAGAAATGGCGGTTTCGGCAGTACAGACAGCAGGAAAAACTGAAGATATCATGGCAGAACTGTGAGGAATAGAAAGAAGCAGGAGAAATTATGGGAAACAGACCTGTAAACAGAAGAAGGAGAAATACCGGACGTACCGGTCATTACAGAGGAAGCAGCAGGTCAGACACCTTAAGACGGCGTAAAAGGAGAAACAGACGGCTTAAGGCAGTTTTTCTCTGGCTGGTCTGTATTGTTCTGACCGGCTTAGTTATTTTTGGAGCTGTAAAGCTGGTGGGAAAATTTGCCGGTTCCGGAAAAGACAAGTTAAGAAAAGATGGTATTGAAAAGTTAAATGCAGGGGATCCGGAAGGGGCAATAGCAGATCTGGATGCTGCTTTGGAAAAAGCTGGAAATAAATCAAATAAGCCCTCGAGACTTAATGCAGATGTGCTTTGGTACCGTGCAGAGGCAGAGCTTTTATTAAAGGATTATGAAGCTGCTTCCCACACCTATGACCTGATTGCAGAGCAGGGAGGGGATAAGAT
>ERZ831773.2695-NODE-2695-length-13475-cov-48.387481_pt1 | contig 13475 bp, 14 predicted proteins | sample MGYA00519696_ERZ831773 | MGnify/ENA primary metagenome ERZ831773 (study PRJEB31850, sample SAMEA3708720) | human gut metagenome | biome: human gut; feature: human-associated habitat; material: faeces | place: China | collected 2014 ...
TTGCCATTGCCCGCGCCATGCTGAAAAATGCCCCCATCCTGATTCTGGACGAGGCCACCGCCTTTGCCGACCCGGATAACGAAGCTAAGGTGCAGGCAGCCTTTGCGCAGCTTGCCAAGGGCAAAACGGTGCTGATGATCGCGCACCGCCTGTCCACAGTCGCTAGCGGCGTGATGATGCAGCTTAGTGAGATTTTCAACGCAATGCTCCAATTACGCCGCATGAAAGCTATTGAACAGGAGCCTGCGCAGGAGGGCGCAACGGCGTTTCAGTCTAACGGCCACGACATTTGCTTTAATCATGTAGGATTTTGGTACCAGGAAGGTGAGGATGTTTTATCCGATGTAACCTTCACGGCCAAACAGGGGGAAGTGACCGCACTGGTCGGTCCCTCTGGGGGCGGTAAGAGCACCACGGCAAAACTGGCAGCACGTTTTTGGGATATTCAGAAGGGCACGATCACCATGGGCGGTGTGGACATCTCCACGGTGGACCCGGAAACACTGTTGAAGGACTATGCCATTGTGTTCCAGGATGTGGTGCTGTTCAACGATACCATCATGGGAAATATCCGTCTGGGCCGCAAGGACGCCACGGATGAGGAGGTCATGGCCGCGGCCAGGGCCGCCCAGTGCGATGAGTTTGTTCAGCGTCTGCCGGAGGGATACCAGACGGTAGTGGGCGAAAATGGCTCTACCCTGTCCGGGGGTGAACGCCAGCGTATTTCCATCGCCCGCGCCCTGTTGAAAAACGCCCCCATTGTTCTGCTGGACGAGGCGACTGCCTCTCTGGATGTAGAGAACGAAACCAGCCTCCAGACTGCGCTCTCCGCGCTGCTCAAGGATAAGACGGTCCTGGTTATCGCACACCGGATGCGGACGGTGATGGGGGCCGATCATGTGGTGGTGCTGGCAGATGGTCATGTGGCGGAAGAAGGCACGCCGGAACAGCTGATGGAGCGGGGCGGGATGTTCCGCCACATGGTGGAGCTACAAAGAGAATCCTCTAACTGGCAAGTTGGAGGTAATCGGGGTGGCTCATGATGAAATTGTATGCCTCTGGTGAAGATTATTTAGAAGCCATCTTGGTGTTGCAAAAGAAATTAGGCATGGTGCGCTCCGTGGATGTCGCCCGGCACATGGAGGTGTCAAAGCCCAGCGTGTGCCATGCAGTGGCTACCTTGCGGGACGGCGGCTTTCTGACAATGGACGAGGATGGATTTCTCCACCTGACCGATATAGGCCGGGATGTGGCAGAGAAAATCTATGAACGCCATCAATTCTTTACGGAGCAATTTATCGCAGCTGGCGTTGACCCTGAAATTGCAGAGCGAGATGCTTGCCGGATTGAACACGCCATCAGTCAGGACACCTTTGAAAAGATCCGGGATGCACACAAACAGGAAAAATAGGATACTAATGCCCGTCGTTCCAACTGTGCGGACAAGAGCAGCCAGTGGGGAAAATATAAGCCCACTGGCTGCTCTACATGAAAGACAATCATCGGCCCTTTTGTTTTCCCCTGTACATCACTTCAGCTTATCTGCGCTCATGCACAGGTCTATGTACCGTTGCGACTCTTCTTCACTCTTTCCTGCAAAGTAATCAAGAACGCACTTGGCAACGGTCTGCGGCGCTCTATCGTGGAACACGATTCCATCCAGACTGATGTCCATTTCTTCTGAGATCAGCGCAACCGTTTCAAATTTCGGATTGCTCTTGCACTTTTCAATCTCAATGACAGTTCGGGTACACATATTAAGCCGTTCCGCTAATTCGCGCTGCGTGATCTTTTTCTGCTCCCGCTTTTCGCGAAGCTTTTGGGCGAACAGGTCAAGAAAGTTCATTGTAAATCACCTCTACTACATTGTAGAGTGAGCCTCAATTCACTTAAATACACATGAAGCTCACATTGAATGAGCCGCAAATCACATTCAGCGAGTTGGAGGTATTTTTATGATGTCACGGATGAACAGGAGATACTGCTAAGGCCGCTCGCGGTCATGTAAAAAAGCATAAGCACCGATTAGCCGTCCACTTCAAAAAGCACGCGGCTATCCCCCAGACGAGCTGCACTCACGAAAGCGAGTTGCAGCTCTCTTTTTATGCGGTTTGGTTCATCCGTGATTTAGCCCCTCCCGGTACAGTATTCGTTACTCATGTTTTCACTCGCACGCAAGGCGCTCGTTCAGGTCATCATGCCTGTTCGAGCGCCTTTTTACGTTTTCCTGTCGGCTGTCGTTCTCCGCCGGTGTTGGTCTGGTTCACCACCCACCCAACACCGAAACGGAGGACATATTATGTTTAACAGAAAGAGCAGCTATGCGCTGAACAAGAAAGACCCCAACGCTATCGTTTACATGGATGCCAACGAAGCCATCATCCGCCTGACCCGCGAGGACTTTGCCAGCGAGGAAGAATTTCTGAAATGGAAGTCCCTGTCGGATGCAGACTACGAACACTATCTTATGGGCGAGATTGACCTGAACACCTACAAGGCGGAAAAGGCCGCGTGTAACGAGCTGCTGCTGAAAACAAAAAACGCCTATGCCGCAGTATTGGCACAGGCGAAACAGAAGCAGGACGAACAGGCACGGCAGGACAGCCGCAAGGAAGCGTCCAAGGCGATTTTCGATGCGGACACGCTGACCACCGAGCTGGCCGAGCTGTTGATCGACCGGGTGCTGGTATATCCCGATAAGCGCATCGAGATCGCATACAAAATCCAGGACATTTTTGATTGAGGTGGCAGTCATGAAAATCGCTTTCTATTGCAGAGTGGACGGACAGGGCTTTGGCTTTGTCCTCCCCGATGAAGCTGACAAGCTCCGCGAGTTTTTCGCCGAGCATCAGGATAAGCCTGCGCTTGAAAAGCCATCGAGCGCAAGCTAAAAATTTTTGTCGTGTGCTTGACATACGGGTGCCGCAGACCGTGGAACACGATCTGTTCAAACTCTGGATGCTCGGCTCTCCACAGGCGGTACCATTTTGTCAGCAACTCCGGCGCGATGGGCAAGCCGTCCGGGAGCCGGAACAGTTGCCCGCAGTTGCTGTACTTTTCCGGGGCGTTCTGCTCGTCCTGCTTCAGCTTTTCCAACCATGCCAGAAGTTCTTCCTTCAAGGGCTTCGTCATATACAGGACGCGGTTGGACTTCTTGGTCTTAGGCTTTTTCAGGATGAGAGAGGATTTGCTTCCCTCACGCCTGTCCGGGAAGGTGTGATACACCTGATTGGGGTCGAGCTTTTCCAGAGCGTCCTTGTTGGCTCGCTGCATGGTTTTGCTGACCGAGATGGTACCATGACCATCGGCGGCATCGAAATCCAGATCACTCGGCTGCAAGCCGAGAATTTCGCCCTCACGGAGCGAAAGGATCATGCTCATGTGCACCGCCAGATGTAGGGCGGGGTTCTCGATGGTCTGCAAGGCTGCCAGCATGGTTTTCTCGTCCCAGATGGTGCGTTCCTCGATGTTGACCTTGGGGGCATCACGGGGCAGGGGAATCTTGTGGATCAAGTCCCATTCTACCGCATAGGAAAAGGCGGTTTTCAGCAGGGTGTGGACTTCGTGAATAGAGGTGCTGGACAGCAACCGCTTCTTCTGCTTTTCGGTCAGGGGCTGCTTTACGCCGTGGACGTACTGCCCGCAGGGAGTCTTGGCAAGGGTAGCATAGAACTTCTCGATGTCGTAGGTTCGCAGTTCCTGCACCTTCCGTTTCCCGATATACGGCACGATAAGATTCTGCACCATCGCCACAGATTGGGTGTAGGTCTTGGGAGACCATTTGTGTTTGGTGGACTGGATCGGGATCCATTTGTACAGCATCTCCTCCACCGTCATGGTGTCGGGGACAAGGAATGTGCCGTCCAGCAATTCTTTCTCGACCGTGATCTTCCGCTCCTGCGCCTCCTTTTTGGTCTTGAAACTCTCCCATCCCTCGCAGGGTTTGCCGGAATGGTCTTTGTACTTATAACGGACGGAGTAGGAATCTCCGCGCTTCATGATAGATGCCATAGATTACCTCCCTCAGACCGCCGCAAACCAGCTGTCGAAACTCTGCTTGTTCACCCGGATGCTGGTGCCGATGCGCAGCACCCGGAAATCCTTCGTGGTGTTGCACAGGTTGTACGCCGCACGGGGAGAAATCGCCAAAAGCTGGGCGATTTCCTCCACCCGGTAAACAAGAGGTTCGTGCTTGGCTGCTTTGGTCTGGTCAGAAGATCCAATGGCAGGGGATTTAGACATCTCCATTGTAGCGAGGTTCGAGTCCTTTTGCAAGGACTCATTCGTAGCTTTTCAAACACGAAGGGGAATGCCGCAGCACCCAGAATGGAGGGAACGATCAGGATCATCGAGTAGATGGTAAACAGATTCTCGTTGCCTTCCACATATTTGAAGTAATAGAGCAGGTCGGCATTGCGGCCATACAGCGTCACACCGAACAGGAACTGACCCGCCAGTGCAATCAGGTAGGGCTTGTTCTGAAGCGCTGCATCCAACTGCTTTTTCAGTGAGACTTTTTCCCGCTCCGGGGGCTGGACGACCTCTTTGGTTTTGGCGAAACAGAACCAGTGACAGAGGGTGAAGATACCGCCGTAAAGGACGGTCACCAGAAGATATCCCCGTGCTGCATTATCACCGCCAAAAGCAGAGATCAAAGGCAGGGTGATGATGTTGATGATATTGATGGCGATCATGGCACAGACGGAGCGGGAGGTGTTGATTTTCGCACGCTCCTCGATGTTCTGGGTCAGGGTGCCGCAGAGCGTACCATAAGGGATGTTCACGCAGGTATAGCCCAGAACCAGTACACAGTAAGTAATGTACATATATCCTGCTGTTTCGGCTCTGCTGTGTAACTCATACGGCGCGCTCCTTTCTCCTCTTGACGCGATGCTTATAATTTCTGGCAGAACTCTATTCTCTCTTTATTCGGGCCTTCGACCATGAAAAAGCGCACACCGTTTTCCCAGAACGGCAGTGACTGGATGCTGGAATGCAGCAGGTGCATCCCTGCCTCTTTTGCTGCAGCAAAGGCGGCTTCGATATCGGTCGTTGCCAGAGCTACATGGTCGATTGCTCCGGCCTTTTCCGCCGCACGATGGTTTTCACAGGTTTCGATCATCAGATCGCCAAGCTGAAGAAACGCAACGCGCTCCCCGGCGGCTTTGTTTACCGTTTCCAGCGCAGAAACAAACCCCAGCTTCTTGTAAAATGCAATGGTCTTGTCGAGATCATTTGTCGGGATGCCAATGTGCGCCACACCGGTCAGAACCTGCGGAAAACTCATACCTTCGTTGCCTCCGCAATCTTCACCACTGCTTTGATGATGTTGGCCTTGTCCGAAATGCTCTTGTCCATGGCATTCTGGATGTCGTCAAAGTCAAAGATGTTGGTCACAATGCCCTTCAGGTTGATTTTGCCGGAAGCAACGGCATCGATCGCCATGGGGTAAATGTGGCGATAACGGAACACGGTCTTGAAGGTCAGTTCCTTGTCCAGTGCAAGGCTCATAGGCAGGGTCATCTCGCCGGATTTGGAGTAACCGACCAGAACGATGTTTGCACCCTTCTGCGCCATCTCAATGGCCTGGCGGGTAGTGATTTCTGTACCAGCAGTCTCGATAACGAGGTCGCAGCCCAGACCATCGGTCAGGTCGAGAATCGTTTGGACGGCATCCTTTTCTCGGCTGTTGATCACACCGTCTGCACCCAGTTCAAGAGCCTTATCCAGACGCTTCTGCATGATATCCACAACGTAAACACGGGAAACACCCTCGGCTTTCAGCGCCATCATGGAGACCAGACCAATGCAGCCTGCACCCATGACCACCGCAGTCTGACCGGCATGAGCACCGCCCTGATTGGCTGCGTGGAAACCAACAGCCAGAGGCTCGATCAGCGCACCTTCCATGGTGCTTACGTTGTCCGGCAGCTTGAAGCAGAGGTTTGCTTCATGGGCCACATACTCCTGAAAAACACCGTCTACCGGCGGAGTAGCGAAGAACACGACATCCGGGCAGAGGTTGTATTTGCCCTCACGGCAGAACTTGCAGTGACCGCAGGTCTTGCCCGGCTCCAGCGCAACGCGGTCGCCGACTTTCAGATGCTTGACAGCACTGCCAACTTCCACGACTGTGCCGCCCGGCTCGTGGCCCAGCACGAACGGCGGCTTGACTACATAATTGCCGATTGCACCCGTTTCATAGTAGTGCATATCGCTGCCGCAGATGCCAACGTATTCCAGCTTGACCAGAACTTCGTCCTCTTTGGGTGTGGGGATCGGGCGGGTGGTGTAGCCCATCTTGCCGATGCCGTTCATGACTGCAACTTTCATTGTGCCTTTCATAAGATGACCTCCGTTTTTGTTTGTTTATTAACTTTTATAAAGTGTTTATGAATGCGACTACAAATTGGCACACCGCACAACCAAAGTCAAGCCCTTTTTCGCGGATTCGGAGAACTGCACAAGGAAAAAGCGGCGGAATTGTGCAAAAAATCGAGGACGGCAGGTGCCGTCCTCGATGGGAAGGTTTATAGGTTCTGAATGAAGGCTTCGATATGGAGCAGAGCGGCTCCCAGCGCAGAGGCTTCCAGCTTATAGCGGCTGAACTTCAGGTAGGAACTGTCCGGCTCAAACGTATTACGCTCGACCAGCATTTCCCGGAGCGGTTCGCCAAACTCTGCCAGAAATCCGCCAACGTAGCCGCCAACAATTACATCACAGTCGAAGGTCATGCGCAGATTATTGACTGCTACAGCAAGGTAAGAAAGGTATTCATTCCATGCCGTTTGCAAAGCTGCATCGCCAGAGCGCAACCCATCAAAGAATAGTGCAAGATTTCCGTCAGTCAGTCGGGAGAGGACTTTTGCAGAGCAATAGGCATCCAGACAGCCCTTTTTTCCGCAGTAGCAGGGGCGGCCATCGGGAACGAGCGTGTTGTGCCCGAACTCTCCGGCACGAAGATGGTCGCCGCCATAGAGCGCTCCACCGGTCAGAATCGCACCACCGACACTGTTGCTCAGAGAAAGGTAGACAAGGCTGCGGGGGGATTCGAGGTCGCGCACTTCAGCAAGTCCGGCAGCGTTCGCGTCATTGATGAACCGGCAGGAGAACGGGATGTAACGGCTGAATTCTTCGGTAGGAACATTCCGCAGACCCAAGGCATGAGAGTAAACCAATGTCTGCCCCTCTTTGTCCAGAATACCGGGCAGCGAAATGCCGACACCCAGAATTTTTTCCACCGGGTAGCCCTCTTTTTCGATCAGCCCCTGCACGATTCCGGCAAGCATTTCCGCATAGGTGTCCGACCGCTCATAAAGACGCTTTTTACGCTCATAGCGGAGAAGGTTACCGGACAGATCGACCAGAACTGCTCCGACATGATTCTGGGTAATCTCCAGTCCGACCGCAAGTCTGGCATCCCGTACAGGAGCGAATGCTCTCGCCTTGCGCCCGCCGGTGGATTCAAAGGTGCCGACCTCCTGCACCAGTCCCATCGCCATCAGTTCTTTGACATTCTGCAATACGGTCGGCCAGCTGTTGTTGACTTTTGCCGCAAGCTCCGGCTGCGAGATTCGGTCGCAGGAAAAAATGCTGCGAATCGTTCGGATGCGGTTGATTTTTTTAACATCGCGGTTATTTGCTCCGCTGCCGGTCATGGGCTCACTCACCTCCAAGAGCAGATTCAACATTTGAAAGAAGATTTATAAAGCTCTTTCTTATTATAAAGAATCTGGAGAGATTCTGCAAGGGAAACATTTACAAAAAAGCGTTAGCCGAAAAGAGCGAGTTGCTTATGGATAAGAAGCGATGCTACCAGCTTATGGCAAACCATAGGTCGGTGGGCACCGTGTTCTTTATAGGGACTTAATCTTCCAGCCTGCCGTGCTCACAGCCAAGCGAGAGATAGTGTTCCATCTCGCCACTCAGCACAAGCTGTGCATATTCCAGTGGTTTGTTGTACAGCAGCCAGTCTAGTTCTGCCCGCTGTGCAGGGGTGTTGCCGTACTCGTCCTCGATGGCGATGCAGTCGATGGCAACGGCAGAACTATCAGCGAACTGGGCTTCTATCCGGTTGGTGTCCATGTTGTAGCGGCAGGAAAGCAATTTGTTCATGGTAAAACTCCTTTTATATAAGGCGGTGTCAGTTCGATTGTCCATATCCCTGCCAAGAATCAAATTGTTGATGTACATTTGATGTGTGGTATAAATTGGTGATATAGAGTGTGCCTTTCGCCGGATGAAACAGACCTGTTTTCACCCCATTGCATAAAAATCCGATACCTGTTTTAAGGTGCTGATTTTGGCTCTGCACATTTTTGCACACTTTTTGCACACCGGAACGGCTGGATAACGGATGCAAGAGGGAACAACAGGTGCAAAGGATGCAGCAGATGTAAAACACAAATTTACGATAAAGCGATAAAAATAACGAATCTGCGTAATTCTGAAAATTGACGATTGTTGCATGTTGGTTTCTCTTAATCAGTGGGCCCAGGGTTCGAGTCCCTGGAGGTGCACCAATAAAAGAGCGTTGAATCGTAAGATTTGACGCTCTTTTTCGCTATGTAACCCCGAAAAATCGGGGTCTGCACGGTCAATGCACGGTTTTTGCACGGTTGGCTTTTTCGTGGGAATCCTCTGCATAAGCTGGAATTGCCTTGAAATGTGTGGTAAATTTTGCATCAGGTCAGCAGAGCCAGACGGAGCTGGGCCTTTACTTCGGGGTCTGCATTCTTCAGAAGCTCCAGCAGAGCGGTCATAGAGATGGTCGGTTCGCCTGCGGCGGGTACAGCCTGCGGGCTGGGGTCTTCCTGTTTGGCATAGAATCCCTCCTCAAATTTCCTGCCCAGTTCTACACGGGAGGACTGCTGGATATGAGCGTAGGTGTTCACCAACATATCCGCCGTAGCGTGACCCGTTGTGCCCTGCACAGCTTTCACATCGCCGCCGGAGATCATCAGCTGGTAGGTCGCACTGGAATGCCGCAGGCCATGGAACACGATGCGGGGGAACTCCGGGTGTGCATCCTGCCACTTGAGGAACTTCTTACGAATCAGCACAGGCTCGATTGCCAGACCGTTGGGCAGGCGGAACAGCATTCCGCTGTCACGGTAGCGTGCCGGGTCTTTCGATTCATCCGCTGCCATCTGTCCCAGCCACTTCTTCAGCTCTTCTTTCAGAGCAGAGGTCATGAAGATGGTACGGCAGGAGGACGCCGTTTTGGTGCTTTTCAGGATGAGGGAAGTGGTGCTGTGCTCCAGCTTGTCCGGGAATACCTTGATGATGCAGCCATCATCCACCTGATTCAGGGCTTCTTTACGCACCCGCTGCATGGACTTGTTGATACGGAAGGTTCCGATGCCATCCGCAGCATCAAAGTCAATATCCTCTGGGGTCAGTCCTACGATCTCGCCCTCTCGCAGCGCGCCCACCAGCGTCAGGTGGACTGCCAGATGCAGGATAGGGTCCTCCATGCTGTCCAGAGCCGCCCGCATTTCCTCTACAGTCCAGATGGTACGCTCCTGCGTGGACTTCTTGGGGCTGTCCACAGGAACAGGACTTTTGACAAGAATGCCCCATTCCACGGCGTACTGGAACGCTGTGCCCAGCAGCCGATGCACCTCATGGATCGTCGTGCCGGAAAGGAATCGCTGCTTCTGCTTTTCGGTCAATTCCTGCTTCTTTCCCTCGATATACGAACCGCAGGGCGTTTTGCTCAGGGTCGTATAGAGGTTTTCCATGTGGTAGGGCTTGAGTTTCTGCATCTCCATGCTGCCGATATAGGGGATAATCAGATTCTGGATGGTGGAAAGGTTGGATTCGTAGGTTTTGGGTGCCCACTTGTGCTTGCTGCACTGTTTCGGCAGCCAGTCCATCAGGAACTCTGCCACCGTTACCGAGGACGGGATCAGGAAAGTGCCAGCGGCCAGTTCATGCTCGATTTGCTTTTTTCGGTTCGTTGCCTCCTCTTTTGTGGGAAAGCTCTCCCATTTGTCGCAGCTCTTGCCGTGCTCATCTTCGTAGGTGTAGCGGACGCTGTAAGAGTTGCCGCGCTTCGTAATATATGCCATACTGTTTGCCTCCTCTTATCAAGCTGCCCGGTAGAGCCACGCATCGAAGCTGTCCTTCGGCACACGGATGCTTCCGCCTACCCGCAGGACACGGAATTCGGTGGTGCTGTTGCACAGGTTGTAAGCAGAGCGCAGACTGATGGCCAGCATTCGTGCGATCTCTTCCACCGTGTACACCAGCTTTGTAGTTGCCGGGCTGTCAGTCGGAGACTTGACGGCATTGGTTTGAGTGACCACTTCCATTGTAGTGGGATTTGAGTCCTTTTGCAAGGGCTTATTCGTATAATTTTCGGATTTCACAGTTTCGGTCATGTCAGGCCGATTCATATTCATAGGCAAGCCTCCAAATCCTTGTAGCCGGGTGTTTTTTCACCCGGCAATTTTTGTTTTCCGACATTTTCGGGTTATCCGATCAAAAGTTTCAGGCGTTTCAGCTTTTCCTGCGCGTTCTCTTTGCGGAAACTCACACCGATGCAGGAAACAGGAACGCACATTTCAAGCAGGCGGTCATAGATGCGGGCATGAGCAGTATCTTGTGGGTGCCGGATCTCGTCCAGCGTCAGGTTGGTGGTGACGATCAGCGGTTTTTGGCTGCGGTATCGGCTGTCTACGATGTTGTAGATTTGCTCCAGTACATATTCCGTTCCGCGTTCCATGCCGAAATCGTCAATGATGAGCAGGGGATAGCGGCAGAGCTTGTCCACGACCTCATTGCGCCCGGAAAAGCTGCTGTTCAGCTCGTTCAGGATTCGGGCAAAGTTCGTCATCCGCACAGGCACTTCCTGCTCCATCAGAGCGTTTGCGATGCATCCGGCAAGGAAACTCTTACCGGTGCCAACACCGCCCCAGAGAAGCAGCCCAAGGTTCTCTGAACGCATGGTCTGCCACTGCTCTACATATCGGCGTGCATGGTGCATCTGCGGGCTGCGGCCATTGTCGTTTTCAAAGGTCCAGTCCAGCATTGCCGGGTCAGAAAACCCTTCTGCTTTCAGTCGCCGCACAAGGTCGAGGTGTTTTTGCTGGTTGATAAGGGCTTCCTGCTTTTCTCTTTCCATGCGCTGGCAGCTGCATTCGGCGGGATGCTTGTTCTTGCCCATCAGGACAATGCCCTTTGCAAAGAACGCTTCTTTTGGGGTGTGACATTTTCCGCAGTAAAGCAGACCGTCCTCGCCATAATAATCTTCGATATTTTCGGGAATACTAGATAGGGGCTGTTCCAAAATTTTTTCGATCGTCTTTATAGGCTTTCTCCTTCCCTGAATGTGTAGTCTGGGATGCCCGGCGTCGATTTTTGTTCTGTTTTCTGTCGCTTCGCCCAGATGCGCAGGGTGGCGGCGTGGTCGGTGTACTTTTTGCCAGTAGACTGGATATAAGCCGAAAGCTGTTCGATTAGATCATCCAGCCCGGAGAAATCAGCTTTGAGTCGCTTGTAGTCCTTTTCCGTCAGAAAGACATTGCGATATTCTCCAAGGGTTAAATGAGCATCTGTTGTTCTTATCAGGTGGTTATCTTTCAGGTTGTTCTTATTACGTTGGTTAGGTGTGCATTTCTGCGCAATCATACTGCTCATTTCTGCACAGTCATGCTCAGCATTTTTGCTTACTATGACAGTGCAATTTTGCGTAGTATGTGGAACCTTGAGCAGAATACGGCTGGGCTTGGAAAATCCACTGCGGATACGTTCCACGAGTTGTGCATTTTCTAGTTCAGTAAAAGAGCGTGTTATGCTGGAAATGCTGCATCCCAAATCTTTTGCAAGACTGGAAAGCGGATAGAGTACATAAATGCGACCCTGTGCATCGATCCAGTTGTTCTTTTGAGAAAGCGTTGCCCGGTCCAGCAGCAGGGTGTAGAGCAACTTTGCTGTGTGGCTCAGGTCTGTATCCAGCGGAAAGCGGGCATAGGGTAGATATCGCGGTAAGGGCGTAGTGACAGTCAGGTAGTCGGAAATAGAATTCACCTCCAACGTTTTATATCAAAAAATGGCGCAAAGGTTTGCACTCCTGCTCCGGGCAAGCTGACAGACAAAGATTTGTGAATTTCTGCCCGCAGCTCGCTCGGTTTTTTCAGTGGGCCATTTTGACCCACTGATTCCGTTACGGGTAAAAACAAGTGCCGGGTGGCGGCACCTGATTTTCAATGACCTTGATGCGTTACAGATGGAATCAGTTGGTCATTTTGGCCAACTGATTTTTACGGAGTGGGAGTGACGTGTTACAGATAAAACCGGAGTTATCAAAATGGGAACTCCGGTGGCTCTGCCACGGATGCAATCAAGTTATCATTTTGATAACTTGATTTTGATACGGCTACAATCAAGTTCCCGAAGTGGGAACTTGATTCGGCAGGAGTTGCAAATCAAGTTACGGAAAGCGTAACCTGATTTCAGATGACAGCCCAAATCCCCACTTTGGGGATTTGGGAGTGAGCAATTTAAGCATTACGGTTTTTTGGCACTTCCCAGAATGGGAAGTGCCACTTTACTGAACAAAAGCAAGCGTAGATAAGGAACTTGACAAACTTTATCAAGCTCCTCAAAGAGAAGCGTGAGCCGTTACTTTACGCTTGCGGTAGTCTTTCTGCCGACAGGCGTTGCTGCAATATCTGGCATCCGCCCGAATCGGCAAGAACTGCTCACCACAGCAAGGGCAGGTGTAGGCTCCGCGCTCAATGCGCTTTTTAAGACTTTTTCGCAAGTTCAGCATCCGGTGACCGCAGGTCTGGAAGCTGCAATATTTGCGGTTCCGGGTCTGGGTGTAGATGACCTTGCGGCAGCATTCACACTGGATTCTGTGCACACTGGGGTCACCGTCAATGAAATATTCCATCAGGGTGTCCTGATTTTCACGTTCCCATTGTTCTGTTGTCATAGGCATCCTCCTTTGGCTGTTACAGGTGTGTGGTGGATAATGAAAAGCATTATTTGCCCCAAATGTTACGGGTATATGGTGGTTATCAAAATGGTAACCACCACTTTCACACAATAAAGCGTTACGATTGTCTGGTTGGTGATCAAAATGATCACCAACTAAAATCTGTGCGTTATGGCTGGGTGGTAAGTGGACAATTTGTCTATTTACCACTTCCAAGTGGTGAGTTACGGTTTTCGTAACCCACCACAGAGCGACCGTGTTACGGTCATTTGGTAAGTACCGGAAATCAGCACTTACCAAATTTCACCGTGGCTTGACAAAATGTCAAGTCGAGGTCAAACGTAACACGAACGGAGTCAATGTGGACAAATTGTCTACATTGATTCAAGCTGCGGCAATTCCCCCCATGTGGTCAAAATGTCCACATGGGGTCAGCCGTAACGCAGAAGGTTATTCTGGTGAATGACGTTTTGCGTCATTCACCACATCAACTGGCCATTTTGACCAGTTGATATTGGGTGTGCCGTTC
>ERZ831773.2701-NODE-2701-length-13453-cov-3.696970_pt1 | contig 13453 bp, 10 predicted proteins | sample MGYA00519696_ERZ831773 | MGnify/ENA primary metagenome ERZ831773 (study PRJEB31850, sample SAMEA3708720) | human gut metagenome | biome: human gut; feature: human-associated habitat; material: faeces | place: China | collected 2014 ...
CGTGGGGTGATGTTGCTCAACAGATGTCTGACTGTCGGCGTCGGACGGCCAAATTCACATCAGGGCAAAGGCTGGGAGGAAGTCACCGAGGCCGCGATTCGTGCGTTGAACGCGCGCACGGACGCCGACGGCAAGCCCAAGCCGCTGGTGGCGATTCTCTGGGGGCGTAATGCGCAAAGCCTCGAGCCATTGCTGACCAATGCCTTCATTATCAAATCGCCTCATCCGAGTCCGCTGTCCGCTTCCCGCGGATTCTTCGGCTCCAAACCATTCTCCAGAGCCAATCAAGCCCTAGTCACCATGGGTGCCGACCCGGTGGATTGGACTCTTTAGGCAGGCCAACAGTCATTGTGAGTAGTTACAGTGGGGGGCATGACTTTGTTCCCCACGCAACCGAACATACCTTCGCCGACCACCGCCGCACGACCGGTCACCGTTCCCGCGCCCGGCGTGTCGGCTCCGCTGGGTGCCGATGACGCCAAACGCGCACGTATCCTGGCCGACGCCATTCGGGCGAGGTTCGCCCAGACACTGGTGGGTCAGGATAATCTACGCGAATCGCTTATCGTGACCTTGGTGGCCGGCGGGCATATTCTTATCGAATCCGTGCCGGGCTTGGCCAAGACCACGGCCGCCCAGACGCTCGCCACCTGCGTATCCGGCTCGTTCAAGCGCGTGCAGTGCACTCCTGATCTCATGCCATCTGATCTGGTGGGCACGCAGGTCTTCGATTTTGCGTCGCAGAAGTTCACCACGCAGATCGGTCCGATTCACGCCAATTTCGTACTGCTGGACGAGATCAACCGTTCGAATGCCAAAACCCAGTCCGCCATGCTTGAGGCCATGGCCGAGGGTGCCACGACCATCGGCGGGCAGCGTATCGCCTTGCCCAAGCCGTTCATGGTGATCGCCACCGAGAATCCGATCGAGGAGGAGGGCACGTTCAACCTGCCCGAAGCCCAGATGGATCGTTTCATGATGAAGGCCGTCATGACCTATCCTTCGCCCGACGAAGAGGCTCGGATGCTGGCCATGCTCACCCGCCGCGGCTCCGATATGATCGGTCCCGACACCATCACCGGCGAACGCATTTCCGTGTCCGACGTTGATTTTTTGCGCAAGGCGGCACGCCGCGTGCATGTTTCCGACGCGATCATGCGTTATGCGGTCGATATCACCGCCACGTCACGAGGTGCCGGCTCCCGCCCCATCAAGGGACTGTCGTCCTTGGTGCGTTTGGGTGCCTCGCCGCGCGCCACCATCGCCTTGACCCGTATCGGCCAGGCGAAGGCGTTGCTGTCCGGGCGCGACTATGTGGTGCCCGAGGACCTCAAGGCGTTCGCTCATGAGGTGCTGCGCCACCGTATTATGCTGACGTTCGAGGCACTGGCCGATGGCGTGGTCAGCGATCAGATCGTCGACAAGATCGTCGAAACGGTTCCTGTTCCGTGAGTTCCGATTCCGTTCGCAAGAAGATCGAGGCCCTTGGCACTCAGCTGAGCCTGCCTACCGTAAGGAAGGCTTTGGGCGCGCTGGAGGGCGAACACGCATCCGGGCGTCGTGGCGGCAGCGGCGATGCGATGGATGTGCATGCCTATGAGCCAGGCGACGAATCCCGTCTTATCGATTGGAAGATCAGCGCCCGCCAAGGCCGCCCCATGGTGGTCGAGCGCGAGCGCCTGTCGACGTCACGGGTCTGGTTGCTGATGGACGTTGGCCTGGAGATGACTGGCGTATGCCCTTCCGGAGAACGCGCATGGCAGGTTGCCGCAAATGCGCTGCGTATGTTCGCCGCACTGTCGTTGCGCCGGTCGGACGATATTTCGCTGGTGTTCGGCGATGAGTCCAGTATCACCCGCGTGCCGTTCAACGGTGGGTTCGCGCAGTTCGAACGCACGCTGGACAAGGCGCTTGATCGTGATTGGGATCATCACCGTAATATCGACGCGCTGCTGGAATATGCGCGCCGTATCAAGGATCGTGAGGCATTGATCGTATTGGCCACCGATGAGCATGCGATGGAGGAGCGGCATATCACCACGATCCGTCGTATTACCCGCACCCATCCGATGGTGCTGATCGATGTGGCGACGATGAATCCGTTCAAGGCCGTCTCATCCCGCCACGCTCCCGCCGACGGCTTGAGTGCACGGCGTGTGCCGGCATTCCTGCGCAACGCCAAGGCAGCGGCCGAGGTCGATACTCATCGCGTGTATATGGCCGCGGCTTTGGAACAGGAGCTCACCCGTGCCGGTTCCCATATCATTCGCGCCGCATCCAGCGAATCCATGTTCGATCGTTTCGTCGCCCTGGTGTCCCGGGCATTGGCCCGCACCACACGCAATAGACTGGGCACTGCACCCGAACTGGTCGGACTGACTTTGGCGGGTGATCTATGATGCACAGCATGTTCCCCATCATCCCGCTCGCCACTGATCCCGGCGATCTCAGGCCCGTGGAGTCGTTGGCCTTGACCACTCCCCTGGTGGTGGCCATCGTCGCATGCCTGTTGCTGGCGGTAGGTCTGATCGCGTTGATCATCATGCTGGCTCGCCCCGCACGCAAACCTCGGAACAGCGACCGTGCGCGTGGCGCTCATAGCAATGCCAGCTCCAAGGCCGAGTGGCGTGCCCGCATCGACGATGTGGTGGCCCGTCATGAATCCGGAGCACTGCCCCGGCATGAGGCTTTCGTCGAATTGTCCGTCATCGCCCGTGATTTCGCCGGTGCCGCATCAGGCAAGGAGCTTAGTTCCAGTACGCTGACCGATTTGGCGTACCTGAATCGCACGCCCGCGAATCGCCAAGGATTGGACGCATTGAAGCAGACCATTGGCGCGTTGTATCCACCGGAATTTGCCGATGATGCCCGCAACCGAATCGCCCAGACGACCAGCGTGCAGCAGGCCGCCGAGTGGGTGGCGAATCTGGTGGAAAGGTGGCGTTCATGATGCTGGCATGGCATTGGCCTTGGGCCGCTCTGGCCGGCGTCTTGGCGACGCTGGCGATTATCGTGCTGATTGTCGTGTTCGCCCGCCGTAACGCCGCCGACGACACCCCTGTATTCTCGATGGACGACGATCTCAATACCGAGCACGCTTCCCGCCTGTTCCGTCAATGGCGCGCTTTGGGCCGTCTCGCCATCAGCGTGCTGGTGCTTGCGCTGGCGCTGGCCATTGTGCTGGTGGCTCGCCCCAGCCAAGTGGATGCCGGTGACGAACGCGCTTCCAGCCGAGATATCGTCCTGTGTCTGGATGTGTCGGGGTCCACGCTCCCCTATGATCGCGAGGTCATCGACACCTATTTGGAACTGGTCAAGCATTTCAAGGGGGAACGTATCGGTTTGAGTATCTTCAACTCGACCTCACGCACGGTGTTCCCGCTGACCGACGACTACGAACTGGTCACCAAACAGTTGACCTCCGCCAGCAAGGCGCTGAAAGGCGTCGAGTCGCAGGATGACATCGATAAGATGTCCGATGCCGAATATCAGGACATCGCCAATTGGCTCGAAGGCACGCAGAACCGCAAGGACGCCACCTCCTTGATTGGCGACGGCGTGGTGTCTTGCGCGGCGATGCTCCCCGGTTTCGCTTATGGCGAAGCCAATCATGCGAATGCCGACCGTCAGCGTGCGGCATCCATCGTGCTGGCCACCGACAACGTCGTGTCGGGCAAGCCCACCTATTCGCTGACCGAAGCGTTGGATTTGACCCAGCAGACCAAAATCACCGTGGACGGCCTGTATTCCGGGCCGAAAGCCAGTGAATCGGACCAAACCACAACGGATATGAAGTCCGCGATCGAGTCGCATGGAGGCATCTTCCTCACCCAATCGAATGGCGCGTCGATAGATGAGCTGGTACGGGATATTCAGTCGCGTAGAGATACGGATGTGGAGAACAAGGCGAAATCCTCAATGGTGGACGCTCCCGGTCTGTGGACGCTTGCTCTGGCCGTGATACTCATTATCTGGATCGTATGTGCATGGAGGTTGAGGCGATGAACGGATTCACCTTCTCCCCCGCCTTGGGCTGGGTCGCCGGCGGACTGCTGGCGGCCGGGCTCGCCGTACTGGCCATTCTCGAAATCGCATTATTTGTTCGTCGCCGTGCTTCCAGTGACGAGACCGCGTGGGCTTGCATACGACGTACGCTAATGCTGCTCATCGTCGCGGTGATGGTACTGACTCCCAGCGTGGTATCGTCTACCACCTCACAGGCCATCAATGCCACCGACGTCATCGTGGCGGTGGATACCACCGGGTCGATGGCGGTGGCCGACGCCACATACGGGTCCGAGAAGACCATTACCCGCATCGATGCCGCACGCCAGGCCGTGCATGATGTGACCGCCGCTTATCCGGACGCCAGTTTCGCGGCGTTACGGTTCGGTGCTTCGGGAACGCTTGATGTGCCGCTGACCCCGGATGCGCCGGCCATCGATAATTGGGCCAACACGTTGGCGGTGGAAGCCACATCCGTGTCAGCGGGCTCCAGTCTGGATGCTCCGATCGATCAATTGCTGCTGACCGCGAAGTCGATTCGTGAAGCGCACCCGGATGATGCGATTGTGCTGTACCTCATCACTGACGGCGAACAGACCTCGAATGTGACGCGTCGTACGTTCTCGTCACTGCGCCAGTATCTCAATGATGGGTTTACCGTGGGCGTCGGCTCGACCGAGGGCGGCAAGATTCCCGTCATCGCCGATGGCGTCAGTGCCGGCGATTCCAACACCACGGACCACTGGGTGGTCGACCCGGATACCGGCGAACCCGGCATCTCCAAGATGGATGAGAAGAACCTTAAAGACATTGCCGACGAGATCAGTGGCACGTATGTGGCCGTGAACGCTTCACAGACTTTGGCGGATTCGGTTTCGGCCAAGTCATCGAAGCAGTGGCGCATGACCACCACGGTCAGGGAACGCACACGCACCACGCCGGTGGTATGGCCGCTGGCCATTGCGTTGGCGATATTGCTTGCCACGGAAGTCGGTGCATGGATCGCAACCTCAAGGAGACTGCTGTGAGAAACAGTAACGAAATCCACGAGAACGATGGCTCGGCGAATACTCGGATGCGGGCGAAGTGTCCGCTTTGGGCACGTATCGTCCTGGCTTGTGGCGCCGTATTGCTGTTGCTGGTTGCCGGCGTGGCGGCAGTAAACCTGTCCGCTTCGATTACGTTCAATCAGGCCACCGCATCATTGAACGCCAATATCAAAGCGGCTCAGGACGAGTCCACGGATATCACCACGCTCAAGGCGCAACAGCAGCAGACCGACGCGCAATTCGACGAGGCCGGGCGAATGCGCACGCTTCTGTTGCCGCAAGTCAAGGACGCCATCGACACCAATGCTTCGATTTCTTCCGAGCTGACAAAGATCACCCTGAAACAGGCCGAGGCGCAGAACAGCGGTTCCGATTCCGGGCAAGCCCAGTCGGCACAGCAATCCGAGAATTCTTCATCCAATGCCAAAAAGGGCGGCGCGTTGACCGACGAACAGAAGAAGCAGGTCGAGGAGCTGATGAAGGCCAATCAGCAATCCACCGATACCCAGTCGAACACCACCCAATCCGAGCAGAAAGCGACGCAGAACAAGGGTACCGGGGCTACCAAGCCGTGGTAAGCAGTCGTTCACAGTTGTTCTTTTTTCTCACACCCTCACGGGTCATGGCTTTATCGCGGCTGTTTCCCGGTTTCGGCTGTCGGCTTTGGCATTTATCCAATTTTCGATAGGCCATGGCTGATCCAAGGTATGTCCAAACAGGCTATTTGTGGATAATCGTTACGACTATGCACAACACTTGGGGATAACTTCACCCAAAATCGGCAAGCTAGAACCACATTGGTCGTTCCGGCTGGACAAGCATGAGTCTTGTCCTTTTAGCTGGATATATGAATACCTACACCAGCAACCCAGCACCCATCGATCCCACCGGCGGCTTTGCCGGCAATACGGTGACGCCGTTCGATTACGGCACTTGCCCTTGCCATGCGGCGGTACAGCGTAGTCGCGACCTCGTGTCCGTCCAGCGTGCGGCCACACTGGCGCAATCGGACCAGACGGCGGTGGCCGTGAACCGCTCCAGCAACATCGTGTGGACCGGTAAAGCCGCCGATCTATTCCGATCGCGGCTCAGTCGCACCGCACAGTATTCGGCCAGTCTCGCGCAAGACATGGAGACCACCCACCGATTGGCTTGGGGGTCGTCATGAGCGAGCACGATTACTGGCAAGTGGAATCGTCCGTTTACGGCGGAGTGGGATATGCGCCAGCCACTCTTGAAGAATATGCCGCCATAGCCAAGGCTCTCGATGACGAGGCGGCAGGATTTGCGGCCATAGCCACGGCTTGGGAATCGGCCGCATTACAGTTGCAGTCACATCGGCATAGTGCGCCGATGTGCGTCACCTTGCAGTCGGGCGATCCGAGCGCCGTTGTTCCCGGCCATGTCACTGCACCATATGCCGCGCTGGGCAATCGGTGTTATGACCATGCAACGGCATGTCAGCGGTTGAGCGATGATCTGCGTGGCGCGGCCGATCTGCTGATTCGCGCACACTCTCTGTATTCTCAGGCGGAGATGACGGCTCGGCGCATGTTTACCGAATTATTGCAGGCCGGCACACAGGCCAAACCGGGATATGCCGCGGCGGGTGTTGCCGCTGTGGCGGCGGGCGGCTTTCTGGCCGGCTGGACTATTGACGGCAAACCGAACCCGGCATGGATGTCCACGTTCACCTATCCGTTCCAGGAAGGAGTGCTTAGCGGCGCGGGCGGAATCATTGGCGGCGTACCTATCGGCAAGAGCATTGCGCACACCGATGAGGTCAACAAGGCTGCGGGGAAAATCGCCAATTTCTCCGGCCCGGCGAAAGACGTCGTCCAAGGCAATCATCTGAACGTGCGCGAGGTGCAGGCGAATGCCGACGTTGTCCGCGCAAGCGGATCGGTGGCCGAGTCAATGGAGAATCTGCGCAGGCTCGCCGAAGAGCGGCTCGGCAAAATCGAGCTGAACAGCGGACTCGAATATGGGACCATCGCCATTCAACGCTATGAACGATCTGATGGAACCAACTCCTGGCTGGTCACCATCCCGGGTACCGATGGACAACCTGACTCACCATTTGGCTGGGCGCAGAACGTGGAACTGATGAGCGCCGATCAGGAGCGCCGCAGGAAAGCGGACAGCGCTCGCATGGTTGCCGAGGCGATGCGTCAGGCAGGCATCGGCAAGGATGAGCCCGTGGCACTGATCGGCCATTCCCAGGGTGGCATCGTTGCCGCCACGCTTGCCTCGGATTGGGCGGAGGAATATACCATCGAGCATGTGGTGACAGCCGGATCGCCGGTGGCCAATCATCCGATTCCGCAACGCACGTGGGTCACCAGCGTGGAAATCGATGATGAACTGGTCGCCGCGCTGGATGGTGCCGCCAACCCGGTCACCGATAACTGGCTCACCGTGCAAGGGCATGTATCGCCCGCGCCCGCGGCAACACCATCCACAGTGCATTCGGACGTCTCATGCACTCCCGGCGCAACGCCCATCACCGGTCTGACCCCATATGACGCCGCACCCGTGGCTGGTTCGACCAACGGCAGGGAGTTGTCGCACTGGATCAAATACCATCAGGCCGCCTATCAGAACGCCACCGACCTCGGCTCCCCCGCCGTGCAACGCCACGAAGCCCATTTCCAGGAAGTTATCAACGGAGAGCTCAAGGAAACCCGCTACTACCAAGGCCGCATGACCCAGTCCGCGACCATTGCCCCTAGCGAGCGAACCACCGAGTTCAGCACGTTCGGCGGTTAAAAGTAAATACCACACTTGACAGAGTTGTCAAGAAAGGAGTTAACAATATAATGACGAGTAGGAGATGGCTCATCAAACTGATGAAGCAAGCGGCAGAACGCAAGAATGTCACGTTTGAAAGTATCAGGCAAGGAGGGAGTCATGAGATATTCCAACTCGATGGACTTATGATTCCCCATCCCACGTCATAACGAAATCGACAACAACCTCGCGGACATTATTTGCAAAGAAGCAGAAGCCAAACTCGGGAAAGGCTGGTATCAGCAGTGAAAACATATCAGGTCATCGTTCATCCTGGCGAAAAATACTGGATTCTTGAGATTCCCGGTATCGGTTTCACGCAGGCAAGAACAACAGCAGAGATTGAAAGTATGGCACGCGACCTTATCACCGTCATGACACAAGATGCTGATTTCGCACTCACCGTAGAGACAAAGCTGCCGCAATCCGTGCAGGAGCATCTTGATGAAGCTCGGCGACTGCGCAAGGAAGAAGCGGAATGCAGATCGAACGCAGCGCGGGAAACTCGCGCCGCAGCACAAGAACTACATGGCATGGGTCTCGCCCTACAGCAAATAGGCGATATACTCGGGGTCTCACGGCAACGGGCACATCAACTTGTCAATGCTTAGCATCAATCGGCTACCCCACAATGCAATCACCGCAGAGACGCGGCTAGCGCCACTTTCCCGGGATTGTTGCGCTAGCATGCCCGAAACCCCCTCTATCAGCGCAACATTCCCGGGAAAGTGGCGCGCAAAGAGTGTCAGGCGCGTCGCTCGATGAGTGCGCGGCCGGATGCGAGGCGGTCGAGCACACCGGTTTTGGCGATGGCCAGCATCAGATACCAGGCCATCACGCCGCTGATAAGCACGCCGCCGGTGACCTCGGAAATCATGTGCACAATGCCACGCGGGCTGACGAATGACACACCCACGTAGCGAAACAGCATCAGATATGTGCCGTATTCCAAGGCGACCAACGCACCGGATGCAATGGAAATCGGCAGATTGAACATGCGGTAACGGGTCAAGGCGAACGGAATCTCAGCGAAAACACCTTGCAACAGCGCCGAGATAATCACGAAGCCCAAATCGAACTGGCTACCAATCACCGTTTCGACCAGCGTGCCGATAAGGTTCACGTACAGCGCCGCTCCGGGTTTGCGCAGAATCAGCACCGCCAGCGTACCGGAGAAGTACCAGACGGCGTGCACGATGCTGGCGAAACCGGGCAGAATCGCGCCGAATACCGAAGAGATCGGCATGTACGCGAAGTTGAATCCCCAGAAGATCACGCCGCAGGCCGCACCCAGCGTGGCACCGACCGCGATATCCAACGGCTGCCATTTCAGTGACGATACGGCAATCGGACGTTTCGGAAGAGTATGAATGGTGGTTGCAGGCATGGTGATCTCCTAGCCTTAAAGGCCGCACACAGTAATCGAACCACGGGCGTTCCTTGACCTGTGCGGCTCGGGCGGGAACGCCGCACCACAGTATAGCCGCTCGGTTCACGGCTGGAAGTACCCTTGGAGGTTATGAAGCTTACCGATATTTCCCCCGCAATCGCATTGACCCCACTCGACGGCCGTTATCACAAGGCCACCGCCCCGCTCGTCGAATACATGAGCGAACCTGCCCTGAACCGCGAACGCATGCGTGTCGAAGTCGAATGGATGATTCTTCTGGCCAACGGCTTTGAGGGCAACGGCAACCAGCCGATCGTTGACGGCGTCAAGCCGTTCACTGCCGAAGAGCAGGCCTTCCTGCGCGCCATTCCCGAGGACTTCGGCGCCGAAGGCATCAAGCAGCACGCCGCTCATGAGGCCATCACCCACCACGATGTGAAGGCCGTGGAGTACTACATCGATGATCAGATCGACAAGGCTCCGGCCGAGCTGACCAACATCAACGACGAGCTGAAGACCCTCGTACACTTCGCCTGCACGTCCGAAGACATCAACAACCTCTCCATCGCCCGTTGCGTCAAGAACGCGATGGAAAACGTGTGGACCCCGGAGTTCAAGCGCATCATCGACCACCTCGCCGGCAAGGCCGAGGAATTCAAGGATATGCCGCTGCTCTCTCTCACCCACGGCCAGCCGGCCACGCCGACCACACTCGGCAAGGAGCTCGCCGTCTACGTCTACCGTCTGAACCGTCAGCTCAAGCACATCGAAAACCAGGAGTACCTGGGCAAGATCAACGGCGCGACCGGCACGTTCGGTGCCCACTTGGCCGCATGCCCGGATGTCGACTGGATCGCTGTCTCCCGCGAGTTCGTCACGAACCGCATGGGCCTGACCTGGAACCCGCTGACCACGCAGATCGAAAGCCACGACTGGCAGGCCGAGCTGTACTCCACCGTCTCCCACGCCAACCGCATCATGCACAACCTGTGCGTGGACGTGTGGATGCACATCTCCCGCGGCGTGTTCGCCCAGGTGCCGGTCAAGGGTGCCACTGGTTCCTCCACCATGCCGCACAAGGTCAACCCGATTCGTTTCGAGAACGCCGAAGCCAACTTCGAGATCAGCTGCTCGCTGCTCGACACCCTCTCCGCCACGCTGGTGGAATCCCGTTGGCAGCGCGATCTGACCGATTCGACCACCCAGCGCAACATCGGTTCCGCGCTCGGCTACTCCTTGCTCGCCCTGACCAACCTCATGGGCGGCCTTGAGTCCATCCACCCGAACACCCACGTCATCGAGCGTGAGCTGGATGAGAACTGGGAGGTGCTTGGCGAGCCGATCCAAACCGCCATGCGCGCCTGCGAGCTCAAGGGCCTGCCGGGCATGGACAAGCCGTACGAGAAGGTCAAGGAGCTTATGCGCGGCCGCACCATCAACAAGGAACAGGTCGAGCAGTTCATCGACCAGCAGTCCTTCGACCCGGAAACCGCCGCTCGCTTGAAGGCTCTGACCCCCGCCACCTACACCGGTGTGGCCAGCCAGCTCGTCGCTTTCGACCGCTGAAATAGGTGCGAGCGAGTCCCTCGAGCCCATCGCATCCACCACACTACTGCGCTGAGTCACAAACCAAACCGCAAACTGAACCGAACAAGGACAGGCGTCAGGTGACCATTTCATGACTACTGAACAGGATCAGTCCACTACGGAAGATCGCCCGAACAAGGCGACCTCCTCCACTACCGACCGGCCGATCGCCTCTGGTGACGGCCGGTCGGCCAGTTTTGCTGTCAGCGGACCGGACAGCCCGGCAACCGACGACAGCAACGATTCCGGACCATACATCGACGACATCGCTCCGCGCCGCACGCGCGACTTCGGCGACCTGACCCGAGCCGGTCTGTCGCTATTGATGGCCGCCGTGGTCATGGTGTTCGCCGTGTATCTGGGCGGCATGACGCGCGGCGTCGAATCCGACGCGCATACCGCCGCCCAAGCCATCAACTGGCTGGCTGCTTTCCCCTCCACCGTACTGACGCAGCTGGCCACCACGGTCATCGTAGTTATCGTGCTCGCTCAGTTGCTCTTGGCCCGCGAATGGCTGCAAGCTGCGGTGTCCGCGCTGGCCATGTTTGCCGGATACGGCATTGTGTGGGTCATATCGACGGCAATCAGCAGTCTGAACGATTTCACCCTGCCAATGGCACTGGTCTCAGCCGCCACCTCATACGGCTCCGGGCTGTTGCCCGACATCTACGCCGGCATGGCGTCCTTCCTGACCGCCGCCGGGCCACGCCGTACCCGCTCCACGGTCAAATGGAGTTGGAATATCCTGTATGCCATCGCCGCGGTGATGGTGGTGCTTTCGTGGCATTCGGTTACCGGCATGCTGGTTTCGATGGCCGCCGGTCGCACGGTGGGCATGCTTATCCGATTCGTGGTCGGCACGCAGAATAAAGGCGTGTGGGGCAAAGATCTCGTCGCAGTGCTCTCAAGCATCGGATTGGAAACCACCTCACTCATCCGGCATCAGGAGCCCGGAATCAGCCATGGCTCATTGTCTGCCACGTTGGATGACGATTTGGCGGAAGGTTCGCGCATCTACGATGTGAAGACCGCGAATAACCGTCGTTTTATCGTTTCCGTCATCGACGCGCAAACCCATACCGTCGGCTATCTGAAGCAACTCTGGGATTGGGTGCGTTTTACCAGCGTGTCCATTCGACGCGATCGTTCCGTGCGCGACGCCGTTCAGCATCACTTTGCCATGCTGCTCGGCCTGCACAATATCAAACTGCCCGCGCCCGCCCCCTACGGCATCGCCGATACGGACGAGTCCGCGATTCTGGTGCTGGATGCGCACACCATCGAGTTGCCCGCCAACCTGAACACGCTTACCCAGGCGGACGCCGTAGCGTATATGCGATATCTGTCCGTGGCGAATCGCCGTGGATATACGCACCGACGCATCACGCCTGATACGCTCGCCCGGCTCGAAGATGGCACTGCGGTTATCGCCGGCTGGCTGAATGGCGACAGCGCTTCCGGCCCGGCCAATACCGCACTTGACAAGGTTCAGCTACTCGCGTTGTTCGCCGCACTGATCGGCGTGAAACCGGCAGTCGCGGCCGCCCGCGAAGCTTGGGGAGACACGACGTTGACCACGTTGGCCCCGTTCATTCAGAAAGTCGCGGTCCCCTCCCCCACACGCGCATTGGGCACGTGGGACAAGCAGCTGCTCAAGGAACTGCGAGACCACATCAACACCATAATCGATGAGGAGACCGCCGAATCCGCCGAGCCGGTGACGCTGGCCCGCTTCTCCTGGCGTTCGATGATCACCATGCTGCTGGTCATCGTGGCTGTGGTCGTGGTCTTCACCCAGCTGAAGCCCGAGGAAATCATCACCGCGCTGACCAACGCCAACCCGTTGATGGCGGTGGTGACGCTCGCGTTCGGTGCCTGCGGCTGGATCGGCTCGTCGATTTCGCTCGGCGCTCTCATGGATCGCCACAGACGAGATAACACGGGCGTGTTCATGAGTCAGGTTGCCGGCGGCTTTGCCACAGTGTCCATGCCAGCCGGCGTGGGCCCCTCGTTCGTCAACCTGCAGTTCCTGCGCAAATCCGGCTATCGCAACACCCCGGCCACCGCAATCATGAGCGCCACGCTCGTAGTGTATTACGCCGTGTACTTCTCCATGCTGGTGTTGATTGGCCTGTTCACCGGCCGCAATATGTTCTCCGGCGCGATACCGACGAATACGTTGGTTATCGTGCTGGGCGTGGTGGTTGTGGTGCTGTCCATTGCGATGATGATTCCGCCGTTGCGCCACTGGGTGACCCGTCGTCTTATGCCGCTGGCCAAGACGTATATCAACCAGCTGCTGGACGTGCTTTCCCAGCCCCGACAGCTCACAGTCAGCTGCCTAGGCGCGCTGTTCCAGAACGCGACCACTGGGCTCGCTTTCTGGGCGGCCCTGCAAGCGTTCGGCTATTCATCGAATCCGATTGAAACGACGTTCGTGTTCATGCTGGCCTATGCGTTGGGTTCCGCAGTGCCCACCCCCGGTGGTTTGGGCGGCGTGGAAGCCGCGCTGACCTTCGCATTCGTGGCGGTCGGAGTGCCGCAGGGCGTGGCGCTTTCCGCCACTTTGCTGCACCGCGTGGTGTTCTACTGGCTGCGCATTCCGCTGGGCGCGGCGGCCATGAAGTGGCTT
>ERZ831773.2712-NODE-2712-length-13388-cov-2.337808_pt1 | contig 13388 bp, 11 predicted proteins | sample MGYA00519696_ERZ831773 | MGnify/ENA primary metagenome ERZ831773 (study PRJEB31850, sample SAMEA3708720) | human gut metagenome | biome: human gut; feature: human-associated habitat; material: faeces | place: China | collected 2014 ...
TTTTATATAGATTTATGTAGTATTTATGATATTTAATACTATGGGTATAATAAGAACTATAATTAAAAGTTATGGTTCTTATTTTTTTATATATTTTTAGTGAGCCTTGGTTTTTTAGCTAGTTATTTAGATTTGTATAATTAAAAAAATAGCTTTTTTTTAAAATCAATTGAGAATTAATATAATAAAGGATATACTATATACTATATGATTGCTAAATATAGCACCAGCAAGTAAGCTGGATTAGAATTTTTTTGGAGGGATAAACAAATGGCTAATGTATTAGATACGTTAATGGAACGTGGGTACATAAAACAGTTTACTCATGAAGCTGAAACAAGAGAACTTTTAGAGAAGGAAAAAGTTACTTTTTATATAGGATTTGACCCAACAGCTGATAGTTTACATGTAGGACACTTCATTGCAATGATGTTTATGGCTCATATGCAAAAGGCTGGACATAGACCAATAGCTTTAATTGGTGGAGGTACAGCTACAATTGGAGATCCAAGTGGTAAGACTGATATGAGAAAGATGATGACAAATGAGACTATAGCTCATAATGTTGCTTGTATCAAAAAGCAAATGGAGAAATTCATAGATTTTTCAGATGATAAAGCTATACTTGTTAACAATGCTGATTGGTTATTAAACCAAAACTATGTTGAATTCTTAAGAGAGGTTGGAGTTCACTTCTCAGTTAACAGAATGCTTTCAGCAGAATGTTTTAAACAAAGACTTGAAAGAGGTCTTTCATTCTTAGAATTTAACTACATGTTAATGCAAGGATATGACTTCTATGTTTTAAATAAAAAATACAACTGTAAAATGGAGCTAGGTGGAGATGACCAATGGTCAAACATGATAGCTGGTGTTGAACTTGTAAGAAAGAAATCACAAGAAAGCGCATATGCTATGACTTGTACATTATTAACTAACTCAGAAGGACAAAAAATGGGTAAAACAGTTAATGGTGCATTATGGTTAGATCCAGAGAAAACTTCTCCATACGAGTTCTACCAATACTGGAGAAATGTTAATGATGCAGATGTTGAAAAATGCTTAAAATTATTAACATTTATTCCAATGGATGAAGTTAGAAGACTTTCAAGTTTAGAAGGTTCTCAAATAAATGAAGCTAAAAAAGTTTTAGCATTTGAGGTAACTAAACTTGTACATGGTGAAGAGGAAGCTACAAAAGCTCAACAAGCTGCTGAAGCTTTATTTGGAAAAGAGGAGGCAATGATCCGTGTTGATATGTCGGAGTATATGGAAAAGCATTCTGTATCAAAGATGATCGGTTCCCCTCCGGGATATGTCGGTCATGAAGAAGGTGGACAGCTCAGTGACCAGGTCAGGACGCATCCGTATTCTGTTCTCCTTTTTGATGAAATTGAAAAAGCACATCCGGATGTATTCAATGTTCTGCTGCAGGTTCTGGATGATGGACATATTACGGATTCACAGGGAAGAAAGGTAGATTTTTCCAATACCGTGATCATCATGACGTCGAATGCAGGTGCAAAAGCGATCATTGATCCGAAAAAGCTGGGTTTTGCTGCAAAAGAAGATAAAGTCGGAGATTATAAAAAAATGAAGCAGGGTGTTATGGAAGAGGTCAAGCAGATCTTCCGGCCGGAATTTCTGAACCGAATTGATGAGATGATCGTATTCCATACACTGGACAAAGAAAATATGAAGAAAATAGTTTCTTTGTTGTGCAATGAGTTTACCGGACGGCTTGAGAAGCAGATGAATATTCATCTGAAACTGAGAAACTCTGCAAAAGAGCTGATCGTTGAAAAGGGAACTGATACGAAATATGGTGCAAGACCACTACGTCGTGCATTACAGACGGAACTGGAAGATAAACTGGCAGATGCGATCCTGAACGGTGACATCCGGCCGGGAGATCATGTGGAGGCAGGAGCATCCAAAAAAGAAATTCGTTTTTTCATAAAAAGTTCATAGGATGAAAGCGGAATTAGTATAGAAAAAGAAATGGATTTATTATATAATGATACAAAGATATCATAGTTGGGCAATTTATCCCAACATCTTATATAAGAGATATTCTGAAATACCCAGGAGGAAAAAGAAATGGCAACAGTAAAAGAATTATTGCGTGCAGAAAATGACGGAACACTGAGTTTTGGAGATTATACACTTCCAACTAAGACGAAGAAGGATAACTTTGAATTTGAGGGAGATATTTATAAAGTAAAGACATTTGCAGAGATTACGAAACTTGAGAAGAACGGTATGTTCGTTTACGAGTCTGTACCGGGAAGTACGGTTGAAAATTTTAAAGAGACCGATGCTGAGGTTACTTTTACAGTATCTGCACCGGAGGATGTACAGTTCACACTGGAACTGGAGCCGGAGAGTGAGTATGAAGTACTGATCGATGGGGAGTCTGCAGGAAAGATGAATACAAATTTGAGCGGAAAGCTCAGTGTAAGTGTAGAACTTTCAGCAGATCAGAGTGCAGCGATCAAAGTAGTAAAGTGCTGATCTGCTGATCCGTACAGTGTTGGGAGAAGCTAGATGGCAAAAGGAAAGAAAAGTATATTTTTCTGTCAGAATTGCGGGCATGAAGAAGCAAAATGGCTTGGTCAATGCCCTGCATGTAAAGAGTGGAATACATTTGTAGAAGAGCGGATAGACAGTGGGATCACAAAGGGAACGACCGTTGCAGCGAGAGCAGTTCACGAGGCAAAGGTCGTTCCTTTGACCGAAGTGACCGCAGATGATGATACACGGAGTGAGACCGGGATCAAAGAGCTGGACCGGGTTCTCGGAGGCGGGATTGTACCGGGATCACTGGTACTGGTCGGAGGCGATCCGGGAATTGGAAAGTCAACACTTTTATTACAGGTATGTCAAAGAATGGCACAGATGAAAAAGATCCTGTATATTTCCGGAGAGGAGTCGCAGGCACAGATTAAGCTGCGTGCGAACCGGATGGGAAATTTTACGTCTAGTCTTCTGCTGCTTTGCGAGACAAACCTGGGGATCATCCGCAGTGTGATAGAAAAAGAGCGGCCGGAACTGGTCATTATTGACTCTATTCAGACAATGTACAGTGAGGATGTGACTTCGGCACCGGGAAGTGTTTCCCAGGTGCGGGAGTCAACCAATGTTTTTATGCAGTTGGCGAAAGGACTGTGCATTCCAATTTTTATTGTCGGACATGTAACGAAAGAGGGAACGGTAGCAGGTCCGCGGGTATTGGAGCATATGGTAGATACAGTACTTTATTTTGAAGGAGACCGGCATGCGTCTTACCGGATATTGAGAGCTGTGAAGAACCGTTTTGGCTCGACGAATGAGATTGGTGTCTTTGAAATGCGGCAGAGTGGGCTGGTGGAAGTGGAAAATCCATCGGAGTATATGCTCAGTGGGAAACCGGAGAATGCTTCCGGGTCCGTTGTTGCATGCTCCATGGAAGGAACAAGACCGATCCTTTTGGAAATACAGGCACTGGTCTGCAGAACAAATTTCGGAATGCCGAGAAGAACAGCAGCAGGAACCGATTATAACCGGGTCAACCTTCTGATGGCAGTGCTTGAAAAGAGGTTGGGAATGTCACTTGGAAACTGCGATGCATATGTGAATATTGCAGGCGGTATCAAGATGAACGAGCCGGCGATCGATCTTGGGATTGTGATGGCACTGGTGTCCAGTTATCGAAACCGTCCCATTGATGAGAAGACGATTGTCTTTGGAGAGGTTGGTTTAAGTGGAGAAGTACGTGCTGTGAATATGCCGGAACAGCGTGTGGCAGAGGCGAAGAAGCTTGGGTTTGAGACATGTATCTTGCCCGAAATTTCACTGAAGATGGTAAAGGAAATTCAGGGAATACGGCTTGTTGGTGTGAAGACTGTGAATGAAGCAGTTGGAATTATATGATGATTAAATGTGCAGAAATTGTAAAAAAGACAGTTTCTGCATTTTTTATTTATATGAACAGTATATAACAGTTGACAACAGTTTAACACTGTTATATACTGTTTACATAAAGGAGGCAGGTCATGAAGATTATAATTAACCATTCATCTATGGTGCCGATCTACGAGCAGATCATGGAGCAGATCAAAGCACAGGTCATTTCCGGTGAATTAAAGGAAAGTGATCTTCTTCCATCTGTAAGGGCGATGGCAAAAGAGTTGAAGATCAGTGCATTGACGGTGAAAAAGGCGTATGACAACCTGGAAGAAGAAGGAATGACGAGAACCGTGCATGGGAAAGGCACGTATGTGACAGCTTCGAATAAGGAACTTATGCTGGAAGAACGTCGCAGAGAAGTAGAAGCGGATCTCGAAGCTGCAGTGATGAAAGGCAGAAGGAACGGAATGACAGATGAGGAACTGAAGGAATTATTTGAGCTGATCATGGAGGAGTAGTTATGTTATCAATAGAAGCGGTATGATGATTTTGAATTGGACTGTACCATGAGCGTTGAACCGGGACAGATCACAGGAATCGTCGGGGCAAATGGAGCAGGAAAGAGTACGCTTTTTAAAGCAATTTTAGGACTGGTAAAGGGAGATTCCGGTCGGATTACACTTTTTGGAAAAGAACCACAGCAACTGACGAGAGAGGATAAAGAGAAGATTGGAGTAGCATTTACAAATGCAGGATTCAATGAATATTTAAGAATTAAAGATATTGTTCCGGTTTTGAGCAATGTATATCCGTCTTTTGAAAAAGAAAAGTTTCTCGGATCATGCAAAAAATTGAACCTTTCACTTGATAAGAAGCTAAAAGAATTTTCCACCGGAATGAAGGCAAAGCTGAATGTACTGATCGCAGTGTCACACCAGGCTCCTTTCCTGATACTTGACGAACCGACAGCAGGTCTTGATGTGACAGCACGGGAGCAGGTACTGGATCTACTGCGGGAGTATATGACCGAAGTGGATGGAAGAAGTATCGTGATCAGTTCCCATATTTCTTCAGATCTGGAAGGCCTGTGTGATGATATTTATATGATCCACGAGGGTAAGATCATCCTGCATGAAACGATGGATACGATCCTGAATGATTATGGAGTGATTAAAGTGACGGAGGAACAGTGGAAAAAACTGGACAAATCTTACTTATTAAAAAAGAAAAAAGAAAGTTATGGATATGCCTGTCTGACAAAAGAAAAGAGATATTATATGGAAAATCATCCGGGTGTTGCAGTTGAAAATGGCAGCCTGGATGAAGTGATCGTTATGATGATTCAGGGGGAAACGGTATGAGAATAGAAAAGGGATTGTTATTAAAAGATTGGGGACTTTTAAAAAGTCAGGGAAAAGGGATTATTTATGTGATGATCGGAGGAGCAGCCTTAATGGTTGGAGCCTTGAATAATTCAGTGATAGACCGGGAAGAAAGTGCAGCGTGTTTTGGAATATATATTACTGTCACGATGGCAATTTATGTTGCAAATATGCTTGCATATGATGAAATGGATCATGGGTTTCAGTATCTTTTTTCGTTGCCGGTCACGAAAAAGGATTATGTCAGAGAAAAATATATTTTCAGCATTTCTCTGGACGCAGCAGTCTGGTTACTTGGTCTGACAATCACAACCGTAGTTTCAATGATAGGAAATTACGGAACGGATCTGAAAAAAATGGTAATTATAATGACCTGGGGGATAATAGCAGGAGTCGCTCTTATTGCATTGAACATACCGGTACGATTAAAATTTGACGGTGAAAAAGGAAGAATTATGATAGCGGTAATTGTATTGTTTCTTGGGGGAGCAGGAGTGTTGACAGGAAAGATGTGTGGAAGACTGGGCGTGAATCCAACAGGGATATTTCAAAAAATTGTTTCACTGAGTGCAGGACAACTGCTTGGAGCAGGAATGGTGATACTCGTTATCGGTCTGACTGTTTCGTATCAATGCAGCATAAAAATACTGGAGAAGAAAGAATATTGAAAGTAGAATAAAGGGACAAAAAGCCGTTACATGGGAAATTTTCTATGTGGCGGCTTAGTTTTTGGATTTGCTTAAGTATTTAACTAAAAATTGTGCAAAAAGTATTAAAAAAATGTGAAATAAGAAGTTTAAAGGTTGACTTATAAGTAGAATTATACTATATTTTCGATTAGTTAATTAACTAACTAATGGAAGGAGAGTATTTATGTCGTGTAAAGGACAGGAGATGCCGACACTTGGGATTCTTGGGATGACAACCCATAAGATCGGAAAGCTGGCACAGACTATGTATGCTGAATATGATCTGAATAAAAGTCAGTCAATGATTTTATTTCAGCTTCACAGAGATGGAAGAATATCACAGAAAGAACTGGCACAGAAGCTGAATGTAAGTGCACCTTCGATCACATCGATGATCCAGAAGATGGAGAAGTCGGGATATATCGTGAGGAATGTTGATGAAAAAGATCAGAGAATGATGCGGCTGGATCTGACAGAGAAAGGGCAGGCATGTATTGAGCATGTAAAAGCGATTACAGAAAAGATGGATGAAATTGCTTTTACAGGGATCAGTCCAGAGGAAAAAATGCTTCTGAGAAGAATTTTATTTCAGATTTGTGAAAATGTAGAAAAGGAAAGGAACAGATAAAATGAAGAATTTATTCAAATACGCTGCATCGTACTGGAAAGCGATGATAGCAATCATATTAATTCTCTTCGTTCAGGCTTACTGTGATCTGTCTTTACCTGCATATACTTCCGACATTGTCAATGTTGGAATCCAGCAGGGTGGTATTGAAGATGAGATACCGGAGCAGATCGCCCGGGAAGAGATGGATAAATTATTACTTTTTGTATCAGAAGAAGACGGGCAGAAAGTAATGGATGCTTATGAGGAAGATACGGAATCTTATGAAAAAGATGCGTATGTCCTGAAAGAATCCGTATCCGGGGATGAGGAACAGATGAAGGAACTTCAGGATATTCTGAAGCTCCCGATGATGATGACGGCCGGTTTTGAGTCCGGCAGTGATATGACGAAAGAAGTTGAGTCTCAGTTAAAGTCAAGTCTTCCGGATGGGACGGTTTCAGAGGATACAACCATTTTTGATATTATGAAGATGCTTCCGGGAGAACAGAGAACTGTCATGGTGGAAAAGATGGGAGAACAGATGGATGATCTTCCGGATACGATTCTGGATCAGGCAGCGGTCAGCTATTGCAAATCGGTCTATCAGGATCTGGGCATGGACATGGAAAAGATTCAGACAGGATATCTTGTAAAGACCGGGGGAATGATGATTGCACTGGCATTCCTCGGAATGGCAGCAAGTGTACTGGTCGGATTCCTGGCTTCAAGAGTAGGTGCGTCAGCAGGACGTGACTTAAGAGGCAGAGTATTCCATAAGGTTGTGGGCTTTTCCAATCATGAGTTCAACCAGTTTTCAACAGCCTCACTGATTACGAGGAGTACGAATGATATCCAGCAGATCCAGATGTTGATTGTTATGCTTTTGAGAATGGTACTTTATGCACCAATCCTGGCGATCGGAGGAGTATTCCAGGTAATGAAGACAAATGTGTCGATGTCCTGGATCATCGGACTTGCGGTGATCATCATTGCATGTATGGTATTATTACTCTTTGTTGTGGCAATGCCGAAATTTAAGATGCTTCAGAAGCTTGTGGATAAGCTGAACCTTGTGACCAGAGAAATTCTGACAGGACTGTCGGTTATCCGTGCATTTAGTACAGAAAAGCATGAAGAGAAACGATTTGATGACGCAAATGTAGAACTGACAAAGACGAATCTTTTTGTCAATCGTGCGATGACATTTATGATGCCGGTAATGATGCTGGTCATGAACGGAGTCTCTGTTCTGATTGTATGGACCGGAGCACATGGAATCAGCGATGGTCAGATGCAGGTGGGAGATATGATGGCGTTTATTCAGTATACCATGCAGATCATCATGGGATTCCTGATGCTTTGCATGATCTCGATCATGCTTCCGCGTGCGGCTGTAGCGGCTGACCGTGTGGAAGAAGTGCTGAAGAGTGAGACGATCATCTGTGATCCGGAACAGCCGGAAGTACTGCCGGAGCAGGGAGAAGGAGTTCTTTCCTTTGATCATGTATCATTTAAATATCCGGGAGCGGACGAAGATGTGCTGCAGGATATCACATTTACAGCCCGGCCGGGACAGACCACGGCGATTATTGGAAGTACAGGAAGTGGAAAATCAACACTGGTCAATTTGATCCCACGGTTTTATGATGTGACAGAAGGAAAGATCACGCTGGATGGAATTGATATCCGTGACATAAAGCAGCATGATCTCAGAGAAAAGCTGGGATATGTTCCGCAGAAAGGAGTCCTGTTCTCAGGAAATATTGCTTCTAATATCATGTTCGGAAATCAGGATGGAACAGAAGCGGAAATGAAAGAAGCGGCAGAGATCGCACAGGCTACAGAATTTATCGAGACTAAACCGGAAGGCTATGAAAGTCCGATCGCTCAGGGCGGTTCCAATGTATCCGGTGGTCAGAAGCAGAGACTTTCGATTGCAAGAGCGATTGCAAAGCATCCACAGGTATTTATTTTTGATGACAGTTTTTCGGCTCTTGACTATAAGACGGATGTGACATTGCGTCATGCCCTTGCAGAGAAGACGAGGGAAAGTACAGTTTTGATCGTAGCACAGAGAATCAGTACGATTCTGCATGCAGAGCAGATCCTTGTCCTGGATGATGGAAAGATTGTCGGAAAAGGTACACATGCAGAACTGCTGAAAAATTGTGAAGTATATCGGGAAATCGCAGAGTCCCAGCTTTCCAGGGCAGAACTGGAATCTGCCGTTCAGACAGATGGAAAGGAGGAGAAGATCCATGGCTAGAAGAGGTAGAATGGGGCGAGGTGTTGCACCGACCGAAAAGGCAAAAGATTTCAAAGGAACAATGAAAAAGCTGATCCGCTATATGGCTTCATTTAAAATACAGATTTTTTTCGTAGCAGTCTTTGCAATTTGCGGAACGATTTTTAATATTGCCGGACCAAAGATTCTCGGAAAGGCGACAACAGAAATCTTCAATGGTCTTGTCAGTAAGGTTTCAGGCGGATCAGGCATGGATTTTGGAAAAATCGGAACGATTCTGGCGACAGCATTGAGTCTGTATCTGATCAGTGCAGCGTGCAGCCTGATCCAGGGATTCCTGATGACAGGTGTATCGCAGAAGACAACTTATAAATTAAGAAAAGAAATCTCACAGAAGATCAACCGGATGCCGATGAATTATTTCGATACGAAACCGGTCGGAGAAGTTCTTTCAAGAGTGACAAATGATGTGGATACTCTCGGACAGAGTCTGAACCAGAGTGCAACTCAGTTGATCACATCGGTCACAACCATCATCGGTGTGCTGGTGATGATGCTTTCCATCAGTCCGCTGATGACACTGGTAGCACTGCTGATTCTTCCATTGTCCATGCTGCTGTTGTCATTTGTAATGAAACATTCACAGAAATATTTCGTAGGACAGCAGGAATATCTTGGAAATGTCAACGGACAGGTAGAGGAAATCTACAGCGGACATAATATCATCAAGGCATTTAATAAAGAAGAAGCGGTGATCAGAGAATTTAATGAGACCAACGGAAAGCTTTATGATTCTGCGTGGAAATCTCAGTTTTTCTCAGGAATGATGATGCCGGTCATGCAGTTTATCGGCAATCTTGGTTATGTAGGTGTGGCAGTCCTTGGAGGATTCCTGACGATCAAAAATGTGATCGAGGTCGGAGATATTCAGTCATTTATTCAGTATGTCCGTAATTTCACCCAGCCGATCCAGCAGATGGCACAGGTAGCAAATATGTTGCAGTCTACGGCAGCAGCATCCGAGAGGGTTTTTGAATTTCTTGAAGAAAAAGAAGAAGATCAGACAGTGGAACATCCTGTGTCCGTAGAAAATCTGAAAGGAAATGTAGAGTTTGACCATGTTCATTTCGGATATAACCCGGATAAGATCATCATCAATGATTTTTCTGCGAAAGTAAAAGAAGGACAGAAGATTGCGATCGTTGGTCCGACCGGAGCAGGAAAGACGACAATGATCAAGCTGCTAATGAGATTTTATGATGTAAATGATGGTTCGATAAAAATAGATGGACACGATATCCGGGATTTCAACCGCAGTGAATTAAGAGAAATGTTCGGAATGGTGCTTCAGGATACATGGCTGTTCCATGGCTCCATCCGTGAAAATATCCGTTATGGTAAACTGGATGCTACAGATGAAGAAGTGATCCAGGCTGCAAAGGCAGCACATGTGCATCGATTTGTAAAGACACTTCCAGGTGGATATGATATGGAACTGAACGAAGAAGCAAGCAACGTTTCCCAGGGACAGAAGCAGCTTCTGACGATTGCACGTGCAATCCTTGCAGATCCAAAGATCCTGATCCTGGATGAGGCGACAAGCTCTGTCGATACAAGAACAGAAGTACTGATTCAGAAAGCGATGGATAATCTGATGAAGGGAAGAACGAGCTTTGTGATCGCACACCGTCTGTCTACGATCCGTGATGCGGATCTGATTCTTGTTATGAAAGACGGAGATATCGTGGAGCAGGGAAATCATGAAGAACTTCTTGCAAAGGGTGGATTTTATGCAGATCTTTATAATTCCCAGTTTGAAAATGCCGGAGAATGTGCATAAAGATCAGATCAGTCTTGAGATGTAATGAGGGATAGTGATAAAATCTATCAGTAATGCAAGAGATACATTGGTAACTATTGACAGAAAAAAGATTAAGATTTAAACTTATAACAGTGTTACATGACACTGTTATAAGCTAGGAGGAGTCAGTGGCTAAGCAGGTAGAAGGTATTTCAGAAAAAGTAGAATTATGTGCAAAGAAAGAGTTCCTTGAAAAAGGCTATGTAGATGCATCACTGCGGACGATTGCTGCGGAGGCGGGAACGACGACCGGAACGATCTATTCCCGATATGGTGGAAAAGAAGGACTTTTTTCAGCAATCGTAGAACCGGTGGCAAAAGAGTTTACAGGGATATTTATCGGAGTTCAGGAAAAATTTCATGCGATAGAATCGGATCGGCAGGCAGTGAGTCTGGATGATTATGCGGAAGACGGAATGAAGCAGCTTGTGAAGTATATGTACGCTCATCTGGAAGAATTTCAGATCCTGGTGAAAAGCTCTTATGGTACAAGATTTCAGGATTTTGTGGAACATCTTGTAGAACTTGAGACAGATTATACTTATAAGTTCATGGAGGCGATCGGTCTGAGATTTAAGGATGGAAAGCCACTGACAAAGAATTTCATGCACATAATGAATAAAGCACTTTTTGAGAGCTTTTTTGAAGTGATCCGGCATGATATGTCAGAAGAGGAAGCATGGGAATATATAGAAATGCTTGAAAAGTATCACAGTGCCGGATGGAATATTATCTACGGAGAATGCTGTTCAATCAATGACTGATAACGCGATGAATGAAAAGGAAAATTTCATCGCGTTTTCCTTTTGATGCTGGTTAGTTGGAACTTATAAAAGTTCTAAAGGGCTAATTAATAATAAAAATGTCAAGGAGGGTTAGCAATGGCTAAACAAAAAGAAAAAAAGCAGACACCGGTCAGCCGGCTGATGGAGTATGCCGGAAGTTTTCAATACCTGGCAGTTGCGTCCTGGGTTCTTGCGGCTGTCAGTGCCTTTGTGGCACTTGTTCCGTTCTATTTTATCTGGCGGCTGATAAAAGAGGTGTTACGGGTTGCACCGGATTATGGTGCGGCACAGAATCTGTCTACCTATGGCTGGAGTGCAGTCGGTTTTGCAATCCTGTCTATGCTGATCTATATCGGGGCATTGATCTGTTCTCATTTGGCAGCATTCCGAGTGCAGGCAAATATGAGGTCAAGACTGATGCGACATATCTTATCTCTGCCGATTGGATTTATGGATGATGAGGGAAGTGGAAAGATCCGAAAGATTGTAAATGAGTCCAGTGCAGCGACAGAAACTTATCTTGCACATCAGTTGCCGGATAAATATGTAGCAACGGCAACCCCGGTCGGCCTGGCGGCACTTCTGCTGGTTTTTGACTGGAAACTGGGGCTTTTATGTCTTATCCCGGTTGTTGTAGCTTTCCTGGTCATGGGTGCCATGATGGGAGAGAACATGAAGAAAAAAATGGAAGAATATCAGAATGCCAATATTTTTGAAAATGCCAAAGCGTTCTCTGACACGGCACTTGTTGTTATCGGACGTTCCAGTGGTGAAGGTTCTGATCTTGCAATGAATCTTTCTGATGATAATAATTTCACAATCGGTGAAAACGGAGAACATGTTACTTTTTCCACACAGGAAGATGACCTCGATGCCGAAAAGAGTTACCTCGAATTATCAAACCGTGAAATTGCAATGCTTGATGAAGTTACAAAAGATTTTAAAGATGTTATCGTTGTGATTAACTCTGCACAGCCAATGGAATTAGGATGGCTTGACCAGTATGACAATATCAAAGGTGCCATCTACTGCCCTAGCCCTGGACAGGTAGGATTCCGTTCACTCGGAAAGATTTTAAGTGGTGAAGTAAATCCATCCGGTCATCTGGTTGATACTTTTGTATCTTCATGCAATTCCAACCATTAACAATTCTGGAAGCTTCCATTACACTGACTACGAAGATGTAACTGGCAGTGCTGACAATATCGTTCCATTTGTAAATTATAACGAAGGAATTTATGTAGGTTACAAATTTTACGAGACAGCAGCAGCAGAAGGTCTGATCGATTATGATGAAGTCGTACAATATCCATTCGGATATGGCTTAAGTTATACCAGCTTTGATGCAGAAATTGCAGATACACAGGATGACGGTCAGAAGATTACTTTGACTGTCAATGTAAAAAATACCGGTGATGTGGCTGGTAAATATGTTCCACAGATTTATTTCAATCCTCCATATACAGACGGCGGTATTGAAAAAGCAACCGCTAATCTGATCGGATACGAAAAAACAGAACTTCTCGAGCCAGGAGAATCCGAAGCAGTTACATTTGAAATCGCATATGAAGATATGGCTTCTTATGATTCCGACAAAATTAAATCTGCCGATGGTGCATATGTATTAGAAGCCGGTGATTATCAGATCAACCTCTGTTCAGATTCACACCATGTTTTAGATACTTATATAGCAACTGTTGATACTGACCGAATTTATGATGATGCACATGAAGGAAAGCGTTCTTCTGATGATCAGACTGCTACCAATCATCTGGATTATGCCAAAGGTAATGTGACATATCTCAGCCGTGCAGGTCATTTTGCCAATTATGAGGAGTCAATTGCCGGTCCAACTGATTTTACCATGCCAGAGGAAGCAAAAGAAAATTATGCCTCTGTTGTTACATTTGATGCCTCAAAATATGACG
>ERZ831773.2714-NODE-2714-length-13384-cov-2.852127_pt1 | contig 13384 bp, 10 predicted proteins | sample MGYA00519696_ERZ831773 | MGnify/ENA primary metagenome ERZ831773 (study PRJEB31850, sample SAMEA3708720) | human gut metagenome | biome: human gut; feature: human-associated habitat; material: faeces | place: China | collected 2014 ...
TTCATAATCTTGGTGCCGACGTAACGGTTATCACAGGTTTTAGAAACAAGGATTTAGTTATTCTTGAAGATGAACTAAAGGAAGTTTCAAACAAGCTTATCGTTGCAACAGACGACGGTTCAAACGGAAATCAAGGCTTTGTTACAGATATGCTAAAAAAAGAAATCGAAGCAGGCGAAAAGTTTGACGAAGTAATCGCAATCGGTCCGCTTGTAATGATGAAATTTGTCTGTAAGCTGACAGAACAATACAACATTCCTACAACAGTTTCAATGAACCCTGTTATGATTGACGGTACAGGTATGTGCGGTGGCTGTCGTGTAATCGTCGGCGGCGAAACAAAGTTCGCTTGTGTTGACGGTCCTGACTTTGACGGTCACAAGATTGACTGGGATACTGCTATGAAACGTGGCAGAATGTTTAAGGATTATGAAGAAAAATCATGCAAAGAAGGTCACTGCAGAATAGGCAGAACCAATCATCAAGACTGATTAAGGGAGGATTTTTAATATGCCAAATATGAGAATGGACAAAAATCCGATGCCGGAGCAATGTCCTAATGTAAGAAATAAGAATTTCCTTGAAGTTACAACAGGTTATACAGAGGAAATGGCAATAGACGAGGCACAGAGATGTCTTAACTGTAAACATAAGCCTTGTATGCAAGGCTGTCCTGTAAGCGTTAAAATCCCTGAATTTATCGCGTTTGTTGCAAAGGGTGAATTTGAAAACGCTTATAAGAAGATTAAGGAAACAAATGCACTTCCTGCTGTTTGCGGCAGAGTATGTCCGCAGGAAAAGCAGTGTGAATCAAAGTGTGTAAGAGGTATCAAGGGCGAAAGCGTCGGTATCGGCAGACTTGAAAGATTTGTTGCCGACTGGCATATGAAGAATGTCAAGGAAGAAATTGAAAAGCCTGTTTCAAACGGTAAGAGAGTTGCAGTTGTAGGAAGCGGTCCTTCAGGACTTACAGTTGCGGGCGACCTTGCTAAAAAGGGTTACGAAGTAACAATTTACGAGGCATTCCATACAGCAGGCGGCGTTTTGATGTACGGTATTCCTGAATTCAGACTTCCAAAGGATATTGTGCAAAAGGAAATCTCTAACCTAAAGGAAATGGGCGTTGACATCGAAACTAACGTAGTTATCGGTAAGACACTTACTGTTGACGAATTGTTTGACGAAATGAATTTTGATGCGGTATATATCGGCTCAGGTGCAGGTCTTCCTCACTTTATGGGTATCGAGGGCGAAAGCCTTAACGGTGTATACAGTGCAAATGAATTCTTAACAAGAATTAATCTTATGAAGGGTTATAAGTTCCCTGAATACGATACACCTGTATATGTAGGTAAAAATGTTGCGGTTCTTGGCGGCGGTAACGTTGCTATGGACGCTGCAAGATCGGCAAAGCGTCTTGGTGCTGAAAATGTATATATCGTTTACAGACGTGGTAAGGAAGAACTTCCTGCAAGAGCAGAAGAAGTATTCCACGCAGAAGAAGAAGGTATCGAATTTAAACTTCTTCAAAATCCGACAAAGATTCTTGGCAACGAGGACGGTTGGGTAAACGGTATGGAAGTTATCAAGATGGAACTTGGCGAGCCTGACGACAGTGGCAGAAGACGTCCTGTTCCTATCGAGGGCAGTGAAGAAATTATTGACGTAGATACAGTAGTTGTAGCTATCGGTCAAACTCCGAACCCACTTATCAGAAAGACAACAAAAGGTCTTGTTACAAATAAGAGAGGTTGTATCATTGCTGATGAGGAAACAGGTAAAACTTCAAAAGACCATGTATACGCCGGCGGTGACGTTGTAACAGGTGCCGCAACAGTTATTCTTGCAATGGGTGCTGGTAAAGCCGCAGCTGCTGCAATAGATGAAGAACTAAGCAAGTAAAAATAATGGCGACAGTCATGAAAATGCACTCTTTACGGAGTGCATTTTTTGTACTTAAATTGTGTAATTTTCTATTTAGACCTTGAAAAAAAACGCTATATGTAGTAGAATATTTAGAGAAATAATTAAATTACGGAGGCAGTCTTATGAAGGTAATAGCTGCAACAAAAAACAAAGGAAAAATAAGAGAAATGCAAGAAATTCTTGCACCGCTTGACATTGAAATCGTATCACAACAAGAGCTTGGAATTGATGTTGATGTGGAAGAAACGGATGACACATTTGTAAAAAACGCACTTATTAAGGCAAGAGCGGTTGCTATGGTTTGCGATTATCCTATCCTTGCGGATGATTCAGGCATATGCGTTGAGGCACTAGGCGGTGCGCCGGGTGTCAGAAGTGCAAGATATGCCGGTGACAATGCAACGGACGAGGACAGAATTAACAAACTTTTAACGGAACTCGGCGACAACGAAAACCGCAGAGCAAAGTTTGTGACGTCGGTAGCGTTTATAATGCCTGACGGTACGGAAATAACCGCTGAGGGTGAAGTAAAAGGCACGATAACAAAAGAGCCTAAGGGTGAAAACGGATTTGGATATGATCCGATATTTTTGTCTGACGAACTCGGTAAAACATTTGCCGAAAGCAGTGACGAAGAAAAAAATTCAATCAGTCATCGCGGACGTGCATTGAAAAATCTGTATGATAAGTTGAAGAAAATGAATTAAATATAAGAAAGGTAACAGATTGCTATGATGAATGATATATATTTGGAATACATACTAAAGAAGAAAAAAACAGGCGGACAAAAGGCGATTATCGCAGTTATAATTTTTGCGGCGATTATTGTATCGGTGGCTTTGCTATTACTTATTTTTGCAACGGCTACTGCACTTTCGGGCACTCAATTCGGTTCATTTTCATTTAGTATCGGACTTGTGCTTATAGCATTTGCGTGGTACGGTGCGTATTTGCTTATGAGTATGCAAAATATTGAGTACGAATATATACTTACAAACAGCGAAATTGATATTGATAAGATTATGTCAAAGAAAGCAAGAAAAAGAATTGCGAGTTTTGACTTTAAAGAAATAAATATTTGTGCGAATATCAATGATAACGAGCATAATCACGATTATAAAAACGTAACAGTAAGCAAAACTTTTGACGTTACGGGCGACAAGTCGAGAGGTAATGTTTACTTTGTTGATTACAGCCAAGACAGTGAAAATTACAGAGTATTGTTCCAGCCTACATCAAAGATGATTGAATCAATCAAGAGATTTAATCCGAGAAATGTATTTGTAATGGAGGACTAAAATATGAAAGCGTGTTTTGCCTCTGAAATGAGAGGCGTGGACAAGGCGGCAAGCGAAATCGGCGGAATACCGAGTATTGTGCTTATGGAAAATGCCGCTATGGCTTGTGTGGAAGAACTAAAAAAAGACTTTGCAAACCTTTCGGAAAAATCGGTCGCGGTATTTTGCGGAAAAGGCAATAACGGCGGTGACGGTTTCGCAATCGCAAGACATCTGTACAATATGGGCATTGATGTGGCGGTTTATTTGGTATGCGGAAATGAATTTAAAGGCGACGCAAAAATTAATTTTGATATAATCAAGAGAATGAATATCAACATTGATGTCATTTCGGATATAGAAGATTTGAAATATATAGTGCGTTCGTATGACATAATTGTTGACGCAATTTTCGGAACAGGCATAAGCGGAACTGTACGTGGAATAAGTTATGACGTTATAAGTGAAATTAATGATAACGCAAAGTATATAGTGGCGGTTGACGTCCCGAGCGGGATTAATTCCGACAGTGGCGAAATTTGCGGTGTATGTATAAAGGCTGACAAAACAGTGACCTTTGTGGCTTACAAAGTCGGTATGCTTATGTTCCCCGCGGCTGATTATGTGGGGCAGGTAACGGTTAAGAATATTTCAATTCCGGACTATATAATTGACGTACAGAATTTGAAGATTAACGTAATTGACGATAAATTTGTGCGTTCAAATTTTCCTAAACGTGAAAACAATTCGCAGAAAGGAGATTACGGTAAGGTACTTGTTATAGCAGGTTCTGCTGGAATGACAGGCGCGGCATATTTGTCATCACAAACTGCCGTTACAACAGGCAGCGGACTTGTTACTCTTGCAGTACCGAGCAGTCTTAACAGTGCCATGGAGGCAAAAACGACAGAAGTTATGACAGTGCCGTTAAGCGACAGAAACGGGCGTATTTCAGCTAACGCAATTGACGAAATTTTAAAGTGTGTCGATAAGGCTGATACGGTGCTTATAGGTCCGGGGTTGGGAAGATGTGACGATGTTTCGGAAGTTGTTGAAAGTGTGCTTGAATATTCAAAAGTTCCCGTTATAATCGATGCAGACGGAATAAATGCCGTAGCGGAAAATATGAAGGCTTTAAGCAGTTGCACTTGCCCTGTGATATTTACACCGCATACGGTTGAAATGTCACGTTTAACGGGACTTGAGAGGGAATATATTGAGGATAACAGACTTGTTACCGCAAAGGAGTTTGCGGAGGAAAACGGAGTCACTTTGATTTTAAAAGGACATCATACGATTGTAACAGGTCAGGACGGAGAACAATATATTAATATTACAGGCAATTCAGGTCTTGCAACAGGCGGCAGCGGTGATGTGCTTGCCGGAACGGTTGCGTCACTTGTATCAAGAGGTATAAACGAAACCGTTGCGTCAGCTATGGCGGTGTACATACATGGTTTGGCGGGTGATATTGCCAAAGACAAGTATGGAATCGAGTCCGTAACCGCGTCTAAAGTTATGGAGTGTATTCCGTGTGCTTTAAGACAAATATTACAAGTTAAATGGCTATATGCTATAATTAATAAGAACTGAATTAAATCTCTCACAGCAATGTGGACGATTTTCATTCGGAAAAGGAGTAGTATAACAATGGATAAAAGAACTTGGGCAGAGGTTGATCTTGACGCAATAGCTCATAACATAAAGGAAATAAGAAAGATAACAAATCCGAATGCAAAAATAATGGCGGTAGTAAAAGCCGACGCATACGGTCACGGATTTTTGGAGGTCGCAAAAACGCTCCTTGAAAACGGCGCAGACCGTCTTGCCGTAGCGGTTTTGCAGGAGGGTAAACAGCTTAGAAGCCGTGGCGTAACCGTGCCGATTTTGATACTTGGTGCAAGCGGTGAAGAAGCTGTTGAAGATTTAATCAATTTTGATATAACACCGAGTGTATTCACATATGAATTTGCAAAAGCACTTTCTTATGAGGCTGAAAGAAAAGAAAAAGTTACGAAAATTCATATCAAAATTGATACAGGAATGAGCCGTATAGGTTTTCTTGCCGGAGAAAATAATGAAGAAATTGTAGACGAAATTATAAAAATATCAAAACTGCCTTATATTGAAATCGAAGGTATATTCTCACATTTTGCAACATCTGACGAGTACGATAAATCGTATACACTTTTGCAATACGGACGTTTTATGGATGTTTGCAGCAGACTTGAAGAAAAAGGACTTAATATTCCGATTAAGCATATTTGCAACAGTGCCGGAATAATGATGTATCCTGAAATGCACCTTGATATGGTGCGTCCGGGTGTTATTTTGTACGGAATGTATCCATCTGACGAAGTGGATAAGTCAAGACTTGACCTAATTCCCGCAATGACGCTAAAATCAACAATAACACATATAAAAGAAGTTGAACCGGGCAGAGGGGTAAGTTATGGAAAAGAGTACATAACCGATAAGAAAACCAAAATTGCAACAGTACCTATCGGTTATGCTGACGGATATTTAAGAAAGCTTGCAAAGCATGGTAAGATGATCGTTGACGGTGTAAAAGTTCCTATTATCGGAAGAATTTGTATGGACCAATGTATGATTGATGTTACAAATGTCCATAATATTGATAAAGGCGATGAAGTAATCATATTCGGACGTGAAGGAGTAACCGTTGACGATTTGGCCGAGTGGCTTGAAACAATAAACTACGAGGTGTCATGCGTAATAGGTAAGCGTATCCCGAGAATTTATACAAAAGACGGAAAGGCGGTGAAGGTATTAAACTACCTTATGTAGTTGATAAACGGTTATCTTGAAAACTGAAAAAGGGGGCCTGATTGCTTTGTCACAAATCAAAAAATCCGATAAAAATAAACTTGTAGCCGAACTTGAAAAAGGTTATAAGGAAATGGCGGATATAAATCTTGAACTGGCACAAATGTGTTTGGAGGCGGATAACGAAAGTCTTTCGCTGTGTGAGGAAAAACTGACGGAGTGTGAGTAAATTGATTGTGAAAAGAGGAGATATTTATTACGCCGATTTAAGCCCGGTTGTCGGAAGTGAACAAGGCGGTATAAGACCTGTACTTGTTATACAGAACGACATAGGTAATAAATACAGTCCTACGGTGATTGCGGCGGCTATAACAAGCCAAATTAATAAGGCGAAAATGCCTACGCATATCGAACTTGCTGCAAAGGATTACGGACTTAATAAGGATTCTGTGATATTGCTTGAGCAAATCAGGACGATTGACAAAAGAAGATTACGAGAGAAAATAGGCCGTATAGATGACGGACTTATGGCAAGTGTTAATAATGCATTGTCAATAAGTTTCGGACTCGGCGGATTTTAAAAACCTCTTAATTATCGAAAATATGGGAGGTTTTAATATGGATAGAAAAATAACGTGTTATGTAGCATAGACGGCTACATATAAAAAGGTTATCGGCTAAAATGCCGATAACCTTTTTTCATTGTGTAGGGGTATATCTGTTTATAAAATCTGAATCAGTAACAAAAAATGAGGCTTTGAAAAAGCCTCATTTTTGCTGTCTTATTCTTCCGATGAAGTATCTTCTTCTGCTCCGCCTGCTGTATTTTCGCTTTCAGATGAGCCTGTATTGCCTTGTTCGTAATCAGTTCCGCCCGAATTTGACGAAGTACTGCTGCCCGAATTTGTATCATAAGAACCACTGTTAGTACCCGAATTTGTACTTGACGAAGAACCGCTGTTAGTACTTGACGAAGAACCCGAATTTATACCTGAAGATGTATTTGAATTATTGCCGTTTTGATTTTCGTGCGTTTCCGAAGCCGCAGGATTTACTGTAGGCATAACGCTTGGAGTATTAACCGGTGCAACCGTTGATAGAGGTGTTTGCGTTGGTTTATTACGTCTGCTTGCGTGTGATGCGTCACAATATGCCTTTGGCTGTGTTCCTTCAACGAAGTAAGCGGTTGTGGTAGGGCAGGTGTCAGTTGCAAGCATACCGGAGTATTCGCATACCTGTGCCTCAACAACATTACTTGGCTTTGTGATTTCTTTAGGGTTAAGCGATTCGTGAATTTTTTCCATTACAAGATTCCATGCGGTAACTGTCGGATTGCCCGAAACACCTGCCGCTGAAATTGATGCGGGAGTATCGAAACCATACCAACAAGCACCTACATAATACGGTGTGAAACCAACAAACCACTTATCACAGTCATCATCGGTTGTACCTGTTTTGCCGTATGTTGAAATACCGCAGTCAAGCTTTGCGCCTTTACCTGTACCGACGCTGCTGTTTACAACGCCCGAAAGTAAATCAGCTGTAATGTATGCTGCCGCAGGACTGATAGCCTGACTTGTGCTTGATGTGTTTTCAAGAATAACCTGACCTGTTGAATCAAGTACTCTTGTGTAAGTATACGGCTTAATATATTTACCGCTGTTCACGAATGTACAGTACGCTCCCGCCATTTCTTCAACGGTTACACCTTGTGTAAGACCGCCGAGTGCAAGAGAACTGTAGTTTTTATCTTTTTCTTCAAGTGTTGTGATGTGGAATTTGTTTTGTAGGTAGTTGAATGAGTTTGTAAGGTTGACCATATCCAATACCTTTACGGCAGGAATGTTTGCCGAACGTGCAACCGCCTCTTTAATTGTCATATCGCCTAAGAAGTCGTTGTATGAGTTCTTTGGTTTCCACTTGTCGTTGCCGATTGTTATTTCTTCGTCTTTTACGGTATCGACTTCTGTGATTTTACCCATATCAACCGCCGGTGCGTAAACCGAAAGCGGTTTAATTGATGAACCCGGTTGACGTTTTGATTGAGTGGCTCTGTTCCAACCGCGAATATCAGTCTTTTCGCCAAGACCGCCTATAAGACCGCGAATTTTACCTGTGTAAGGGTCAATTATAATCATTGCCGATTGAGCACCCTTGCCTGTATAAGGGAAGTTAGACGTATTGGTAAATATGCCTTCCATTATATTTTGAATGTCGGGATCCATTGTTGAATAAATTTTCAAACCGCCGTTGTATACCTGTTGGGTTGCGAAATCTTCCGAGTAACCTTTTTGAGTCATAAGGTCGGCGATAACGTCATTTACAACTTGGTCAACAAAGTATGAAGTAATACGTCCTTGATTTTGCCTGTAAGCGTTGCTTACAACAAGGTCACTGCCTGATGCCTCTGCATATTCAGCGTCTGTGATATAACCGAGTTCACGCATTTTGCCGAGTACAAGATTACGTTTTTCGATATTCTTATCCGGATGTACAAACGGATCGTATTCTGATGGGAACTGTGTTATACCTGCGATTGATGCCGCTTCGGCAAGGGTAAGGTCGCTTGCGTCTTTGTTAAAGTAAGTGTTTGCGGCAGCCTCAACACCGTTACAGTTGTTAGCGAAATATACGATATTCAGATACATTGTAAGTATTTCGTCTTTTGTAAGCTGTTTTTCAAGCGCAACCGCACGCATCATTTCTTTGACCTTACGCGAAGGTGTATTTTCTTTTTCATTGGTTATATTTTTTATAACCTGTTGAGTAATCGTACTACCGCCATAGTTTGACGAGCCGATACCGACTTTTGAAAGTACCCATTTACCCGTTGCACCGAGTGTACGTTTTATATCAACACCGTGGTGCTTGTAGAAACGTTCATCCTCGATTGAAACGATAGCGTCTTTCATAACTTGAGGTATTTGCGACGAATCTACCCATATACGGTTAAAATCGGATTGTATTTGTTCCAGTTCCTGCGGATTGCCGGCGGCATCTTCGTAATATATAAATGAAGAATAATTCAAAGCAAGAGTTTGAATATTCATATCTTTAATTTCACGTGATACTGCGGCATACATTCCTATGCCCATACCGGATACAATTACAACTACCACAAAAATCGCAACAAAGAATGTAAGCCGTAAGCGTTTTCTGAATTGAATCTGTTTCGGAGTAAGCTGCTTTTTTTGCTTTTTCTTACTGCGGGAAGTTGTTTGAGTTCGGCGCCTTGACGGTACTTCTCTGTATGATGAAGAACTTGCCTGCGGTGATCTTGTAGGCTTTGTGGATGCCGCTTGTCTGCGACGTCTCGGAGCGCCTGAAGCTGACGAAGTTTTCATATCATACTCTTCCCAGTTGAAATTATCATTTGAGCCATATCCGGAGCTTGGTCTGTTTCTTCTGTTATTATCAGCCATAATATTTTCTCCTATCTTTTTTATTAAGATTGTAGACAAAATGTGAGAGTATGTCTACTTTGATTTCGGGGCTGTTAAAAGCCTCAATCTTTCTTTAAAGATAATTGCATACTTTAATTATATCCTAAATTGCATAAATTTGCAACATTTATTTTTCAAAGTCTTATGCAAAGTATAAAAATGGGACAAAAGGGAATAATTTAAGAAAAAATATTAAAAGAAATGAGGAATAAATTATGAAAATTTTAAAGAATACACTTATTGTTTCGTCATATGTATTACTTGTAGCGTTGTTTTTCGGAGGCGGATACGCTATCGGCAGAATAGGTGTGTCCGACAGTGTGCCGACTCCTATGCCTACAGTTGCGGCGGTTGAAGAGGTGAATGCAAATGATGTAAAAACTACAGTATATGAAGTTAAGGTTGAGAACAGTTTACTTCAAATTAACAAATGTGTAGGGGATAAAAAAACAGCAATTTTGAGTGAAGAAATAAGCGAAAATGTATTTCCGAGCGAGGATATTGATGAACTCAAAAAAGGTGTTGAATTTGATAATCTTGATGAGGCACAACAGATGTTTGAAAACTTCGTAAGTTAAAGCAGTATTAAGTTTATGAACAATTTGTTAAAACACCAAAAGGGAGATATTGAGCGTAACAAAAAGAAAAATAAAGAAAATAAGAGTAAATATAGCAATATATTAAAAAAACGGACTTTGCTAAATGGGGCAAAAAAGAACATAATAGCATTGTTAGCACTCAAGAAGTGTGAGTGCTAACAATGAACTTGATTAAAATTTTAGGAGGTAATATATAATGAACATCAAACCATTGGCAGACAGAGTTGTTATAAAAATGCTTGAAGCAGAGGAAACGACAAAGAGCGGAATTATCCTTACTTCAAAGGCACAGGAAAAGCCACAGGTGGCTGAAATCGTTGCAGTAGGTCCCGGCGGTGTTGTAGACGGAAAGGAAGTTAAGATGGAAGTTTCCGTTGGTGATAAGGTACTTACTTCAAAATATGCAGGTACAGAAGTCAAGGTTGACGGTGAGGAATATACAATTCTTCGTCAAAGCGACATACTTGCAATAGTAGACTAATATATTAGGAGGTTATTATTATGGCTAAACAAATTAAATACGGACAGGACGCAAGACACGCTCTTGAAAGCGGTATCAACCAACTTGCAAATACAGTTAAAATCACACTTGGCCCGAAGGGCAGAAATGTTGTTCTTGATAAGAAATTCGGTGCACCGCTAATCACAAATGACGGTGTTACAATCGCTAAGGAAATTGAACTTGAAGATCCATTTGAAAATATGGGTGCTCAGCTTGTAAAAGAAGTTGCAACAAAGACAAATGACGTTGCCGGTGACGGTACAACAACAGCTACACTTCTTGCACAGGCACTTGTTCGTGAAGGTCTAAAGAATGTTGCAGCAGGCGCTAACCCTATGATCGTAAGAAAGGGTATCCAAAAGGCTGTTGACGCGGCAGTTGAAAAGTTGCTTTCTACAGCAAAGAAAGTTCAGGGTAAGGAAGATATTGCAAGAGTTGCGTCGGTTTCAGCTGCTAATGAAGAAATCGGTCAGCTAATTGCAGAGGCAATGGAAAAGGTAACAGCAGACGGCGTCATCACAGTTGAAGAATCAAAGACTGCCGAAACATATTCTGAAATTGTTGAAGGTATGCAATTCGACAGAGGTTATATCACACCTTATATGGTAACTGATACAGAAAAAATGGAGGCAGTTCTTGACGACCCATACATTCTTATTACAGATAAGAAGATTTCAAATATTCAAGAAATTTTACCGCTTCTTGAACAAGTTATGCAAGCGGGCAGAAAGATGGTTATTATCGCTGAAGATGTTGAGGGTGAGGCTCTTTCAACACTTATCGTTAATAAACTTCGCGGTACATTCGTATGCGTACCTGTAAAAGCTCCCGGCTTTGGTGACAGACGTAAGGAAATGCTGCAAGATATTGCAATCTTGACAGGCGGTCAGGTAATCAGTGAAGAACTTGGCTTTGATTTGAAAGATACACAAATTTCACAACTTGGTACAGCAAAGCAAGTTAAGATTCAAAAGGAACTTACAATTATTGTTGACGGTGCAGGCGATAAGAATGCAATCGCAGACAGAGTTGCACAAATTAGACGTGAACTTGAGGCATCAACATCTGAATTTGATAAGGAAAAGCTACAAGAAAGACTTGCTAAACTTGCAGGTGGTGTTGCTGTAATTAAAGTCGGTGCGGCAACAGAAACAGAAATGAAAGAAATGAAACTTAGAATTGAAGACGCTCTTGCAGCTACTAAAGCGGCTGTTGAAGAAGGTATCGTTGCAGGCGGTGGAACAAGCTATATTGATGTTATTCCTACTGTTGCGGCTTTACTTGAAAAAACCGAAGGCGATGAAAAGACAGGTGTTCAAATCGTACTTAAAGCACTTGAAGAACCGGCTTGGCAAATCGCAAAGAATGCAGGCCTTGAAGGCAGTGTAATCGTGGATAAGGTTAAGTCTTGTGAAACAGGCAAGGGATTTAATGCACTTGTTGAAGAATATGTTGATATGATTTCGGCAGGTATCGTTGACCCGGTTAAGGTTACAAGAAGTGCACTTCAAAATGCAGCATCTGTTGCGTCTATGGTACTTACAACAGAAAGTCTTGTAACAGACCTTCCTGAACCGGCAGTTCCTGCCGCTCCGATGGATCCAGGTATGGGAATGTATTAATTTGAATAATATTAAACACAGATTGCAAAATGCAGTCTGTGTTTTGCATTATGTGTTGACAAAATTAATTTATAGTTATATAATAAAAATAGAAAAAAGGCAAACCTCAAGCGGTTATGCCCAAAAAGAACTATTTATTCAATAGCCGTTCCTGGGTGAGAGGGCGGCTATTGTACTTTTATGGTGAAAATTATCAATATAGCGATAATTATCAAAACTGCCAAAAGCAATTTCTTTGCCATATGTAACAATATGCTTACTTTTCATAAGCATACCCCCTTTCATAAACTCGGCATAAAGCCTGTGAATATAAAAGTGGGCATAACCGCCGGTTAAAAACCGTTAATGAAGTTTGCCTTTAACATCGGATTAATCCGACAAGAGTATTATATATCAACAAATTACAAAATTCAACAAAGTATATAAAAAGACATATAAATGTAAATAGCACATAAAAAAGCAGACAAAGAATTTTTTCTTTGTCTGCTTTTAAATTAGTTCAAATATTTGTCTAAAACACTTTCTTTAATTTCAGAAACATTGGTTTCAATAACCTTTTTACGTATCGGTAAAATAGCACTTGGGGTGACGGAAAGTTCGTCAACGCCGATAGCAAGAAATGCTTCGGTAAGTTCAAGGTCTGCACCGAGTTCGCCGCAAATTCCAACCCATGTACCGTTTTTATGAGCGTTTTGTACTATCATATTAATAAGTCTTAAAATTGCAACATGATGTGTGTCACAGAATTTGCCTATGTCGGGATTTTGTCTGTCAGCGGCAAGAGTATATTGAGTAAGGTCATTTGTACCGATTGAAAAGAAGTCCAGGTGCTTTGAAAGAATATCACTAATTACTGCTGCGGCAGGTGTTTCAATCATACAACCAAGTTCAACATTCTTTGAATAAGCAATGCCCTCACTGTCAAGTTCTGCTTTAACTTCATCAATTATTTCGAGTATTTTTACGATTTCCCATTCCGAAGCAATCATAGGGAACATAATAGCAAGTTTACCGAATACCGATGCACGATATAGAGCGCGAAGCTGAGTCTTGAATATATCCGGTCTTTGAAGGCAAATTCTTATTGCACGAATACCCATAGCCGGATTTTCTTCTTTCGGCATATTAAAGTAATCAACCTGCTTGTCTGCACCGATGTCAAGTGTACGAACGATTACACGTTTATTAACCATTTTTGAAAGTACATCTTTATATGCGGCGAACTGAA
>ERZ831773.2727-NODE-2727-length-13297-cov-12.373206_pt1 | contig 13297 bp, 1 predicted proteins | sample MGYA00519696_ERZ831773 | MGnify/ENA primary metagenome ERZ831773 (study PRJEB31850, sample SAMEA3708720) | human gut metagenome | biome: human gut; feature: human-associated habitat; material: faeces | place: China | collected 2014 ...
CAGGAACAGTTACTGTACCGCTTCCGTTGACTGTAACCGTTGTCTTTGTTTCTGTCGGTATCGCCGGCTCACTTGGCGCTGTCGGTACGGTCGGCTGCTCCGGTGTTGTCGGTTCACTCGGTGTCGTCGGCTGTTCCGGTTTCGTTGGCTCACTCGGTGTCGTCGGCTGTTCCGGTGTCGTCGGTTCACTCGGTGTCGTCGGCTGCTCCGGTGTCGTTGGTTCACTCGGTGTCGTCGGCTGCTCCGGTGTTGTCGGCTCACTCGGCGTCGTTGGCTGTTCCGGTGTCGTTGGCTGCTCCGGTGTTGTCGGTTCACTCGGCGTCGTTGGTTCACTCGGTGTCGTCGGCTGTTCCGGTGTCGTTGGCTCACTCGGGGTTGTCGGCCGCTCCGGTGTTGTTGGCTGCTCCGGTTCACTTGGCTGTTCCGGTTCTGCCGTAACTTCCTTACCGTCTACGATAAGCTTTACATCAGAGAAGGTTACATCGGCATTTCTTGCCACGTACATGCCCACATAGACATAATCGGAATCAATAGATGTCAATTTAAAGTCAAATCCACCGGTAATTGTTTCTTCTTTCCCGAATGTGCAGGCATATCCGTCTGTACTGCTTTCAATTTTAACATCAATCACATCACCTGCTGCAATTTCATTTACACAGATTCCTCCCCGTGTTAAAGCACCACTCTTTCTCGCAAAACAGTTCCATACATTTCCCTGTTTTGATAATTTTAGTGGTCCTGCTGCCACATAATCTCCCATCATATTTTTCGTATTCACATCCAGCCATACAGCATCTCTTACCATCAGTCCAAATGAAGCCTGATCATGTACATCGTAAGCTAACACTCTCATTTTAGCTGACAGTGTAAATACACTTTTTGCCGGGACTTTATAATAATACATCGCTATACCGTCAGAAGTATCCGTTATTTTTCCCTTTGTACTCTTAATATGGACTGTGTTATTTTCCAGTCCTTCAAGCACATGCGTTGCCTTTGACGGCTTACCGCCAAGGTCGCCAAATACCGAACCGCTCCAGATACCAATCTGTTTCCAAAGCTGACTGACATCTGTAACCGGAGTATATTCTGCTTCCTTATAATCCGGATTTGGCTGCAATACTTCGCTCTTTAACGGTTTTTGGGCCTCCTTAATGTGTTCTGAAAGTCCCGGAATATTCTGTTCTTTCAATATTCTTGTCATCATGTATGCATTATAACGTGCACCATAAATATTCGTATGCGTATTATCTACGCTGGTATCAGAAGACGAGGTCCATGCATGTAAATTCAATGTTTCATCTGCTCCCAGCTCATCATAAAGATTCTTTGTAAGCGTTGTCATATCCACAACGGTTATATCTAAATCCTCACCCATTTTACGAATTGCCTCGGCATAATTTCCTCCTTCAAATTCACCTGAATCCGATGTGATATGCAGATTTGAATCTTCCCATATTCCTGTTGCTGTTCTTCTGACAATCGGTGTACAAAGAACAACTGTAACGCCTTTTTCCTGCGCTGGTTTTACATAATTTACATACAGCGAATTGGCAAATGAACCTTCTGTCAAATAATTGCCATTTGGATTCGTATACCGTCCTTCATCCGCTTTTTCATCATTATGTCCAAAGCCAACAAACAGGTAATCTCCTGCTTTCATTCCCTGCATTAATGTCTGATACTGTTCTTCCTGCACATAGCTTTTTGAGCTTCTTCCTGACAATGCAAGATTTTTCACTGTGAGACTGCTATCAAAATAATGTTCTAACTGTGTTCCCCATCCATACCTTGGATAATAATAGGTATCATTAAAGCTGCATACCGTTGAATCCCCTACGGTCCATACCGTTGCCGCATTGAATGATGGAGTATCCGGCTGTTCAGGTTTTGACGGCTGCTCCGGTTTCGTTGGCTGATTTGGCACCTGTGCCGATACAAAGCTCTTACTGTCACCTGTTGTTCCACTGATTGTTTCCGGCTTTATAACCAGTTTGATAAAACATCCTGCATCCTCCTGCGTAATTGTATAACTTTTATCCGTATAAGAAGGTACTGCCTTTACCAGTGTTTCTTCTCCTGATGGTGTTATACGATACCATTCCAATACAGATGCATCTGCTTTTTCATTACCACTTAACGTATACAATGCCTTTAAAACAGAACCCGTTTTAAGCTCGCCTTCGATGGCAATATCTTTCACTGTCACTGTCGTGTCTGTTTCCTGTACAAAATAAAACGGCTGCCAGCCCTTAAATGTCTGCACAATATCTGCATATGGATTTTCATTCTTTACTGTGCCTGCCGTTCTAGCTGAAACATCTGCCGCACCGCTTCCTAAAACCGTCGTATTGTATTCCTGATAATTTGCATCTTCCGGTCTGGCACCACTCATTGAATTCCAGCCTACCGCTGTTACTGTATCCTTTGTCTGAAGCTTTGTATTTAAAAATGTAACCGCTGCACTGCTTCTCCATGGTCTTCCAAAATATCCTGCCGCTACATCCCATGCATCATTGGCTGACACATAACAATTTCTGAAAATGTAACCGGTCGTACTTCCATCTGCCGCAGCCGTAATATAAGCGCCCTTTTGTGTATTGCTGTATCCATAATAACTCAGTTCACAGGCATCAAATAAAACATCACCGCCGCCAAAGATATAATCAGTATTGCCATCTATGAAACAGTTCTTGAAATATGCCTGAATATTATTGCCTGTATACAGTGTATCCTGACTACTGACAATTCTACACTCATAAAACTCCGACTGTGAACCTTCAACTGCAAGCGCACTGGCACGTTCTGTCGCCTCACCGCTTGCCACATCAGAATCTTTGGTTCTTTCAAAATTCTTAATATCCGGTCCACCCGGTGTCACACCGTCTGCCAATTCTTCATCTGTAATGTATTTATTAAATGAAGATTCAAATGTAATATTCTGTGCGCGAAATGCTGTTGCCGTATTTTTTATATAAACAGCCGCACCCCATTTTTGTGCAGTATTTTTTTCAAATTTGTCATACGCTGCTGCTTCTGAATAATACCCGTCAGCACCAATACTGTAGTATTCGTATCCAATACCATAATACCACGTTAACAGCACTTCTTTTTCCGGTTCATCATTAATAAATGTTACATATGGTGTATCTACAAGAACCTGCTCACGATACACCCCCGGCGCGATATGAACAGTAATACGCTCAGATTCATCAGAAGGATTCATCGCTTTACATGCTTTTACTGCTTCCCGCACTGTCTGATAATTATGCTCTTTCTGGTCATATCCGACATAAATATCCGGTACCCATTCAAGTTTTTCTTTTTTTGTCGTTAAAAATAGCAAATCTCTTGCGACTGCCTGATTTTCAACGACAATATGTGAAACAGTCTGATAGTCCCCTGCCTCTGCTTTTACTTCATATGTACCGTTACGCAGTTTAAGCTGATAACTATTTGCAGAAATCGCTGCATCATATATATACTGGTCTTCCATATTCACAAACTGTAACGCTATCACTGTATCCGGCACATCCAAACCTGTAAATGCACCTGACACTGTGTAAGTTTCTTTTTTTACGACATGAATATTCTCTTGTGCTGATTGTGTCAGACGAATTTGCGCTGTTCCGTCCGGCTCATAATCGTTAACGCCGTTTAATGTAATCGTATATGTTACATCCGGTTCAATACTTACACTGTAAGCTCCCTGTTCATCCGGTATAAAAACAACATCTTCTTTTTCTGAATTTTGAGGTGCTTTTAAAATAACTCTCAATGCACTAATGTCATAATCTGTATCAAATCCTGAAACCTTTCCCTTTAATTCACATACATTTTTACTTTCCACAAAAAGATTCTGCTGTTTTCCATTTATTACATCTGTATCCTGTACTGTAATATTTTTACACGCATCTGTGAAACCAAATCCCACATTTTCTGTAAGAACTGCCGTATATGTATATCCCGGTGTCAGGAAAACTTTATACTTTCCATTTTTAACCTTTGCCTGCACTTCTTCCAGTGTTTCCGTATTTATAAATTTCACGCCATATTCTGCAATATCCGTACCTGCCATATCTACAGTTCCTGTTACCTCAACCGGAGGAATCTGTAAAATTCTGTGGTATACCGGTTTTACATTTGTCGTACTTCCAACATAAATCTGATACTGTCCACTGTACTGTGCAATAAATTCATACCGTTTACAGGCTGCATTTCCAATATCTGCTGTATCGTCCTGTGTTCCCTGTGTCCCTTTATAAAGGAAATGAACTTTGTCGGTTTCTTTTGTATAAGACCCCATATATGCCACAATTTTATCTCCGGCACTTACATCATTTAATGTAACACAGCGTCTTGTATTTCCACCTTTTCCATTGCATTTCCATACACCATCAGAACAATATCCGTCCTCGTATGAAAATGTCGTATAATTCACACCGCCTGTGACAAATTTCAACGCATTGACACCGCCCTGTATGCTGTCTCCATTTTCGTATTTTACTGCAAGTGTACCAAAATTCACTATCTTATCTGTATTAACCGTCCCATCCAGTGTACCATTTTCACCTATAAGACCATTGGCATCCCATGCTGCCTGTGTGATATTGTTATGATATATTTGTGTATCCTCTTCCTGCTTTGCTCCAAAATCCCACACTTCAATCTGTCTTGTAACTTCCGGTCTCTGAAGTTCGGATGGAGTCACAAGAATATACGGAATATATGTATTTGCTGTCAGCGTAACTGTTCCGGCATTTCCCGTATACTCAAAAACAATTCGATCCGAACCGTCGGTCTGGGATTCACTATAACAATTCTGTGTCTTTGAAGACTGAACCGTCTGGTCAAGTGTTCCGGATTCAGTATTAAGTTTAATATCACCACCCCACCGGCAGCCTCCAATCATAATGCTGCAGTCTCCCGGTACCTGAATCGTAAATTCCGTTTTCCCCTGCATTCCATGTGTTGAATCCTTATACCGTCCGGGTGTCCGAACCTCCATCAATCCTATAACACCTGTATTCAAAGCAGGTTCTGACGCACTGCTGTCTAAATTGTAAAGCACACTATCTTTTATCCTGAAATCATAATAATAGCTGGTATTCACTGCCATCTGTGCTGCTGTCATTCCATCAGCCACCATTATAGACTGTGGTATATAATCATCTGCAAGCGGTGTAATCAGAATTTCCGGTATATACGATCCCGGTGAACTCACGGTAACTGTTCCCGCATCTCCCACATAACAAAAGCTTACTCTGTCCTGACCACTTGTATCAGCCGGATCATAACATTTTGCTGTTTTTGCTGCTTTAGACACGGCATCCAATGCTCCCGTTGTTGTTTTTAATACAAACTGGTCATTCTGTCCTGTAAACTGACATCCTCCAATTGTAATCATACAATTTCCAGCGACCTTAAACGTCATCTGTGCCTGTCCGTTCATGCCATGCTGTGTACTATGGAATTTTCCCGCCTTCTCCACGGTCATCAATCCAAATGCGCCACATTTCATTTCCGGATTAGCACTTTCTTTTGATGTATCATAGATTTCACTGTCTTTGTTTTGAAAATTAAATGCATATGCAGTTCCTTTTACTGGTTCTGTTACCAGAAATCCGTCTGCGTATGTATATTCTTCAGAATCCGCAGCAAAAATGGCATAATCGCCTGTAAATACTGATGTTATCATCATCAGAAGCGTTAATGCCATGCTGATCCATCTTTTGGTTGTTTTTCGCAACTTCATTTGTAAAACCTCCTATTCTTTATTTGGAATTTATACTGCGGATTATAATTACATTGCATTCATTTTGCAATATATTTTATAAATCTATTTTTCTTTTCTCTGTTTTAAACGTTTTTTTACGCATTTAATTGTTAATATTTCACAATTCTTTTGTAAATTTTAATATTTTTTTATTACTTTTGTTGTTCCGCTTGTACAAAATATGTATTTTCATTTTAATAAAACAAAATTTTTTATCTGTATATCTAATTTTGTAACAAAAAATGACCCCCGGTCGTCAGATTTTTGCTTTACTTCTAACAACCGGAGGTTTCCTCCATATATTTACTATATGTTTTTTATTTTATTATCTTACTTCTTTTTTCTTTCTGCCTGCCAGCACGACGAATGCTGTCATTGCCACAAACATCATCAGTACAAATGGAACTGCACGCATGGTGTCCGCAGTTGCAACACCTGTATCCTCTGTCTGTGCATCAGAAGTTGTTGCTGCAGAACCTTCCGTAGACGGCTGTACCGTTTGTGTCGGCTGTACTGTTGTCGGCTCTGAAACAGTCGGCTGTTCCGGTTCTGACGGTGTGGTCGGCTGTTCATTTACTGCCTGATAAACTACCGCAAACGGGCTGAATGAGGAAACTTCAACATAAAGTCCGTTGTCTGTCAGCTGCGGTATCAGTGTTTCCAGACCATTTTCTGTCAAATGAAGCACTGCAAATGAGTAACCGCTCTTTCCTGTTCCTGCCGGATATTCTAATGTAATACCCAGCTTGCCGTTCTTAAATGTTACAGTCTGACCTGCTTCATCTGTCAGATTCATTTCCAGATAAGAAATACTGCTGTTTTTCAAAGTTTCCGGCATTTCATTTTCGATTGCCGCTTTCATCTGCTGTGCGGCTGATACATATGCCTGTCCTTCTTTTACAATATTCAGGATTAACTTTGTATTCTTTAATACACCGCCGTCTGCACCCACAAATTCAACTGTTTCAGGAACAGTTACTGTACCGCTTCCGTTGACTGTAACCGTTGTCTTTGTTTCTGTTGGTGTCGTCGGCTGTTCCGGTGTTGTCGGTTCACTCGGTGTCGTCGGCTGTTCCGGTGTTGTCGGTTCACTTGGTGTCGTTGGCTGTTCCGGCGTTGTCGGCTCACTTGGTGTCGTCGGCTGCTCCGGGGTTGTCGGCTCTGTCGGGGTGGTCGGCTGACTTGGGGTCGTTGGCTGCTCCGGGGTGGTCGGCTGTTCCGGTATTGTCGGCTGCTCCGGTTCACTTGGCTGTTCCGGTTCTGCTGTAACTTCCTTACCATCTACGATAAGTTTTACATCAGAGAATGTTACATCTGCTTTTCTTGCCACATACATACCAACATAAACATAATCTGAATCAATCGTTGTCAGCTTGAAATCGAATCCACCGGTAACAGTTTCTTCCTGTCCAAATGTGCAGGCATATCCGTCTGAATTGCTTTCAATCTTTAAGTCTATCGTATCTCCTGCCGCTATTGCTTTTGTGCAGGTTCCGCCCTGTGTCAGCACGCCGCTCTTTCTTGCAAAGCAGTTCCATGCACCGGTCTTTAACTTTAACGGGCCTGCCGCTACGTAATCGCCCAGTGCATCAGTTGTATTTTTGTCAAGATACATATCATCTCTTGCCATCAGACCAAAGGATACCTGGTCATTGCTGTCAAATGAATTAATAGTTGCCTTGGCTGTCAGCGTAAAGCTGCTTGATGCCGGTACCTTATAGTAATACATTGCAATACCATCGGCTGTGCCTGCAATCTTTCCCTTGTTGTTTCTGACTGCAATATGGATATTTCCATCAGCATCGGTTTCCAGTGTCTGATTAACAGTTGATGGGTTACCGCCAACATTTCCAAATACAGAACCGCTCCAGATGCCTGCTTTCTTCCAGAGTGTACTCTCACCCGTTACCGGTGTGTAAGCCGCTTCCTTATAATCCGGATTTGGCTTTAAGACTTCACTCTTTACCGGTGCTTCTGCAGATAAAATGTGGTCTGCAATGCCTGCCACATTTAACTTCTTGATTTCCTGTGTCAGCATATACGCGTTGTAACGCGCACCATAAATATTGGTATGTGTATTATCCACACTGCCTGCATTCGATGATGTCCATGAATGTAAATTCAACGTTTCATCTGCGCCCAGTGAATCATACAGGTTCTTTGTCAGTGTTGTCATATCCACTACTGCGACACCCGTATCTGTTCCCAGCTTTCTGGCGGCTTCTGCATAATCGCCGCCTGCATACGTCTTTCCGTCACTGACGGCATCACTTGTAATGTGCAGGTTGGAGCTGCTCCACTCTCCTGTTGCTGTTCTTCTGACAATCGGCGTACATAAAATCACCGTTACACCTTTTTCCTGCGCCGGTTTTACATAATTTTCATATAAAGAATTGGCAAATGAACCTTCTGTTGTATAATCTCCATTCGGGTCTGTATATCTGCCGTCTTCCGCCTTTTCATCATTGTGTCCGAAACCAACGAGCAGATAATCTCCGCTTGTCATTGAATCCATTAATGTCTTGTAATTGTCTTCTGTTGTAAAACTCTTTGAACTTCTGCCTGAAAGTGCAAGGTTTTCAACTTTCAATGAGCTGTCAAAGTAATTAGATAACTGTGTACCCCAGCCGTATCTTGGATAGTAATAGGCATCTGCAAAGCTGCATACCGTTGAATCGCCGACTACCCATACGGTTGATTCTTTTGCCGGTTCTTCCGGTTCTGACGGTGTCTTACCTGAAAAATCCGCACCGATTCCTGCCGGTGCTTTATCTGTCATTTCAAATAAGCCGTTCATATTGATACTGCCGTCTTCATTTCTTGCCGGTGTAATTGTCTTATAATCCACCGATGTAAACCAGTCTGCTTCCACTGCTTTATTTTCCGTATTTACGCAAAGCTTGGTTGAAATGTCATTGCATAAATAATTGGTTGTCTTATAAATCACAGAAGAATCCTGATTCTTTAACGTAAATTTATCTGCCGCCATTGTACCGTAATTTTCAATTGCATCTGTATAGAAGCTGATTGAATTTTCCAGTACATAGCCTGTATCTCCTGTAAATTTGTCACCGTTTTTTGGTGTCAGCTGATAATTGTTTCTGTCTGCTGTACCGCCAACTCTTGAAAACAGTCCGTTATCTACGGAAATACACTGATATACCTGGCAGTCCGGTCCATTGTTGCTCATGATACCGCTTCCGCCATTGTTCCATGAAATACAGTTCTTTAAAACGTGTTTTCCTGTAAGGCCTTCTCCGCCTAACTTAAATCCATTTGCACTTGCCGCAGAATAAGAAGTTGTTCCATCTTCTGCAACTAAAAGTCCATTGCTGTACGCAACAGAATTCTGAATGGTTACTGCACCAATCGGGCCGTATTTTTCTGTACTCTTTGCATATAAATCGTATCCGTCATCGGCGTTGTTGTATGCCATACAGCCGTCAAATACATTGCCCTCACCAACTGAAAGCTTTGCTGCAAATCCATCTGCATCGTTTTGTTTACTGTCACAATTTGAATAAGATGTACAATTTAAAATTGTATTGTCTGACGGCCACCAGCATTTTGGTTCTCCGCCTGAGTAACTAATCTGAAGACCTGTTGAACCATTTCTATACATTTCACACTGTTCAACAACATTGTGATTACCGGATACATGAACACCCTTTGTTCCGTCTGATGCGTATGCAACCGCAATATCCTGTATTTTCCAGTAATTACCCTTTACAGATAAAACAGCATCTGAAGAAGCCGGAAGCTTTGCCCCATTTAACACCGCTTTTCCTGCATTTTCTGCCTTCATTGTAATGACAGCATCTTGATTTCCCGAAACGCTATAAGGAATCGAAACAACCTGTGATACATTGTATGTACCGTCCTGTAACAGGATGGTCTGTCCTGCTTTTGCATAAGATACTGCTGTATAAATATCCGTCGGATTTTCTTTTGTTCCTGCTGCTTTGCTGTTTCCGCCAGCTGAAACATAAATGGTATCTCCACTGAATTTTACTGCATCTTTTGTAACCGTATCCGTTACTGTAACCGGACTGTAATCTTTTAATAACAGTCTGTCATCGTATTTTCTGCTTCCATCTGCATTTACAGCATTTTCATAAGGTGTAACAACTGCTGTAAATGTTGTATCGCCGTCCGGCAGTTTAACCTGAAAATCAGAAAGCTTAAATTCAACTGTATCAGCCTTCTTGATTTCCTTATCGGTATAGTACTGATTTCCGTGATTATCGGAAATGCTGACCGTACCCGTTACATTACTTGTAAAACGGTAAGTATAATCTTCATCAGCAGTCGTTGTTCCGTTAAATGTATGAACTTCTGCCTCATCATACTCCACCCACAAATCCGGATTGACCGCATCTAATTCATCCTGTGTCGGTGTATGCTGTTCATAGCTTAAATCCGTAACTTCTACTGTTCCGATACGGCTCGCATAAAAACCGACATACACATAGTCCGAATCCTGCTGTAAAAATTTATTCGGGTTATACACGGTAATCGTTTTTTCTACATTGCTCCAGTCATCGTTATACCAGTTACATACATAACCGTTACCGTCTTTAACAAGTTCAAAATTATAATACAATTGTGTTGCATTACTTTGTGTGAAAACCGTTGCATTTTGGTCAAAATACTGTGTTACATCACAGCTTCCACCTGCATTGCTCTTTCCTGTCGCATCGGAATTGCCCGTATAAAGACGCACACCCGGAATCGTTGTTCCTGTTGCTTCACTCTTTGTTGCTGCATAAACATCCAGCTGATTAATGTAATCTGCTGTTGTATCGGCTGCGCCAAGTGTATCTAATACAGCCAGTCCAAAAGAGGACTGGTTATCCTGTTTTGCTACCGATGTCGTGTGAAATCTGCCACGGATTGTAAAGTTATAATCCTTAGATTTCACCTTCGTGTAATAGATTTCAAATCCACTCTGACCGGTATTTGCCATCTTTCCTTTCGCTTTTGTATTCAGCGTTAATTTGTTTGCGGCACTGTCGTAAACCGGTGTCACCATACCGTCTGACTGCGTTCCCAGCTTTGCTGTCTTCCAGTCAGCAGAACCTATGCCTGTCGCTGCTCTTGCATTTTCACCTGCAAAAGACGACCACGGCATCAGTAACACAACCATTACTGCCGCAAGCAAAACTGCAATGTTTTTCTTGCATTTTGCTCTTTTGTTTTTCATCATAATCCTCCATTCTTGCCTTTATGGCAATTTTACTCCAATGAGTATCATATCATATATAATAAAATACAAAAAATATTAATTCCGTATATATACCATATTATTTTTAAATACTAAACCTCATTCTGCAATCACAACTATTTACCTTCTCTCAGAAACAGGATATCACAATACAAAAACACCCGGAGAAAATCGTTTTACCGACTCTCTCCGGGTGCTTCTATTTTAGATTCTGTCTGTTAAGACGAATCTTTTTTACTTATAAAGTTCTACTAACTTCAGTAAGTGCTGGTAACGTGCATTTGCAGTCTTTTCAGATTCAGCAAAGAGTTTTTCAGCTCTTTCTGGGAATGGCTTAATCAGTCTTGTGTAACGAGCTTCGTTATTTAAGAATTCCTGATATGAACCATCACCTTCCTTAGAAGTTAATGTGAATGGATTCTTTCCTTCAGCCTTTAATGCAGGGTTGAATGAGAACAGATTCCAGTATCCGGCCTTAACAGCCTTCTTCATTTCATCCTGGCAGTGGTTCATACCACCCTTAGCGATACCGTGAAGTTCGCAAGGAGCGTAACCAATGATTAATGAAGGACCGTTGTAGCTTTCAGCTTCAGCAATTGCCTTAACAGCCTGTGCAGGATTAGCACCAAGAGCAATCTGTGCTACGTATACGTAACCATAGCTCATAGCGATTTCTGCAAGACTCTTCTTGCTGATTTCCTTACCTGCTGCTGCGAACTGGCAGACTTCACCGATGTTAGAAGCCTTTGAAGCCTGTCCACCTGTATTAGAATACATTTCTGTATCGAATACCATAACGTTTACATTCTCACCTGATGCAAGTACATGGTCAAGACCGCCGAAACCGATATCGTAAGCCCAACCATCACCACCGAAGATCCATACAGACTTCTTAGCGAGGTAATCTTTCTTTGCAAGAACTTCCGATGCAAGAGGACAACCTTCTTTTGCTGCCTTTTCTACTTCCGGAATCAGTGCTGCAACATCTGCTGCATTCTTCTTTGTATCATCCTTAGATGCAAGGAAGTTTGCTACAGCTGTCTTTAATTCAGCAGATGCCTTTTCAGAAGCTGCCATTTCTTCAAGTTTAGCAATAGCCTGATCTCTTAAAGTCTTCTGTCCAAGATACATACCGAAACCGTGTTCTGCATTATCTTCAAACAGTGAGTTTGCCCAAGCCGGACCCTTTAAGGAATCTTTGTTTACTGTATATGGTGATGTAGCTGCCGGACCACCCCAGATTGAAGAACAACCTGTAGCGTTGGAAATGTACATCTGCTCACCAAATAACTGTGTAATTAATCTTGCGTAAGATGTTTCTGCACAGCCTGCACAGCTTCCTGAGAACTCAAGGAGTGGCTGGTTGTACTGAGAACCGATAGGAGTAGCATCTGTAAATACAGGCTTAATCTCCTTCTTACCAACATTTGCTACTAAGTAGTCAAATACCGGCTGTTCTTCTGCCTGTGATTCCTGTGGAACCATCTTTAATGCGCCCTTAGCGGCTGCCGGACATACAGTTACACATTCGCCGCATCCCATACAGTCTAATGGAGATACAGACATTGTAAACTTCATGCCTTCAGCTACTGCATGCTTAGAATCAGCAAGCTTAATCTGTGAAGGTGCTGCACTTACTTCACCTGCATCCAGAATAAACGGACGGATTGTTGCATGAGAACATACGAATGCACAGCTGTTACACTGAACACAGCTTGTAGGATCCCATTCAGGAACCATAACGGCTGTTCCTCTCTTTTCGTATGCAGATGCACCTGTTTCAAACTGACCATCAGCAATATCCTTAAATGCAGATACAGGAAGGCTGTCACCATCCATTAATCCGATAGGATCTAACAGTTCGTTGACCATCTTTACAGTAGCCGGACGACCTGTACGGTTGATTGTCTTCTTTTCTTCTGTTGCATTTGCCCAGTCAGCAGGTACTTCTACCTTATGTACAGCATCTACACCGGCATCAATTGCCTTGTAGTTCATTTCTACAACAGCGTCACCCTTCTTGCTGTATGACTTCTTAGCTGCTGCTTTCATGAATTCAACTGCCTGATCGATAGGCATTACGTTTGCAAGCTTAAAGAATGCAGACTGTAAAATTGTATTTGTTCTCTTACCCATACCAATTTCAATTGCTTTGTCAATTGCATTGATTGTGTAGAGCTGGATATTGTTCTTCGCAATATACCGCTTTGCTTCTGCATTCAGATGTTCAGCGAGTTCTTCGTCTGACCACTGGCAGTTAATCATAAAGATTCCGCCTGGCTTAACATCCTGAACCA
>ERZ831773.2741-NODE-2741-length-13230-cov-29.320228_pt1 | contig 13230 bp, 9 predicted proteins | sample MGYA00519696_ERZ831773 | MGnify/ENA primary metagenome ERZ831773 (study PRJEB31850, sample SAMEA3708720) | human gut metagenome | biome: human gut; feature: human-associated habitat; material: faeces | place: China | collected 2014 ...
CTTGCCGCTTTCCAGAAAGCCCACAAACAGGTAGACCGGAATTTCTTTTGCCATAATGGATGGTTTCTCCTTCTTTTACATCTCAGCAGCCGAACAGCTCTGCAATGGCCTTCTCGTTCAGCTTGGAGCCGATGACCACCAGTTTGCCGCCCACGTCGGCGCCGCGGGCACGCACTTCCCACTCGCCGGGCACATAGTCGAACTCCAGCCAGCCGTCGGCACCGCCGTCCACGATGCCCTTGCTGCGCAGGATCATGCCGTAATTGCCGGTGTCCAGCTCGGTGAGGGCGTGCTCCACTTCGGCCTTGGTAAACTTGCGGGCCGTCTCGACGCCCCAGCTGGTGAACACCTCATCGGCGTCGTGGTCATGATGATGGTGGTGATGGCCGCAGCAGCAGTGGTCGCCGTGCTCATGATGATGCTCGTGCTCGTCCTCATCATCGTCGTCATCGTGATGGTGGTGGCCGCAGCAGCAATGCTCCTCGTGGTCATGATCCTCATCGTGATCATGGTGGTGCTCATGCTCGTCGTGGTCATCGTCCTCGTCATGGTCGTGATGGTGATGCTCGTGCTCGTCCTCATCATCGTCATCATCGTGGTGGTGATGGCCGCAGCTGCACACGCCGTTCTCGTCGTCGTGATGGTGATGATGGTGGTGCTCTTCTTCCTCGTCCTCCTCGGCGTGCTTCTCGTTTGCCTTGGCGGCCATGGCGATCAGCTCTGCCTTGAAGTCGTCCTTGGTGGACATGGCTTTCAGGATCTGCTCACCGGTCAGCTCGTCCCATGCGGTGGTCACGATGGTGGCGGTGGGGTTCTTCTCGCGCAGCATGGCCACGGCGGCGGCGATCTTCTCCTCGCTGGCGGTCTGGGTGCGGCTGAGCAGGATGCAGCTTGCATGGCTGATCTGGTCGTCGTAGAACTCACCGAAGTTCTTCATATACATCTTGACCTTGTTGACATCGGCCACGGTAACGAAGCTGCTCAGCTGAACATCCAGATGCTCGGCCACGCCCTCGACAGCGCGGGTCACGTCGGACAGCTTGCCGACGCCGGAGGGCTCGATGACGATGCGGTCAGGGTGGTACTGCTCCACCACCTGCTGCAGAGCGGCGCGGAAATCGCCCACCAGAGAGCAGCAGATGCAGCCGGCGTTCAGCTCATTGATCTGGATGCCGGACTCCTTCAGGAAGCCGCCGTCGATGCCGATCTCACCGAACTCGTTCTCGATCAGAACGACCTGCTGGCCGGCAAAGGCCTCCTTGATGAGTTTTTTGATCAGAGTGGTCTTGCCGGCGCCCAGGAAGCCGGAAAAAATATCAATTTTGGTCATAGTTTGAATGCCTCTTTCTTTGTTAGCAGACAGAGCCGCAGAGCGCTGGCCCGTAAAATCTTACATCTCTATTATAGCAAGCCTGTCAATGGGAAAACGGCCTTTTTCAAGAAAAAATTGTAACATTTTTTGCAATTTGGTTGCGTTTTCGCGTTTTGGACGACAAATAAGGGGAACCGGCGGCCCCGGCGGGCAGCGATTCGGCAAGGGGCAGGCTCCGGCAGAGGGTCGGACGCCCCCGGACGGCAAGACCCCGCCCCCGGACGGTCAACGACCGGCAGGCGGTCGGCCCCCGCAGGATGCAGCCGACACTCCCGCATTGCATTCTTTGCGCCGGAATGCTACAATATGCAGTAGCAAACCACCGCCGCCGGACGTTCTTCCGGCAAATATGAGAAAGAAGGCTTTTCTATGAGCATGAATACAGTTCCCGAACGGCTGGCCGCCCTGCGCGCCGCCATGCAGGCAAACGGTGTGGACGTGTACCTGATCCCGGTGGGCGACCCCCACTCCAGTGAGTACCTGCCCGACCACTACACCTCCCTGACCTACTTCTCCGGCTTCCATGGTGAAAACTCCAACTTCGTGGTCACCATGACCGAGAGTGCTGTCTGGGCCGACGGCCGTTACTTTGTGCAGGCCGAGAAGGAGATCGCAGGCACCGAGATCCAGCTGATGAAGATGGGTGAGCCGGGCGTGCCCACCGTGGAGGAATACTGCGCCAAGGTGGTGCCTGAGGGCGGCAAGCTGGGCCTGTGTGGCCTTACCGCCAGCTGCGCGCTGGTGAACAGCGTGAAGAAGGCGCTGGAAACCAAGAACGCCGCCATCCAGACCCTGTTCCTGGAGGATGAGCTGTGGACCGAGGGCCGCCCGGCTCTGCCCGCTACTCCGGCCTGGATCCTGCCCAAGGAATACGCAGGCTTCTCCCCCGCCGAAAAGCTGGGCCAGCTGCGTGCAAAGCTGGCCGAGTTGGGCTGCACCGCCCAGCTGGTGGGCAAGCTGGACAACCTTGCCTGGCTGCTGAACCTGCGCGCCATGGACATCGAGTGCACCCCCTACGCCATGGCCTACTGCTATGTCACCCCGGACCGCGCCGTGCTGTTCATCCACACCGCCCGCGTGACCCCGGAGGCAAAGGCAGAACTGGAAGCCAACGGTGTGACCCTGGCCGAGTACGACCGTGTGCTGGACTTCATGGCCGCTGAGACCGAGCCCCAGACCGTGCTGGCAGAGAGCGCCACTGTGAACTATGCCGTGTATCAGGTGCTGGAGAACAACGCCGCCCTCACCGTGAAGGACCTGGCCGACCCGCTGCTGCCCATGAAGGGCGTGAAGAACGAGGTGGAGCTGACCCACGACAAGGAAGCCCACCTGCGCGACGCTGTGGCTATGGTGCGGTTCCAGATCGAGCTGGAAAAGCGTCTGGAAGCCGGCGAAGAGCTGACCGAGCTGACCGTGGACGAGATCCTGCACAAGTACCGCAGCACCACGGATAAGTTCATCGTGGAGAGCTTTGGCACCATTGCGGCCTACGGCGGCAACGCAGCCATGATGCACTACCACGCCACCCCGGAGGACCACGCAAAGCTCCAGCGCAAGGGCTTTTTGCTGGTGGACAGCGGTGCCACTTACATGGACGGCACCACCGACATCACCCGCACCTACCCGCTGGGTGAGCTGACCGAGGACGAGCGCAAGTTCTACACCTGGACCCTGCAGTGCCACATCGACATCGCCAAGGCGGTCTGGCTGGACTACTGTGACTGCCATATGATCGACACCATCGCCCGTGAACCGCTGTGGCAGCACCTGATCAACTACCGCTGCGGCACCGGCCACAGCGTCAGCTTTGTGGGCAACGTCCACGAAGGCCCCCACGCCCTGAACGGCCGCAACACCACCCTGATGCGCCCGGGCATGATCGTGACCGACGAGCCCGGCGTGTACGAGACCGATCTGGTGGGCATCCGCATCGAGAACGAGCTGGTGTGCGTGCACAAGGCCGACAACCAGTACGGCACCTTCCTGGGCTTTGAGCCGATCATGTTCGTGCCCATCGCCACTTCTCCCATCGTGCCCGGTGTGCTGACCAAGGACGAGCTGGACTGGCTGAACAACTACCACCGTCAGGTGTTCGAGAAGCTGGCACCCCGCCTGAACGACGAGGAGCGCGAGTGGCTGGCCAAGAAGTGCGCCGCCATTGGCTGCTGAGCACCCGGCCGCTGAACATCGCATAAAAAAGCGGGAAGCCGTGCCGGAGCGTGCAAGCTCCTGCGGCTTCCCGTTTGTTGCTTTTGCTTATTCTTTGGGGTCGCTGTCGTGCCGGGCCTTCCACTCGGCACTGCGTTCCTGCGCCGTTTCCCGCAGCTCCTCCCGCATGCCGTTCCAGCGCTCGCGCGCTTCGGCGGTGCGGGTCTGCACGTCCTCGCGGGCATCCTTCCAGTAGGCCTTGGCCTCGTCGATGACCTCCTTGAAGGGGCCGGAAGGGTAAGTGCTCTCCGCAATATCCACCAGGAATTTGTACAGCTGCGGGCGCACCTGCTCGTACATGCCCAGACGGGTGTACAGGTCCTTGTAATAGCGGAACACCTGGATCTTGTTCTGCACGAGGGTGGCGGGGTTGATCTGGGTGTGGCAGATGCTCTGGGGATTCTGCACATAGTAGTAGCCCGGCTGTGCAATGGAAGCAAACACCGCAGCGTACTGGATGTACTGCATGTTGAACACCAGATCTTCGGCCCAGCGCATCTCACTGGTGAACCGGATGTCGTGCGCAAGCAGCATTTCGCGGCGGTAGAGCTTGTTCCACAGCACGCTGTAGAAATAGGAGGCGGGCTTGTCCATCAGGCGGCGGGCAAAGGTGTCCTTGTCGTACACGCCCTCGGGCAGAAAACCGTACACCCGCACCTCCGGCGGGCGGGCGACGTGCATCACGCCAAGGTCGTCCTGCAGCTTTTCCAGCACCTGTTCGGGCTTGGTGGCCCCGGCGGGGATCACCATCTTGTAAGGTGCGATGACCAGGTCGGCGCTGTTCTGTTCGGCAGCGGTGACCAGATGCTCGGTGAAGTCCGGGTCGATATAGTCGTCGCTGTCCACGAACTGCACATACTTGCCGCTGGCCAGCTTCAGGCCCAGGTTGCGGGTGTCGGACACGCCGGAGTTGGCCTTGTCCACCAGCACGATGCGCTCGTCCTTTGCGCGGAACGCTTCGCACACGGGCAGGCTCTGATCCTTGGAGCCATCGTTCAGCACGATGACCTCGATGTTCTGCCAGCTCTGGGCGCAGATGCTCTCCAGACAGCGGGCGATGTGGTTCTGGGCGTTGTACACGGGCAGAATGATGCTGACAAGGGGCTTTGACATGGCGGCGTCTCCTTTGTTGTTTTTTGATTACTATACCCCCGCACCGCGCAAAATGCAAGGGCGGGTTTGAAGAGGAGGGATCCTGTGATTTTTCACATTGCGGTGTGCAGCCCGGACGCGGGCCTGCGCAGCGGGCTGGAACGCCAGTGCATGGAATTTTTTGCCCGGCGAGCGGACGCCTGCATCGTGGAACACCTGCCGGACACCGACGCCCTGCTGCGGAAGGACGGGGAGGGCGTGCGGTACGACCTGTACCTGCTGGAGCTTTCCGGCTCGGCTACGCCGGTGGGGCTGGCGGCTGCCGGGGAGCTGCGCCGCCGGGGCCGCCGGGCCCCGCTGGCCTTTGTGGCCCGCACCACGGCCCACGCTTACAGCGCCTACAAGGTGGATGCGCTGCAATATCTGCTGCTGCCGGTGCGCCAGCGGGAGCTTTCGGCCCTGCTGGCCCGCGCTACCGAGCCGGAATACGGCCCGTCCGTCACGGTGAACACCGCCGAGGGCCTGCGGGCGCTGCCCTATGCGGGCATCGAATATCTGGAGTGCACCCACCACATCGTGCACTTCCACCTCACCAGCGGGGAGGACGTGCCCACCCTGTCGCTGCGGGTGCCGTTTTCTGCGGTGGCACAGCCTCTGCTGGCGGATGGGCGCTTTTTGCAGCCCCACCGCTCCTATGTGGTCAATCTGGCCGAGGCGGACCTGCTTTCTGCCGGGGAGCTGCGCATGCGCAGCGGGGCCCGCATCTCCATCCCCCGCGGGCGGGAGGGTGCCGTGCGGGACGCCTTCCAGCAATGGGTGCAGCAGCAGAAATACAGCCTGAAATAACAGCACGCCGGTGCTCCCACAGCGGGAACACCGGCGTGTTTTTGTGCATAAAAGCGGCTCAGATCTTTGTCCAGTCCAGTGCGGTCCAGTCCGGCAGGAACTGGTCGCACACCTGCGCCATGGCAGGGGCATCGGCGGCACTGGCGGCGTCCTGCACGCCCAGCACGGTGAACCCGGCCTTGTGGGCAGTGGAAGCGGCGTAAATGGCGTCCTCGCACACGGCGCAGGCGGCGGGGTCGGCCCCGCCCAGCCGGTGCATGCACTCGAAGAACACCTCCGGGCGGCTCTTGTGCAGCACGCCCTGCGCCTCCACGATGAAGGAAAAATAGTCCGCGATGCCCAGCCGGGTGAGCACGGTGCGGCACTGGTCGGCCCAGGTGTTGGAGCACAGGCACAGCCGGGCCCCCTCGGCCTGCAGCTTTGCCAGCAGGGTGCGCACACCGGGCTTCAGGTCCACCGTTTCGTACAGCTGGGCGATCACGTCCCGCATCACGTCGTAATATTCCGCCTCGGTCAGGGGCAGGCCGTATTCTCGGATGAGGTAGCGGGCACCGTCGGCCATGCCCATGGTCAGCAGCACGTCGTTCAGGTCTGCTTTGGGCGTGCGGCCATAGCGCTGCAGCAGCGCCAGCGGGGCACCCCGCCACACCACGGTCATGCTGTCGGTGAGGGTGCCGTCCATATCAAAGATCCATTGCTTGCAGCGCATGGGGCAAAGTTCCTCCTTTAAGATGATTCCTGCCCAGTATACCACGGATCTTAGCCGTATAAAAGCCGTGAGGAACCAAAAAACGGGGAGAAATTTTCCGGAAAATATGGTATAATTTCAGCAAAGACAGACAGGGAGGCAGGCAGTATGGAAAACCAAACCATTCCGTGCAAAGCGCTGGTGCTGGCCGGCGGCGGAGCACGCGGCAGCTATCAGGTGGGCGTGTGGAAGGCTCTGATGGAGCTGGACTGGCACCCGCAGATCATCACCGGCACCAGTGTGGGCAGCCTGAACGGTGCCATGTTCGTGCTGGACCTGTACGAGGTGGCGCGGGATATGTGGCTGACCATCCGCAGCAAGGATGTGATGGAGCTGCCCGAAGAAAACGCCGACCTGTCGGCCCTGCACAGTTTTCTGCGCAGCGTGGTGAAGGCCGGCGGTATGGACGTCTCGCCGCTGGAAGAGATCGTGGAACGGGTGCTGGACGAGGACGCGCTGCGCCGCGCCAACATCCGCTTTGGCCTTGTCACGGTGGAGCAGCGGGGCCTGAAGCCCCGGGAGCTGACGCTGGACGAGATCCCGCAGGGCCGCGTGAAGGATTACCTCATGGCCTCGGCGGCCTGCTTCCCTGCCCTGCGGGCGCGGGAGATCGACGGGGTCAAGTTCCTGGACGGCGGCTACAGCGACAACATGCCCACCGGCCTTGCGAAAAAGATGGGGGCTGACGAGCTGGTGTGCGTGGACCTGGAGGGGGTGGGCATCACCCGCCCCAACCTCACCGGTCTGCCCACCACCATGGTGCGCAGCTACTGGGAGCTGGGCGACATCCTGCACTTTGACCCCGATACCGCCCGCCGCAATGTGGAGCTGGGTTATTACGACACCCTGCGGGCCTTTGGCCGGGTGCGGGGCTGCGCCTATGCCGTGGACAACGGCCCGGACAGCAGCGCCGATGCTGCCGCGTTCCGGGCACGGTTCGACGCGGTGCAGAAGGCCGTGCGGGAGAAATACCCCGTGACCCTTACCGCAGACGCGGCCCTGCTGCTGGCCCGGATGAAGGACGCCGAGCTTGCCCCGCTGGAAGCCGTGGCCGAGGACGTGGGGGTAGACCCCACGGTGTACTACACCACCCGGACGCTGGGGCAGGCGTTTTTGGACAAATGCGACCGTGCGCGCATGGTCGGGTTCGCCCCGTTGTTTGCAGGCAGCGCGGACGCGGGCCGGGCGGCGCTGGCAGCCCTGCTGCCCAATACATTCTTGCAGGCGCTGGTCTGGCAGGCCCTGACCGCGCCGGAACTGCCGGAGGTGACCGAACATGAAGATCTGTAAAGGTGTTTCTGCGTCCCCGGGCCTTGTGCTGGGGCAGGTGAGCCGGTTGGAACGCCATGTGGAAACGTTCAGCACCGGGCCCTTTGACCCGGAACGGGAGCTGCGCCAGCTGGAAGATGCGGTGCGCACCGCCCAGAGCGAGCTGGACTGTATGGCAGAGCGGGCCGCTTCCACCGAGCAGGCCATCCTGCAGTTCCAGAGCATGATGCTGGACGACGAAGGCATGATGAACGAGGTGCGGTTCTGCATCAAGGCAGGCATCAGCGCCGCCGCCGCCATGGACAAGGTGGGCCAGCGTTACGCCGACCAGCTGGCCAACATGAAGGACAACCCCTACATGCAGCTGCGCAGCGTGGACATTCTGGACGCCACCAGCCGGGTGATCAACATTCTGGGCAACCGGCCCCGCATGTGGCTGGCACTGGACCACCCGGTGATCCTGGCCGCCGACCGCCTGATGCCCACCGACCTGTTCAGTGTGCCCTCCGGCATGATCCTGGGCGTCGTCACCACCGAGGGCAGCGGCCAGAGCCATGCCGCCATCATTGCCCGGGCCATGAACATCCCCGGCATCGTGCAGGTGGGGCCGGAGTTCCTGGACGACTGCGACGGCCGCACGGTCATTCTGGATGCCACCAAGGGCGAGTGCATCCTGGACCCGGACGCGGTGGCCCGCCAGCAGGCAGAGGCCCGCATCTGTGAGCTGCAGCGTGAAAACGAAGAAATGCGGGTGCTGGGCCGCCAGCCCGGCTACACCCGGGACGGCGCAGCCTTTGAGCTGCTGGCCAACTGCTTTGGCCCGGAGGACATCGACACCGCCATGCAGTCCGGTGCCCGGGGCGTGGGCCTGCTGCGCAGCAGCTACATGATGCTGCCCGGCCGCATTCTGGACGAGCAGGAACAGTTCTATTTCTATTCCTCCTGCCTTGCAGCGGCACAGGGCTGCCCTGTGACCGTGCGCACCTTCGATTTTGGTGCCGACCGCACCATGGCGGACGCCTATCAGGGGGTGCAGTCCTCCAAGCTGGGGCTGCGGGGCATCCGCAACAGCCTGCGCCAGCCCCGCCAGTTTGAGACCCAGATCTGTGCCCTGCTGCGGGCCGCCGCCCGCGGCCCGCTGCGGGTGATGTTCCCCATGGTGACCGATGTGGAGGACTGGGACGCCGCCATGCACATCGTGGAGCACTGCCGCCAGAGCCTGCGGGAGCGGGGCGTGCCCTTCAACGAAAAGACCCCCTTCGGCGTCATGCTCAGCGTGCCGTCGGCCTGCCTGACCGCGGAGGAATTCGTGGCCCACGGGTGCGATTTTCTGGTCATCGGCACCAACGACCTGACCCAGTACACCCACGCCGCCGACCGGGAGCTGGCCAGCGCGGAGCGGTATTACCGCCCCGCCAGCCCGGCCATGAAAAAGCTCATCGCCATGGTCATGGAGACGGCAAAGGCCGGCAGCGTGCCGGTGACCATCTGCGGCCTTGCCGTGGGCAATCCGGTGAACACGGTGCAGTACCTGCAGATGGGCCTGCGCAGCTTCTCGGTGAGCCCGCAGAACCTGCTGAGTACCAAAAAGGCTCTGCTGGAAGCCGACGCCCACCCGGACGACACCGAGCTGGAATAAAGCGATAAAAGAAAGGGGCTGCTGCACGCTGTGCAGCAGCCCCCTTTGTTTGGGGAACCTGCCGTGCAGCTTGCGGAACGCACAGCAGGGGGAGATGGCTTTTATAAAAATGGTTTCTCAGTTCATGCGGCGGCCTTTGCGGTCCAACACAAAGCCCGCTGCCAGCAGGAACAGGCCGCTGAGGGCACTGCCCACCACTGCCAGCCAGTTTGCACCGGTCTGGGGCAGGGCGGCAGCAGCAGCGGGAGCAGCGGCTTCCGGCTTTGCATTCTGCACCACGTTCTGTGCGGCTGCGGGGGTCGCAGCAGCGTCAGCGGTGGTGTCTGCGGCGGGCGTGTCAGCCGGTGCAGTGCCGTCCTGTGCAGGGGCATCCGGGGTCACAGGAGCCGGGGTGGTGCCGTCCGGCTGTTTGGGGGTGTCCGGCTTGTTGGGCGTGTCAGGCGTGTCCGGAGTTTCCGGGGTGCTGGGCGTGTCCGGTTCACTGGGTTCCGGGGTCAGTTTGGGCAGCACCACATGTTTGGTCTGCCCGCACTTGTCAATGCTGCAGATGTAGTCGGCGTAGCCGTCCTTTTCGGTAGTAGGCTCTACGACTTTGCCCACCAGCTTCCAGTCGTGCAGGTCCTCGTCCTTCAGCTTGCTGGTGTCAATGTTGGAGTTCTCTTCCATGTACTTGCGGTTGTGGACGACCTTGGTGAGGGTGCCGCCGGTGATGGTGTGGCGATACTCGTGATCCTCAAGGACGATAGAATTTGTTGTGCTCGGCAGGTCAAGTTTTTCTTTTTTGACAGTACCGTTATTATAGCAATTGACGATGGCAGAGTGGCTTTCGCCAAAGTAGGAGGAACCGTCTGCATGGTAGCTGGTGCCGTCAGCGGGGACATATGTGTCATAACCATGAGCGGAACCAATCGCAGTACCGGAGCCTTTTCCATAAATGTATGCGTTGACAATGGTATCACCGGTGCTGCTATTGATGTTGACGTTACAGGTAACGTGATTGCCGCCATCGCTAGACATAACGCCACCAATCGCAGGGCTGTGGTCGCCGGTTCCATCATCTGGGTAGGAAGGATTATCAGAATCATGGGAGTTGATCGCATTTACGGTGCCGCCGGTAATGTTGATGGTTGTTGTGCTACCATCGTAACAGAAATAATTTCCAATCGCAGGACGATCATTGTCGCTGATGGCAGTAACGTTGGCATTTTCTTCAATATTGATCGTGAGATCCCCGGCACTGCCCTGCTGTCCGGAACCGATGGCGCAACCAGATTGACTAGTTTCTGCATGTACGGTGGCATTCCCGGAGATCGTAATCGTAGTGGAGAGGTTTTCATCACCCTTATACGAACCATTGCCAATGGCAGCGCCCCAAGTACCGTATGCATTGACAACGGCGTGATCTTTAATCGTGATGCTGTTTACGCCGCTGGCACCGCCGCCGATCGCAGGGCCCTCCTCACCAACAGCAGTAACATGGGCATTGCCTTCAATGCAGATGTTCTTGCCGGCACCGCAGTTGGGGTTGCCACCGTCGTTGTCGCGGGGTCTGCCGCCGCCGCCAATGCCGGCACCGCAACCCCACCCTCCGGAAATGGCAGTGATCTCGCCGCCGGTGATGGTAATGTTGGATGTATCATCCCCACTACCGCCGCCGATGGCGGCGGTCTCATTGTAGCCGCCTGCCACCAGCTTGCCGGTAGTGTCCTCCTTGGTACCCTTTTTAGAACCATCATCGTTCACATCGTCCTTGATGGTCAGGGTGCCGGTGCCGTATTTGTCCGCTTTTTCGATGGCGGCGTGTTCTTCACTCCCATTGTTTTTAACCTGAACGGTGTTGTTGCCGTTCAGCTCAAGGTTGGTGTCGCCATCGCCCTTTATTTCGATCGCACCGGACTTGGCCTCAGTAGTGTTGACTTTAATGTCCACATCCTTCAAGGTCACATTGGCGGTGTTGCCCTCTTTGGCGTCAATGGTGACGGTGTTGGAGGTGGTCTTGGTCTCGCCGGTGGTCTCGTCCTTGGTGGTCAGGGTGATGTCGGAATCTTCGCGGTCACGAATCTCTTTTCCCTCGCCATCCTTCACGCAGGTGTCGTTGTCCTTATCCTCCCACTGGGTGATATACTGCTTGCCGCCCTCAGCAAGGATGTCCACACTGCCCTTGTTCAGATCGTAAGTGTCCGCAAAGGCTGCTGTGGCGATGGAAGAGACCATTGCCATCAACGCAGCTGTAGAAAGTACCCGCAAGGCCAGCTGTTGTTTCACGCTTTTTCGCATTACAAAACCCTCCAAACAAAAAAACTTGCAGAGACATGAACGTTACCGGGAACGATGCCGAAAACCGGCAAAAACCGGAACCTCAGGGCAGAAAATCACATAGCTGTGCATTTTCATGCCCAGCGTCTCTTTGCAGCGCAAGTATAGTACTGTGCCGTGGAGAATGTCAAGACAAAACGCTGAATTTTCGGGGGGGGGGTAAGCAATTTTGTAAAATAAGCATAAAAACAGCTGAGAATTTGAGGTAGAATGACAGGGCAATGCTGCACAAAAATCCGGGAGATCTTTATACGGGGCAAAAAATAAAAAACGGGCCCGGGAAAGCCCGCAGACTTTCCCGAACCCGTGGGTCGGAATTTTTCGTTTATGGAAGGTGCGCCGCCCGGAGCCCCGGTTATTCCAGATTGCCGGTCAGGGTCATCACGGCGGCAAGCACGGCCAGCGGGGCGGTCTCGCACCGCAGGATGCGGGGGCCAAGGCCAACCGTTCTGGCTCCGGCTTTGGCGGCCATTTCGGCCTCCTCGGCGGCAAAGCCGCCCTCTGCACCGGTCACGATGGCGATCTTCCGCTTTTTGCCATCGGCGGGTGCTGCCTCGGCCAGCAGCTGGCGCACCGGCGCGCCGCCGCACTCGTAGCAGAACAGCACCAGGTCGTACTGGTCAAAGGTGCGGCACACGGCCCCGAAGTTGGGCAGCGGCAGGGCCACATCCGGCAGAATGCCCCGGCCGCACTGCTTGGCAGCTTCCAGCGCGATGCGGTTGTAGCGCTCATTCTTCTGCTCCTCTTTTTTGGGGGCGGCCACGCAATACCGGCTGAAGAAGGGCACCACATGGGCGGCCCCCAGTTCCACGCCGTGCTTGATGAGCTGCTCCAGCTTGTCCTGTTTGGGGTAACCGGCCAGCAGGGTGACCTCCACGCTGGGCTCGGCGGCGCTGGGGTAGCCCGGCTCTACCGAGAATTCCACGCAGTCATCCCCGAAGCCGGTGATGGTGGCGGTGTATTCCACGGCGCTGCCGTCGCATAGAATGACAGTATCGCCCATGCGGGCACGCATCACGCGGGCCAGATGATGGGCATCGGTGCCGCGCAGCACAGCCGTGCCGTCGGCGATCTCAGTGGTAAAATAACGGTGCGGCATAGTGGTTCTCCTTAAATGTCCTCGCCCTCTCAGTCGCTAACGTGTCCGCTCTCCCAAGGGGAGAGCCCTTGGCAGTTCACGCAAACTTCATCTCTTTGCCAAGGCCTCCCCCTTTGGGGGAGGTGGCACCGAAGGTGACGGAGAGGGCGAGCCTGCTCTATAATTTCACGCCTTTTTGCAGACGATGCACTCCCAGCCGCGCTTCTCCTTCACTTCCACAACGGCAAGGCCGGCCTGCTCCAGCCCGGCGATCACCTCGTCCTTGCGGGTGTCGATGATGCCGCTGGCAATGAAGACGGCACCGTCGGCCATCAGGCCGGGCACGGCGGGGGCCAGGCTGAGGATGGCGTTGGCCACGATGTTGGCCGTGATGATGTTGTATTGGCCGCTGGCCTTGTCGGACAGGTCGCCCACCAGCACGGTCAGCTGATCCTGCACGCCGTTCAGGGCAGCGTTCTCCCCGGCGGTGCGCACGGCTACGGGGTCGATGTCCACGCCTTCGGCCACGGCGGCACCCAGCTTCAGGGCTGCAATGGCCAGGATGCCGCTGCCGGTGCCGATGTCCAGCACCCGTTCACCGCCCTGGACCCGCTCGTCCAGCGCTTCCATGCACAGGCTGGTGGTCTCGTGGCCGCCGGTGC
>ERZ831773.2743-NODE-2743-length-13216-cov-4.121419_pt1 | contig 13216 bp, 10 predicted proteins | sample MGYA00519696_ERZ831773 | MGnify/ENA primary metagenome ERZ831773 (study PRJEB31850, sample SAMEA3708720) | human gut metagenome | biome: human gut; feature: human-associated habitat; material: faeces | place: China | collected 2014 ...
AACCACTGTAGATTCACTCACCCCTACGGTAGTTCCCAACTTGGCAGCGGTCATAAATGCAGCCTGCTCATAATGATCTATGATAAAGGTTGCAATCTTTTTATGGCCCTTGCTCATTTTATTAAATTTTTCATTAATTCTGGACATGGTATCAATCTTGTATTCCATCTGTTGTCCTCACTTATGAGCAGCTTTTGTATATATCTTCTAAAAGATCTAACGTTTCTTCCTTCGTCAGATCATAATCTCCTGTTAATACCATGCATGCACATCCATGGATGAATATCCACATTTTCATAAATAATCCACTTGGATTGCTGCATCCGTTTGCCGCAGCTTTATTAATTTCTTTTGCCACAGCTCCTGTACTTCCATTTAACAATTCATATAAACTTCTATCTCCTCTATTGTCTGACAGGAACAATAGCTGAAACAGTTTACGTTCTTCTTTCGCAAAATCTATATAAGCAAGTCCCAGGTGAATAAAAGGTGTCTGCACTTCGGACTCGAATTTTTCATAATAATCTGCAAATAAATCTATCGCTTTCTGATAAACTTCTGTATATAACTCTGTCATATTGGCATAGACTCTGAAAATAGGCTGAGTAGAGCATCCAATTTTATTTGCCAGTTTTCTGGCAGTTACATTCTCTATGCCTTCTTCTTTCGCCAATTGAACAGCTGTTTCCAATATCATGTTTTTTGTCACGGACTCTTTTCTTGCCATGGTCATCCTCATTTCTACGCATTTTGCGCACTATCGCATTTTCTCTTTTGTATACAGATGACAGCCTGTGGCTATCATTCAGGCAGCATCATTTATTATTTACAGCAATAACACATGTTATGATAAATTGTTTTTATTCGTCTGTCAAGTATGCTTCAACTCAAAATCAGTATCGGATCATAAGTTAATGACCCGATACTGATATAAAACCTGTAATGATAGAAGAATCACACAAATTAAACAGGATATGCTCCGTTCTTAGTGTCTGCTTCTGTCAAATCAACCTTCTTCTGCTGAGCTTCACGATATTTGAAGAATTCAACAGCTACCTGAGGGAATAATGCATAACTTAATACATCTTCATCCTGCTGTTTCCACTGCTTCATTTCTTCTTCAATCTTAGGAAGTTCGTTAGGAATCAAATCTGCAGGACGGCATGTAATGATATGTTCTTTCTCTTCTGCTGAAAGAACCTTATCCTGTACTTCCTTATTGAAAGGTTTTACAGTCTGACCATACTCGCCACGTAATACAGCCTTGGTTTCCTTTGTAGCCATCTTATATCTCTCACCCATTAATACGTTAAATACAGCCTGTGTACCAACAATCTGAGATGAAGGTGTAACAAGAGGTGGCTCACCTAAGTCTTTACGAACTCTAGGGATCTCTTCAAGTACTTCATAGTACTTGTCTTCTGCGTTCTGTTCCTTTAACTGGCTAACCATGTTGGATAACATACCACCTGGTACCTGGTATAACAGAGTCTTGATATCAACACCAAGAACCTTAGGATTCATAAGTCCGCTCTTTAAGCACTCTTCTCTGTAAGGTCTGAAGTGATCTGCGATCTTGGATAACAGAGTCTGATCAATTCCTGTATCATATGGTGTGTTCTTTAATGTCTCAACCATAACTTCTGTTGCAGGCTGAGAAGTTCCCATTGCAAATGGAGAAATTGCACAGTCGATTACATCAACACCAGCTTCGATAGCTTTCATGTATGTCATGGAAGCAACACCTGATGTGTAATGTGTATGCAGCTGGATCGGGATATCAACAGCTTCTTTTAATGCTCCGACAAGTTCTGTTGCCTTGTACGGAAGAAGAAGACCTGCCATATCTTTGATACAGATAGAGTTTGCACCCATATCTTCGATTCTCTTTGCGATGTCTACCCAGTAATCCAAGGTGTAAGCATCTCCAAGTGTGTAAGAAAGCGCGATCTGTGCTTCTGCTTTCTCAGCGTTAGCTGCTTTTACTGCTGTCTGAAGGTTTCTAAGGTCATTCAGACAGTCAAAAATGCGAATGATATCGATTCCGTTTGCAACAGATTTTTTAACGAAGTATTCTACTACATCATCTGCGTATGGACGGTATCCAAGGATGTTCTGTCCACGGAAGAGCATCTGAAGTTTGGTGTTCTTGAATCCGTCACGGAATTTACGAAGTCTTGACCATGGATCTTCATGCAGGAAACGAAGGGATGCATCAAATGTAGCTCCGCCCCAGCACTCTACGGAATGATATCCGACTTTGTCCATTTTATCTACGATCGGAAGCATCTGTTCTGTGGTAAGTCTTGTTGCGATCAGGGACTGATGCGCATCACGCAGAACTGTTTCCGTAATCTTAATCGGTTTCTTTTCAATTGCTGCCATTATATCTTCCTCCAATTATTATAAGGTTTATTAAGCTCCAGGATTGTTATCTCACTGTCAGATACGCGCTGCTCGCAGCGCTAAGGAAACCTGACGGTTTCCTTCTGTGCCTAATGGCACAGTCTGACATTTCGATAGCAACCGCGATTTGCCCTTGCAAGCAAGCAAATCGCTTCCTGTTGCTACATTACTCCGAAAATAGCCATAAATGTTCCGGCTGCTACGGCTGTTCCGATAACTCCGGCTACGTTCGGTCCCATTGCATGCATCAGAAGGAAGTTGGTCGGATCTGCTTCCGCTCCTACTTTCTGAGATACACGGGCTGCCATAGGTACGGCAGATACTCCGGCTGAACCAATCAGCGGATTTACCTTGCCATGTGTGGCTACGCACATCAGTTTTCCAAACAGGACACCTGCTGCGGTACCGAATGCGAATGCGATCAGACCAAGTAGTACGATCTTCAATGTGCTGACATTTAAGAATGCCTCTGCACTTGTAGTAGCACCTACAGATGTACCAAGCAGGATAACTACGATGTACATCATTGCGTTGGATGCGGTCTCTGTCAGCTGTCTTACAACACCGGATTCTTTGAACAGGTTACCTAGCATCAGCATACCTACCAGAGGAGCTGTTGTCGGAAGAATCATACATACAACGATGGTTACGATGATCGGGAACAGAATTTTCTCAAGCTGTGTAACCGGACGAAGCTGTCCCATTTTAATCTTTCTTTCCTTCTCGGTTGTGAGAAGCTTCATGATCGGCGGCTGGATGATCGGAACCAGTGACATGTACGAGTACGCCGCCACGGCGATCGGTCCCATCAGAGCCGTCTGCTGGAGCTTACCTGCAAGGAAGATGGATGTCGGTCCGTCTGCTCCACCGATGATGGAGATAGCAGCTGCTGCCTTATCAGAGAAACCAAGAGCCATCGCGCCAAGATAAGCTGCGAAAATACCAAACTGTGCTGCCGCACCGAGGAGGAAGCTCGCCGGGTTGGCAATGAGCGGTCCGAAGTCAGTCATCGCACCGACACCCATGAAAATAAGTGACGGGAGAATAGACCACTCATCCAGCTGGAAGAAGTAATACAAAAGTCCGCCCGTTCCGTTAGCCGAATCTTCTGCATGAAGCATGATATCCGGGTAAATATTTACCAGGAGCATACCAAATGCAATCGGTACAAGCAGAAGCGGTTCAAACCCATGCTTGATTGCAAGATAAAGGAAAAAACATGCAACTGCGATCATAATGTAGTTACCCCAAGTCAGGTTGAGGAACGCAGTCTGCTGCACGAGGTTTCCCAGTGTGTTAGTGATATATTCCATGTTATAACCTCCTGTTTTTCAAAAGGATGTTGCTCCTTAGTTCAATGTAGCCAGTGTCTGTCCTGCTTCTACTGCATCACCTACTGCTACATCGATACTTGCAACTGTTCCGTCTTCCGGAGCTACAACAGGAATTTCCATCTTCATTGCTTCTACGATAAGAACTGCATCACCGCGGGATACTTTCTGTCCTACGCTTGCTTCGATCTTAAATACTTTTCCGGCTGCACCTGCTTCTACCTTGATGCTTCCAGCTCCGGCTGCTGCTTTTGGAGCTGCCTTCGGTGCTGCTTTCGGAGCTGCCTTTGGTGCTGCTACTGGTGCTGCAGCTGCTCCGTTTCCGTTTTCTTCTACTGTAACATCATATACGTTGCCGTTAACTGTGATTGTATAGTTTTTCATCTAATTATCCTCCTGATTCTATTCGCACTATGCATTCCATTTGTTTGATTTTCTTCTCTTGATAGAACGTACTACAAATCCGTCTGTAGTAGTTCCTTCTGCTGCTGCGATCGCTGCTGCGATAACTGCAACAAGTTCGGTATCATCCATTTCTTCTGCTTCTTCTACAGCTGCTGCCACTGCCGGAGCCGGTGCTGCCTTCGGAGCTTCTTCTTTTTTCTTCTTGGATGTACCGTTAAGTAATGCAGGAACGTATTTGATCAGGGAAATGATAAAGCTCATGAAAATAAGCATTACGAATACAGTTCCCATACCAAGTAATGTGTTAAGTCCCGCTTTTTCAAGGATTTCGCTCATGCCGTAATGAGCATTGACTGTAAATGATTCCAGAGTCATATTCTCATCGAATACGAATTCCAGGTCTGCACTTCTGTCAGAAAATGTTGCCGGTGCTGTTACCGTAACACCTGTAGAAGATGCCTCGAATTCATAGTCTTTATGGCTTTCATAATCGCCGCATTCTTCCAGGGATGCTTTCCATCCTTCCAGTGCAGTTGCGAAAGTGTCTGCTTCCATCTGCACACCGGTCTGGCTTTCAAACTGTGCCATCAGATATCCCTGATTCCAGTCTGACATCTCTGTGATCTGGTCGCTTGTGATGGATCCGCTCTCAATGATATCAAAAACAGCATCACAAGACTGGATCAGTGTATCTTTGTCATAGCTGACGGTCTTGGCATTTCCGCAGCCTGCAAGGCCGAGCACAAGTACCAGAACTGCGACTACTAAACTAATCTTTTTCTTCACTTTGCTTCACCTCGCTAAATTGTTCCGTGTTTTTTGGATGGTCTTTCTTCCCTTTTTGTAAATAACATCTCAAATGCACCGATCACATATTTTCTGGTATCTGCCGGTTCGATGATGGTATCTACATATCCTCTTCCAGCTGCGGAAAGCGGGCTTGACTGAAGTGCTTTGTATTCTTCTGTCTTTGCTTTTAATGTATCTGCATCTGCATCTGTGTACATAATCTTCGCTGCCATGTCTGCTGCCATCATTCCGATCTCAGCTTCCGGCCATGCGTATACCATGTCTGCTCCGATTGCTTTGCTGTTCATTGTCACATATGCGCTTCCGAATGCTTTACCTGTGATCACATTGACTTTTGGTACAGTTGCATCTGCAAATGCATAAGTGAGAGCTGCCATCTCTCTTGCAAGGTTCTTTTCTGAGCATGCAGATGCCTTAAGTCCTTTTACATTTGTAAGTGTGAGTACCGGAATTCCGAATGCATCACAGAATTTAACGAAAGCTGCTGCTTTCTTGCATCCCATTGCTGAGAGTGTGCCGTCGAATTCTTCTGCTGTGTTGCCTTCTTCATCGTATACTTTTGAGCGGTTGGCAACAGCACCTACTGTCATTCCGTTCAGGCGGATGAATCCTGTTACCATATCTTTTGCATAAGCTTTCTTTGTCTCAATGAATACACCATTGTCAGAGATCATAGAAAGAGCAAGTGCTGCATCTTCTGCTGCATTCTCAAGATCTGCACATACTCTGTTCAGATCATCTGTGCATTCATCATATGCATCGTTGTCTTCGTTGTTAGCCGGAAGAATTGCTACGAGTGAGCGGATCTCGTCAAGAATTTCTTCTTCGCTTCCTACGCCGTCAACGATTCCGGATTCTTCACTCTGGAATTTTGCGCTTGCTGTATCGCATTTGTCCGCAGTGTTGCCCGGAATGGTGTTCGGAGAGTTTACGAATAATTTTCCGTTCTCTGCCATAAATGTAAAATCAGAAAGTGCTGCTGCCGCTGCCAGTCCACCACCGCAATTGCCGAATACTGCTGTGATCTGTGGAATTACGCCAGAAGCCATAGCCTGTTTGTAATAGAAGCTTCCGAATGCGTTCAGTGCGTCAGTTGCTTCCTGAAGACGAAGTCCTGCGCAGTCGATCAGACCGATCACCGGTGCACCCATCTTCATTGCCATATCATAAATGTTCGCAATCTTCTTTGCGTGCATCTCACCGATGGTTCCGTTCAGTACAGATGCGTCCTGGCTGTATACATATACCAGGTTTCCATCGATCACACCGTAACCTGTGATGACGCCATCTGTCGGAGCTTTTTTCTCCTGCATGTTGAAATCTGTTGCTCTTGCAGTTACCTGTCCACCGATTTCAACAAAGCTTCCCTCATCGAGCAAATTGGCAATTCTTAAGCTCGCCGGGTTTGATGATGTTGTGTTGCTCATAAATCTAGCCCTCCATTTTTATAAATTTAATAATTAAATCAAATTTTCTGCCGTGTATATTATACTTGCTTTCTATGCAATACGCAACTGTTTTTGATAAGTTTTCTCTTATTTTGTTAAATTTTCGACAAGTAATTTTCACGTGCAAAAAAAGCCTCTGCAACGCAGAAGCCTTTTCTTACATAAACATATTCCCTGTTCCAACATAACGGATTCCGTCTTCAAAGACTCTTTTTCCGCCAAGTGTAACAAATTTTACATCTTTTAATCTGGTGATATCCCTGCTTAAGTCACCGCCAACTACCAGAAGATCTGCATCCAGTCCTTCGGCAACAAGTCCGCGTTCTTTTTCCACACCCAGAACCTTTGCCGGATTGGAAGTTGCCACCTGTACTGCCTGCACCGGTGTAATTCCGTATTCCACCATATATTGCAGTTCTCTCGGAAGCGGTAAGAGCGGAGAATGATACATCACCATATCGGTGCCGGCAAGAACCGTCACACCCGTATCATAAAATTCTTTAAAATGATCCCGGTACGCTTTGTATGCCGGTTCAAAGAATTCATAATTTGCCATTTCTTTTTGCATGACCGGATCACTGACCGGTGCATCGCCATTCTTCTCGATATTTTCCTTGCACAGTTCATAGAGATAAGTATATGCCATGATAGTCGGTGTCCAGGCAATACCTTTTTCTGCCATCTGCTTTGCATGATCCAGCGTCATAAAGGTTCCATGTTCGATCGTGTCAAATCCGGCATCAATGCACATCTGGATCCCCGGATTGGTTCCGGCATGCACGCCACACTTGATTCCTCTTCTGTGGCACTCATCCACCGCCGCATCCAGTTCTTCCTGGGTAAGCTCCGGATACGATTCGCGGTTGGTGGTCAGGATCTTCACCCATTCCGCACCATCGCGAACCTGCTTACGGATTTCTTTACGGATTGCCCACGGACCGTCCGCTTCCTCGACTTCATCCCAGGCATGTCCGCCCGTCATGCAGATTCCGGTATCCGTATGCACGATTCTCGGGATCACGATAAATCCCTTCTTTTCTGCCAGTTTCAGATTCTTGCATACACCATGTGCTGAAGACATATCCCGCACCGTGGTGATCCCTCTTTCAAATGCAGCCTGCGCATGCTGCAACGCATATAACATGATCAGCTGTGCCCCATAATTAAAGCTGTCCGGCTGGGAATAGCCGTATGCAAGATGCGCATGCATATCCATAAGTCCCGGAAGAAGTGTCGCATCACCATATTCCTTAACTTCCTCCTGCGGAAATTCTTTCAGCAGCTCTTCTTTTGGTGCGATTTTTCCGATCTTGCCGTCCTCTCCAATATAGACTGCCTTATCCGTAAGAACGGTCTTTCCATCTCCTGTAATCAGATATTTCGTACTGATAATCATCCCTTGGTCCCTCTTTTATCCCTTTATTTTTCAAATACACGCAGCCCTTTCATGCTGCCTCTCTCTCGTCGCATTCATTCTTTAATATTTTAAAGTGCAACCATTTTGAAGTGTATTATACTTGTTTTTCCTAAAAGGCGCAACCATTTCAAACAAAATCTGTTAAAATTTTTGCAATTGTGGAAGCCTCTGCTGACACAATTTTCGCTTTCAGAGGCTCATCGGAATGGTTTGCACAATGGACTTCACCCCTATATTTTTTTAATCTGCCTCACTACCTCTCTTTCGCAGACCGTCCCCACAAAAAAGGAAACCCTTATCCGGCAAACCACCAGATAAGGATTTCCTCAATTCTTTATACTTTTTTAGGATGACAACATTTTTATTACAGTGTGATCAGAGCATCTGTAATATTTGTAATTCTGCGGTATCCATCTTCTGTGATCAGGAAATCATCTTCCTGACGGACGCCACCGATTCCCGGAATGTAAATTCCAGGTTCGATCGTATGAACCATTCCCGGCTGAAGGGTCACTTTACTGCCGGTACAGATATACGGCTGTTCATGAATATCCAGTCCGAAGTTGTGTCCCGGACCATGTGGAATATGATAGCCTGCATCTTCTACTACCTTCACGATGATATCTCTGAGCTCGCCCATAACCATTCCCGGTTTCAGGCTGTTCTGACCAGCATCCTTTGCTTTTCTGACTACGTCAAACATCTTGTAAAGCTCCGGATTTTTGGCTTTCCCTACTGCAACAGTACGGGTAATATCCGAGCAGTATCCGTGATAATAAGTTCCGAAATCAATCGTCACAAAATCACCAAGCTGGATTTTTCTATCGGATGCTGTCGCATGACAGTTTGCTCCGTTATCCGGACCAGATGCTACGATCGTCTCGAAGCAGAATCCGGAGCCGCCACGGCTTCTGAACTGATATTCCAGTTCATTTGCAATATCGATCTCTGTAACGCCCGGTTTGATCACATCAAGCAGTGCATAGAAAGATCTCTCTGAAATCCGGCATGCCTGTTCGATCGTCTCGATTTCTTCCGGTGTCTTGATCGCACGTAAAGGTTCTACATAAGACCCTTCGGAAACGAATTTGGTATCAGGCGCCTGACTTACCAGATCCTGATAATCATCAGACGTAAGATCTGCTCCACAGATTGCACACTGTTTTACCCCTGCTTCTGCCGCCAATTTACCGGTCTGGCTGAAGTAATTCAGTCCTTCACCGTAGACGACAACTTCAAATCCTTCTGTTTCCTGTGCGGCCTGGAATTCAAACCGTCCGTCGGTTACAAAATAGTTTTTCTTTTCTGTCAAAAGCAGGACTGCAACTCCATATTCTCCGGTAAAGCCGGTCAGATACTTAATGTCGCTGCCTTTGCTGATCACAATTCCGTCATGACCATTTTTCTTTACAGCATCTACAATTTTCTGTATGCGTGTATTCATTGTTCCATCTCCTACTGAATGAAATCCCAGTTGAATTTCATATTTTCATCATATGATTTGTATGGTTTTCCATCAATATCATAGATGTTTACATTATAATGCCAAGGTTCCGGAAGTGTCTTCTCCGGATAAATGTGCTTCATCAGCTCATATCCTTCCGGATCATAGACCTTCAGTTCCTCTCTTGTGTTGACCGGTCCGCGGATACCATCCCATCGTCCGTCAACACCTTCCTGCATGACATTGAACCAGACAGTACTTAAGGTTGCAAAATACTCTTCGTAATTGCTGATCGCATAAGTGTCCGGCCACAAACCATTGTCGCTGGCATGCTGATATGCTTTCCGGATCATGTCTGCAAGCGTCTGATCTTTCAGACCATTCATTCCAACCAGGTGGATCGCATGTCCGAACTCATGGACAAGGATCATTTCATTCGGATAACTGGTTGCATATCTTCCGGTTCTGAGACGGATCACATTTGCCTCTGAAATTGAGGATGCCGGATTCGTCATCTCACCGCCGTAACCTGCCACATGGCGGGTTGCAAGCAGATATCCCATTCTGTGTTCCGGGACATCATATGCATTCTCAAGCAGTCCGAACACAGATACCTCTGCGCCTCTGCGGACAAGCTCTTCTGCTACTTCCGGGATCTTTTCAAGCATCATATCAATAATTGCAAGTGCTTTGTCCACTACGGCCGGTGTTGTTTTTTCTCCGGCTTTTACTACAATGCCGGAGGTTCCTTTTTTGCGGACTACATAATATGGCTGATACACGGTCTGGTAGACCTTTTCATTGTCTACCGGTCTGTCTTTTACATCAGTCAGCTTTCCGACAACCTGTACGGTAACCTCTCCTGCACATTCCGGATCAACCGGATGAACCAGGGAAAGTGTGGTACGCATGGATTCTTTCTGGTATACCGTACCATAATCCCATGTCATATCACTGGTCCAGTGTACCAGTTCCTGTACTTCCCCTTTGTATTTTACCAGATAATCGTTTTCATTATCAGCACGGCGCATCTGTTCGCCCCAATAAATCTCAATTCTTCTGTCATCGATCAGAATGACTTTTTCGACCGGTGCATAATTACAATTCTCTGACATTTATTTTTCATCCTCCTGAAACATAAACTTATTTTCTAATCTTTTATGCTTCTGCGTTCTTGTCCAGTCCCATTCCGACTGCAAGCTTTTTACTGAAAATTGCTACAACCACACCGACTGCACATACACCCAAACCGATTGCTACGAAGAACGGAATTTCGCTTCCTTCTTTGTAGAAGTTTGTGAGCAGCGTGTTAAGAGCAGCTCCTGTAGACTGTGACATTGACCAGATTGTCATCATCTGTGTCATGAATGCCTTCGGTGCTGCAACAGCCGTGATTGAGTAACCGATCGGGCAGGTAAATCCTTCACCAAGCATCAGGATTGCATAGAATAATACGATCCACCATGCGCTGACTTTTGCATCTCCAGGATAGATTACATAGAGGAGTGCAATAATTAAAGCTCCAAGTCCCCAGAAGATTGTTCCGATACCCATCTTTGTGGTTCCGTATGGCTGTTTCTTTCCGAGTTTTGTCCATACTGCTGTCAGGATACTTCCGATGATAACTGCAAATACTGCTGGGATTGTCTGCATAGATGCTGCAGGCACTTCAATTCCGAACAGTACACGGTTAACCTTTTCTTCATAGAAGATTGCAAGGATTGAAATTGTCTGTGTCCAGATCAGCAGGGTAACTGCGTTACAGATGAACGGCGGAACCAGGCAGAGGATTTTCTTCTTCTCATGTGGCTCTGTCTTTTTACTTTTGTAAATAACTACCAGGTATACGATCGGGATAATGATCGATACAGTACTGATTACATTTGAAAATACAGAAATACTTAATGTTCCTGTTGCAAAAAGCGTTGCAAGAACAACTGCGCAGATAACAAGTACAATGATCATCTTTGTGATGAAAGAACGTTTCTTATCATCCGGAAGCGGATCATCCGGTTCAATACCGATATTACCGAAGAACGGTTTGTATGTAACTGCATATACAACGATACCCAGGAATGCAAGGACTGCACATGCCGCGAATGCTACATGATATCCGAGTGCTGCTGCGATTATACCGGAAAGTACCGGAGCTGCTGCACCAATGTTGGAAATTACGTAAGAAATCGTGTAAGCGCTGTCACGTCTTCCATCGGATTCATCATAGAATTTTCCAAGAAGAGCATCCAGACATCTGCCACCGAACATCGGTCCGATTGCCAGACATCCCATAGCGATTCCATAGCCAGGAACGCCAAGTGGTAATGCAAGGCATACATATCCAATAAATGAAAGTGATCTTGATATAAATAAGGACTTCCGGCATCCTAAGATACGGTCGCAGACAAAGCTTCCGACAATACCTGTCAGTACGACAACTGTTGAATATAAAGAGATCAGCTGTGCTGCATTTGCCTTGCTGAATCCAAGTCCTTCCGGTGCATTTGCGTATAAGTAGTAAATCAGTACCGCACTCATCGCATAGCTTGCGAAAGAGTTACAAAGCTGCATAAAGCTCAGGGTTCCCACACCCTTTGGCTGTCCTAAAAAGGCGGTTTGTTTTCTTAACGCCTCATCATGTTCGTTCATTATTTTTTCCTCCAAGATAACCTTTTGTATTCTATTCATTCAGCAAAAAACAATCGTTAATTATTTCCCCATCCTCAGATGTCTTCACTCCTCCTTTTTCATAATTTTTAACTTTTGTTTTTTATTATGAACATACAAATATCTTACTTTTTTTTGTTTACTTTGTCAATAATTTTGCCTGTAAATATGAATTTTTGTTCACATTCATAAACATTGACAAAAAAGGAACGCAAAAAACGTCTTTTTAACCGTTTTTTGCGCCCTTTTTTCGTCATTTTTCTGTATTATTTATTTCTGGTTGCGGAACTGTACCGGTGTGATATTGTACGCCTTTTTGAAGAGCCTGTTGAAGTGTTCTACATTCTGGTATCCAACGGTCAGTGCAATATTTTCAACGGTCATGCTGCTGCTCTTTAACAGAGCACGTGCCTTTTTCATTCTGACTTTTTTGACAATATCCCCGAAAGTCATTCCGGATTTTTCTTTGATATATTTAGAAAGATACGGTTTGGACAGGAAGAATTTTTCTGCCAGATCATCTAAAGATACATCCAGATAATTTGCCTGGATATAGTTCATGATCTCTACCATTCTTTCATCTTTACATTCATTCACATTCTTCAGTTCATCGATCTTATTGACAGCAACTGTCAATGCCTCAATAGAAGCTTTGATGATATCGGCATCAATTCCGACTCCCCAGTAGGTCTTTCCATTGCAGATGACACCTACATAAGCACATGCCTTGGAAGAAGAACCACGTGTCAGGGAATGTTCTTCGTAGAAGCTCAGTTCATAGCTGATACCAAAGTACTGTTTGATCGCATTGCTGACTGCGTCAAGACGTCCGTTACCGCCTGCTGTTACCACACGTTTTCCATTTGCATGGGAAATGGTTGCATCTGCTATAATACCATCTTCCTGTTTGAAGTGGCATTCATCGATAGAGAAGATTCCTTTGTAATTTACATAATGATCTTCAAAAATGTGGTATACCCAGTCCGGAGTCAGCTCCTTGTGTGCTTTATCGGATACATCTTTTACCATGTAGCCGACTTCTTCACGCATTTCTTTCGGAACGCTGATGCCAAAGTTCTGTTTCAGAATGTAGCTTACACCGCCTTTTCCTGACTGGCTGTTGATACGGATAACATCTTTATCGTAAGTTCTTCCGATGTCCTTCGGATCGATCGGCAGATACGGTACGGTCCAGTGATCTCTTTCTTCTGCTTCACGCCATGCCATACCTTTTGCGATGGCATCCTGATGGGAACCGGAAAATGCGGTAAATACCAGATCTCCTGCATAT
>ERZ831773.2744-NODE-2744-length-13216-cov-3.184484_pt1 | contig 13216 bp, 10 predicted proteins | sample MGYA00519696_ERZ831773 | MGnify/ENA primary metagenome ERZ831773 (study PRJEB31850, sample SAMEA3708720) | human gut metagenome | biome: human gut; feature: human-associated habitat; material: faeces | place: China | collected 2014 ...
CTAAACCCGAAAAAAATACATGACTAAACACGAAACACCGACTTGACGAAATACATCGGATACCACGCGGACTTTGGTGTTCCGCCCTCCCCGGGAGACGCCGACGGACCGGGAGCCCCCTTTTTCGGTGCCCCGGCCGCGTGCTGGTGGACCTTCCCGCCCGTGGAGTCCATGGCGGGCACCCGGATCTCCACCCCGATGATCCGCTCCTCCTGCAATGCCGTGGACAGGCACCCTGTCGCGCCGTTCCCGGACCAGCGGTCGAACCGCTGGTAGACGGTGACCCACTTGCCGTAGCACTCCGGCAGGTCCCTCCACGGGGCTCCCGTGCGGCACATCCACAGCAGGGCGTTGACGAACGTGTGGTTGTCGACCGCCACGTTGCCGCACTGGCGCGGCAACAGATGCGCGACCCTCACGAACCGGTCAGGTGTGATGCCATACCCCGGCGTACGCATACGACAATTATCACGCAAAACTTAAATAGCATAAACACACCCTAGTTCTCTAAAACGATTTTAGAATATTCATTTTGGAAAGAGTCGTCGGTATCAGAAAACAAACGATTGCAAAATAAGACATGAATAAATCGATAGAACAGCAACGAAACTGAGAAAAAACCTTAAATCACAACGAAAACGTGACACGCCAGAACATTGCTTTCGTTTGCAAAGAAACTCCGCTGGATATAAGCTGGCAGCAATCCAAAGCGAAAACAACGAAGCAAACGCAACAGGGAGGACGACAATGAGTGTCGAAATCTCCGCCGAAAATCGGCAGGAATACCAGGCATGGACGCCGGTCGAGGAAGACTTGGAAGGTCTTCCCAAGAACATTCACGACCTCATCCTGCAAATGCGCGTCGACTGCAGCACAACTGACCGCAACCGCATGCCCTATTACGGGGCAGACGATGATATCGACAAATTCACCAACATCCCGTACATCGACGATGGGACCCGAGCCCACCAACTCGACATCTACATTCCACATGACGCAATAATGCTCGCCGTTCACAATTTGCCTGTCTACATCGACGTGCACGGAGGCGGATTTGTCTACGGCTACAAGGAACTCAACCGCAACTTCTGCATCGCATTGGCCCGACGCGGATTCGCGGTTATCTCCATCAGCTATCGCGTTTACCCACAAGCCGATTTCCTCGGACAATTGCAGGACGTGAACGCGGCCATCGGCTGGTTGCAGAATCATGCGGATGAGTACCCGATTGACCCGAATCGTATGGGTATCACCGGGGATTCCGCCGGAGGCTGTCTATCCCTGTATACGCTTGCAATCCAATCCGACCCAGAATTGCTGGATCAGGAAAAACTGGGATTCAAGCAGACAAATCTTAGGTTTGGTGCCTTGGTGTCCGGCAAATTCAATCTTAGTGAGTATGTGGATGATACTCCAATCATTGACGGTAATGAGCCGGATTTGCTTCGCATTCTCGCCAAACCGTTGTTCGGCCGGTTCATCGATGCAGCCGAGTGTTCGAAAATCTATTCGCTCAGGAATCTGACCGGTAAGCTGCCGCCATTGTTCCTGACAACCAGTAGCGATGACTTTATCCAATATGAGTCACTTGCACTGGCTGACGCATTGGCGCGTAACCATGTCGATTTTGAGCTACATGATATCCGGCCAGCAAAAGGCGAAGCACTGGGACACATATTCCCGGTCGGTTTGCCGTGGCTGGAGGAAAGCGAATACGTGCTCGACCGATTGAAGACCTTCACGTATGAGGTCATGTAAGAGCTTTTTGTCTCAATGAAAAGGAAAACAAAAGGAAGGTTCAATGATGAACAAGACAATCAAGATAATCGCCACAGCAACGGCTGCATTGATGATGATTGCCGGCGTATCCGCCTGCGGCTCCGATACGGGTGGTGACAGCGACAAGGGTCGTGTCTATTACCTGAATCTGAAGCCGGAAGCCTCCGACCAGTGGAAGGCGTTGGCCGAAGAATATAAGAAGGAGACCGGAATCGAAACCACCGTGCAGACCGCGGCCTCCGGCACGTATGAGCAGACGTTGAAATCCGAAATCGCGAAAGACAATGCACCGACATTGTTCCAGGTGTCCGGCAATGTGGGCTTGGCCCGCTGGAAGAAGTACACAGCCGACATGTCAGACAGCGAACCCTATAAGCAGCTGCGAGACCAGAGCACTGCACTGAAAGGCGATAACGGTGAAATCCTTGGCGTCCCGTTCGTCATCGAATCCTACGGGTTGATCTACAACAAGGATCTGCTCAATAAGTATTTCCAGGCGGACTGGTCGACCATCAAGAGCATCGACGATTTGGTCGGGTTCAAAGCGTTGAAGACCGTCGCTGATGAGATTCAAGAGCATAAGGATGATCTTGGCATCAAAGGCGCGTTCACCTCAGCCGGATTCGACTCCAGTTCCGACTGGCGTTTCAAGGAACAGTTGGCCGGCATCCCATTGGCGTACGAGCTGGACGGTGTGACTGAACAGCCTGCGACCATCAAGGGCACTTATCTTCCGGAGCTCAAGCAGACGTTCGACCTGTATTTGAAGGATTCCACCGTCTCTCCGACTGAACTGAGCGCTAAGACCGGTAATGATGCGACCTCCGAATTCGCTCTCGGTGAGGGTGTTTTCTACCAGAATGGAACCTGGGCGTGGAGTGACCTGCAGAAGGAAGGCGTCAAAGCCGACATGGTTGGCGCCATCCCAATCTACATGGGTCTGCCCGGCGAAGAGGAAAAGGGTCTGGCGACCGGTTCTGGCGACAACTACTGGGCCATCAACAACAAGGTGTCCGAAGCCGACCAGCAAGCCACCAAGGACTTCCTCAAATGGGTCATCACCAGTGACAAGGGTAAGAAGGCCATGACCGATGACATGGGCTTCGTCACGCCATTCAAGTCGTTCAGTGACATGAAGTCGTCGAACCCGATTGTCCAAGCCGATCAGGAGATGGCTGACGCCGGTAAGCAGGATGTGTCTTGGGACGGCATAATGTTCATGCCCTCCCAACAGTGGAAAGACGGCGTCGGCAGTGCAATGCTCGAATACGTGCAGGGCACCGGAAAATGGGATACGGTGAAGACCGCATACGTTGACGGTTGGGCCAGCGAATACGAGAGCACCCACTGATAGGCCTTCTGAAGGGTTCTAGGCTCCCATCCCCTTTCTCTTTCAGCTTGGAATCGTTCAGGAGTTGGCGTGGCTTGATGTTTCGACTGCATCGGGCCACCCTTCTCTTTTTTTAGGATCAACGAGGAGTTAACTGTGACCACCATCGCAATGATGCAAATGCGTGTGCAACCCAACGAGCTCAACCGGAATCTGTGGCATATGAGGGAGCTGCTGTCCCTAGTCGGGGACACCGATGTCGCCCTGTTCCCAGAATGCTGCGACCTCGGATGGGCAGCTGATTCGGCCCCCGAGCAGGCGGAACCTATCCCAGAGGGGAGTACATATCAGAGAATAAGAGATATGGCGGTCGACTTCGATATCGGTATCATCGCCGGGATCACGGAACGTGAAGGCGACCATATATATAACTCTGCGGTATTCATCTCAAATACCGGGGAACTGTTAGGCAAGCATAGGAAAATCAACCTCGTTCCCGATGTCGAAGACATGTATACTTCCGGAACCTCGGTCAACGTGTTCGATACTAAGTATGGTCGAATCGGCATCGACATATGCGCCGACAACCACATGGAATCGATCATGATTGGCGAAGCCATGGCGAAAATGGGCGCCAAGATGATTCTCGCACCATCGTCATGGGCTGTACCTCCTGAACGATTAGGAGAAGCATATGGAGAGGAGTGGAAGATGCCTTTCCACCATCTCTCATCAAAATTCGGGGTGGATGTATTCTCAGTTAGCAATATCGGTCCAGTTGTTGATGGAGCATGGGCTGGTTGGACCTGCATCGGCAATTCGATTGCCGTAACCGACAATGGTTGCTCGACAACGATACTCACCTACGGAGAGCACGCCGAAGAAGTCAAACTGATTGATTCCTCCCATTAATGTGAATAACGAAAATGGGCTTGCTCCAATGGTGAGGCAAACCCACTTCGTTCTTTCAAATCAGTCGAGCTCCAGACCGTCGCCGTTCTTGTACGGACTTATCTTCTCATAGGCGGCAGCGAGGCCTAGTAGTATTCGCTCGCTGTCTTGTGCGCCGGTGAAGGAGAGTCCGATTGGCATGTTCTGACTGTCACGACCGGCGGGGACGCTGATTTCCGGCAGGTGCGCGCTGCTAGCCAGATAGGAGGCGGCGTATGGGTCGTCGCTGTCGCACTTGTAGGTGTTGTCCTTGGCGTCATGGCGGACGCTGGCGACACAGCTCATGGTCGGGTAGACGAGAGCATCGACGTCGTTCTTGATCATGGTTTGTTCGACAGTGTTGGTGAGTGCCGGCATCTTCTCGTAGATAATCGATTGGGCTTCGTCGCTCTTAAACTTGCCGGCGCTCTTCACGTTCGTCTCGTAGCCTTTGATTCGAGCAGGATTGACAGGAGTATTCGTGTCAGCCAGGGCTTTGCTCTTGTCTATCAGCTGTTGAACTGTCTTGGCCTTGCTTCGTCCGTCGTAGCGCATGTAGGTTTCATAGTCGGTGACGAATTCGGCGTCACCGACCGGTCCCATGATGCTGCTCCATAAGCCGGTGTAGGACTTGTCCAAGTTTATGTTGACCAGTGTCGCACCGGCCTTCTTCAACTCGTTTTGGGCGGCTTTGAAGGTCTCGTCCACTTCGCTGTTGCCGCCGTTGAACACGTTGACGATACCGAGCCTCGCTCCTTTCAATGAGGCTTGGGCTAGCGATTTCTCGTACTGGGTGTCCTGTGTAGCCTGCAACGTCGCCACATCACCCTCGTCAGGGCCGACAATTGCGTCGAGTACCAATGCCTGATCCTCGACAGTGTTGGTGATAGCTCCGGTCACATCGAAACTGTCCGACAGCGGAATTACCCCTGACCGGCTTGTCTGCCCGTAAGTGACACGCATTCCGACAGTACCGGTCACGGATGCCGGGCCGCGTACCGAGCCGGATGTATCGCTACCGAGACCGAATGGTGCGAATCCGGCCGCAACGGCTGCGGCGGTACCGCTACTGGAACCAGATGGGTCACGTTTCAGATTGTACGGATTCTTAGTCTGGCCTCCATAGGAACTATATCCCAGCCAACCGTAGGAGGCGGCCAGTTCGGACATATTGGTCTTAGCTAGAACGATGGCGCCTTGGTCAATCAGTTTCTGCACGACGGTTGCATTGCTGCGCGCCTTGTTGGTTTCCAAGACTTTCGACCCGGCAGTGGTGTTCATGCCTTCAACGTCGATGTTTTCTTTGACTACGAATGGGATGCCGTAAAAAATGCTGTGTTGCGCATGGTCTTTGCGCCCACGGTCACTGAGATACGCCTGCCGCATCACATGTGGATTAATTTGCGTGATGGCATTGATTTCTGGACCGTTGTCATCATACTTGTTGATTCGGTCGAGATAGTAGGAGACAAGTTGTCGGCTGGTGGTTTCACCGGATTCCAATGCTGCAGCAATCTGTTTGATGGTTTTGCCTTGTGGATTGAATTCCATGCTGGATATGTCGACCGTATTGGCTGATGCTCCGCATCCGGCCATCATCATACAAGCCACCAAAGCCGCGGCAATCGCTACCATCTTTTTCCGTTGAGCCGTTCTGAACCTCATACCGTTCTCCTATCGGGGAATTGATTTGCAAGCCTGAAATTAGGCACAGCCTTTTGCTTCCTGATAACGTCGACGTTTCGGGGCGATTTCCGCCATTGCGAGGTGGTTGACGAGGACTGTCATTGACTTCATGACCGAGTCCATCAGGATAGGGGTGCATCCAGAACCTCTGGAAGTGAGCCCATTACGTTAGAATTTCAGTGATTTTGCCATGGGCTGCTCTCTTGCAAGGAGAATATATGGAACTTAGAAAAATGATTGCGTACTCCACAACTGGCTTTAATCCCCGAAGAGCGTCACCCACTCGTAGAAGTCGTTCAAGTATTATCACGATAAATTCAACGCCGGCACCTTTAACCTGGGTATGAACTTCGACTGGAGAATCGGCCCTAGGTCGTAGCTACTACACGATGATGGGCTCATTCCATGAGGAGAAAACCGTCGAGGACTTCCATACGCCAGCAAACCGAATACGGCATCAAATGGACAAACAGTATCGGGATTACCTGCTCGGACAACTGACTGTACGCCAACGAGTCAGCTGCTAACTCACACGCAGACTACGACTCCTGGAACGACACGTGTGCGACACACGAGTAAAGAACATGCGCTGAGTCTCGTAAGACATTGTTCCTGTGATGTTTGTCGCTTTTGCGGATAGTCATCCATTCCCTGTCTCGTACCTCACGTTGATAATGCGCGATAAGCACATGCTGTTGCTGACTCGTCGTGTTCCTTCTCCTCCGTTTTTTAAACTGGGTTCGCAGGCTGCCAGTCTAAACAGAAGGGGAACAGGATCATGGCAATCACTACATTCAAGGCTGATGTCCATCATGTCGCAGGACTGAACGTGACGGCAACGAGCACGCATCACACCATCACTGTCGACGAGCCTGAATCATTGGGCGGAACCGACAAGGGGCCGAACCCAGTGGAACTCCTCTTGGATGCGTTGGGCTCCTGCCAGGCAATCGCCATCAATGCGTTCGCGCCAAAGTTCAAGGTCAAGATCAAGAAACTCGACATTCACGTCGAAGGCGATATCGACTTGGGCGGATTCCTCGGAACCAACTCAGCCCGCCCTGGATACCAGCGGCTCCGCTCAACAATCGACTTGGATGCGGATGGCGATCCGGACGCCGTAAATCGTCTGATTGAGTATGTGGAAGCCCATTGCCCGGTTGGGGGCACTCTCGCTAACGGAGTTGCCATCACCGTCAACCGAAAATAGTCGCATCCGGTCGAATCGGTGGACAAGCCTGGCCGCATCCTGATTTAGTGACAAGTCGTCGCTAAATCAGGATGCGGTTTCATGTTTTCGGTTGAGGTCTAAAGTTCTTCATCAACTAGTGTAAACACACCCTAATAATCAGGCGCGGGTGGAAGCGCGGCGGATTAATGTTGGCTCAATCAACGTGGTGCCGTGCACATGAGAGACCGGGTTCTCGGCATAGTCAAGCAATTGGGTCATGGCTTTGCGGCCCATGTCGATGCCAGGAGCCTGCACCACGGTTAGCGGCATGGGGCTGATCGCCTGAAACCACATATCCTCAGTGCCGATAACGCTGATGTCATCAGGAACACGCAAGACGCCGCGTTCATGAAGGCTCGCCAACAGCCCCATCGCCAATGTATCGTTGCCGGCCACAATGCCATCTGGTATCGGTATGTCCGGTACGGAGGAATTATCGGAATCCTCGCGCCGCATCTGTTCGGCACGGTCGGAAAGTTCCATGCCCAATTGCCGTCCATCCTCAACCATCAATCCTCCGGAATCGATGAGCTGGAACGTCACGCCATCTCCCGCCTGTGCCACGGCTTTTTCCACCCCGAGCTGACGATCCTGAATCGCCTCATAGTCAAAGGAATGCGCCGCAAATGCGATGCGCTTGCACTCTGTGTGAATCAGTTCTTCGGCGGCAATGCGTCCGACGGAAACATTGTTCTCCAAAATGGAGCAGACGGGAGTGCCTCCATACGGATTGGTGTGGTCAATCAGAATGATGGGAATATTTGCGGCCCGCGCGGCCGCCACATCTTCGGCGGAATCCTGCACGGTGCTCAACAAGATGCCTGCTACCTTCATGCCAATCAACGTGCGAATCAGTTCATGCTGCCGTTCGAGGTCTGAAGAGGCGTTGAGACCGATAATCTGCATACCGTTTTCCTCGCACACCTCCTGCGCGCCTTCAAAAATGAAGGAGAACAGCGAATGCTCGATGTCGGTCATCACATAGCCGATAATCGGTGTGCCAGTGGTTGTTTGCGCGGGGGAGGGGGCGGCGCGGCGCGGCACATAACCAAGCTCCTGAATGGCGGCACCGATTTTGGCTTTCAACGTTTCGGAGACACGCTCAGGGTAATTCAGATAGTTAGACACAGTGCCGATGGAGACGCCTGCATGTTTGGCGATATCCGACACGCCGACCTTACTGTTCGTTGGCATGATGACTCCTTTGCCCGGTAACGCCGATAACTGTTGGAATATTGCTTTTTTTCACTACTGTACGCCAAGGTGACCGAGATACTCAATTTAAATTTCAATGAAAGCTTTGAAATTGATTTGAAATATTCAAAATAGATTGATATGATAGTGCTACGAAATCACCGAGGATATCAGCTGGCGATGGCGGCAGGTTCGCGGGGAAATCGCAGAAAATCAAGTAAGCAAGCACGCTATGGGCAATGTATTACATATGCCTGAAGCAAATTGAAATTACTTGAAATAGTTGAATACGGTTCAACCAGCATGTGAAGAATTTGCTTCACATGCTTCAGCAGTAAGGGAGAGATATGAACGCTTCAACAAAGCAGAATGAAGGACTTGGCAAGTACATGCCGCTCGCCTTCGCCGCAGGAATCGGTTCGATGCTCGGCTCCGGAATTATCGTCGGCCTATCGTCCACCATCACCGTGTGGCAGGACGGCTTGGGTCTTGACACCACGCAGGTTGGACTGCTTTCCGGCATCCTGACTTTCGCCATTGCCTTCGGCTCCCTGTTCGGCGGCCGCCTCGCAGACAAGATTGGCCGCGTGCTGTTCTTCAACTGGATTAATCTGGTCTACGCTATCGGCGCGGTCATCTGCATCTTTGCCGGAAATTTCACCACGCTGCTTGTCGGCCTGATTATCGCGGGCCTCGCATCCGGTGCCGATTTGCCGGTTTCCATGACGGTTGTTTCCCATGATGCGTAAGAAGGTGCTTCTCACCTACTTCCTCGCCATTGTCATCTTCTATGTCGGCTGGAATCTGCTGGCCAATACATGGGGCCAGTTTCAGACCTACATGTTCTCCAAGGCCGGCGCCACCCAGTCGCTCGCTACAGGCCTGGGCATTATCCTGAACTTGGTCACCCTGGTGCTCAACATCGTCTTCGCCTCGATTGCTGGTGGCAAGTACCGTAATAAGGCTTTCTTCGTCGGCATCATCATCAGCGTCATCGCCATGATTGCCATGGCCATGGGCGGCGCGAATCTATGGGTCATCGTCGGTGCCACCGCCTTCATGAACCTCGGCTCTCCGCTCGCCGGCGAGGCACTGTACAAGGTGTGGACCCAGGAATCCTTCCCGATTGAGATCCGTGCCTCCGTGCAGGGCTTTATCAACGGCTTCTCTCGTCTGTGCTGTGGCCTGTTCGCACTGATCACCCCGGCCCTGGTGCTGCCTGAGACCATTCAGGCCACTATGTGGTGCTTCGCGGCCATCGTCGTGGTCGAAGGCATCGCCGGCACGGTGATGATTCGTGCCCAGAAGAAGTACGGTACCGACGAGGAACGCCAGTTCGCCAAGGCCAACGCCTGATATCCCGTAACGGCTCCTCTTCGGGAGGAGCCGATTCCCATACCACCTCAGGACAAAGGAGTCATCAATGACTGCTACAACCGTGCCGCAGATTGTGCCCGGTACCTTGACCGGCGACCTCGATATCACCAGCTTCACTGTTGAACACTATCCGGGTGATGCGCTCGGCATCGCAGTCCGCGCACCGCGCATGAACTGGACCTATTCGCACACAGTGCCGGAAGATGCACAGATTCTGCTCACCCTCACCCGCCGCGTGCCTGGCAGTAAACCGCGCGAAGAAAAAACCTATCTGCCCGCCGACGACGGCGTGCTTGTGCCTTGGCAGTTCGAGCCGCTCGTCTCCCGCGAAGAAGTGTTTGCCACCGTGCAGGCTGTCTCCGCCAGTCACAAGCCGCTGGGCGCAGTCAGCCGCACCTTGCATTTTGAAGCCGGCCTTTTTGAAGAATTCGACCACGTTGCCGACTTCGTAGGCCCCTCCTGGGCTGAGCCAGAAAGCGACCATCGTCATTTGCCGCTCGTGCGAACCGAAATCGAACTCAAAGACCAGCCCGTGCGTGCGCGGCTCTATCTGACCGCGCTCGGCTTGGTCGAAGCGGAAATCAATGGTGCTAAAGTCGGCAATGACGCATTGATTCCCGGCTGGACCAATTATGAGCAGCGTGTCGAAATGTGGACCTACGACGTGACCGAAAACCTCTCTGCAGGCACAAATGCCATGGGTTTCTGGCTCGGTGACGGCTGGTATCGAGGTAGACTCGGCTTCGACGGTGGCTATGCGAATTACTATGGTGACCGTATCGGCGTATTCGCCCAGCTTGAAGTCGAATATGCGGACGGCAGCACCGACGCCGTTTATTCCAACTCGTGGGACCGCCGATGGAAGACCACACTTGGTCCCATCGTCTGCTCTGACCTGTGCGAAGGCGAACGTTACGATGCTCGCTTTGAAATGCCCGGCTGGTCCAAGCCTGGATTCGATGATAGTGACTGGAAGCCTGTGGCCGAAGTCTTCTACGACCCCGCCCGCATCGAAAACCCTGACACCTCGCCGGTACGCGCACACGAAAGAAACCAGCCTGCCTCCATCGAACGCATCGGTTCCACTGACGATGGTCGTGGCATCTGGTTGGTCGACTTTGAGCAGAACTGCTCACAGCGTATCCGTCTGAATATGCGCGGCCTCGAAGCAGGTCAAAGCGTCACATTGCGCCACGTGGAGGTGCTCGAACCGGACGGCACCATCGCCACCCGCACCCTACGCCGTGGCCAACAGTGCGATATCTACACCTCCAACGGCACCGATGCTTGGTGGGAGCCACGATTCGCCATGCACGGTTTCCGCTATGCGCAGATCGAAGGCTACGCAGGCGAACTCACCGCCGAGGACATGGACTGCCGCGTATACCATTCGGTAATGGACCGCACCGGCGAACTCACCTGCTCCAACTCGCTGCTCAACCGTTTGCACGCCAATGCCGTATGGTCAATGCGCTCCAACTTCGTCTCCATCCCCACCGACTGCCCGCAGCGCGACGAACGTATGGGCTGGACCGGCGACATCTGCCTGTTCGCGCCGACCGCCACCTACCTGTACGACGTACATGGCTTCCTCAAAAGCTGGCTCAAAGATGTGCGCGCCGACCAAGTCAAATGGGGCACCGTGCCGTTCTACGTGCCATTCATTCCGCTCGGCGTGTGGGCACACCCTCAATCCATCTCCACATGGGGCGACTCCGCCGTGGAAGTGCCATGGACGCTCTACATGGAAAGCGGCGATCCACAAGTGCTCGCTGACTCCTATGACCTGAGCCGCGACTGGGTAAACGAAGTCGAACAATACCTTTCACCAGACGGTGTCTGGGATCGCAAACCCGACTTCCCGCTTGGTCAGCTTGGTGATTGGCTCGACCCGACCGCGCCACCGGAAGACCCCACGCAAGCGATGACCGCCAAGGAACTTGTGGCCACCGCGTTCTACGCCCGCAGCTGCATACAAATTACGCGCATCGCCGAAATTCTGGGATACGCCGATGATGCCGCGCGATACGCCGCGCTACGAGATCATGTGATTGCCGGCTTCCTCGACCGTTTCATTCGACTCGACGGCACTATGACCTCCGACACCCAGTGCGCCTACGCGCTCGCCATCGCCTTCGGCCTGCTCGATGGCGAACCCGTGCGCAAGGTCAAGGCCGGCAACTGTCTGGCCTGCTTGGTGCGCGAATCCGGCGGCAAGGTGAGCACCGGTTTCGCCGGCACTCCATTCGTACTACCCGCGCTGACCCAAACCGGCCATGATGATGAGGCATACCAGTTGCTGACCTCCACCGAATGCCCCAGCTGGCTGTACCAAGTCACCATGGGTGCCACCACCACATGGGAGCGCTGGGATTCCATGCGTCCTGACCGCTCCTTGAACCCGGGAGGCATGACCTCATTCAACCATTACGCGCTCGGTTCGGTAGCCGAATGGATGCACGCGCATATCGGTGGCTTGGAAACCATCGAACCTGGTTGGAAGAAGTTCCGTGTCGCCCCGATTGTGGGCGGTGGACTCACCGAGGCCTCCACCTCGCATATCACCCCGTTCGGCCGTGCGGCAGTCACCTGGCAAATGGGTACGGACGGCAGCACCGTTGATGTGACGGTCACTGTGCCGGTCGGCACCACTGCCGTTGTGGACATCCCAGACCACGAAGTCCAGAACCTTACCGCCGGCACCCATCATCTCCAGTTCCATATCTGATTCGCTGGCCGAGCTCCCTCCCGGAATACTGAGCAGGGAGCTCCCGAATCCTTTGTATGAAAGGAATAATCATGGCACTCAATGAAGAGACTGCCGCAGCATCCACACTGGCTCCCGACACAGGCCGCCCGCTGACCACACAGGAAAAATGGCGCTTCGGTATTGGCTTTGCGCTGTTCTCCTTGATTTGGATGACAGCCGGCACTTCCGGCTCTCAGGTACTCCTGCCGCAACGCTTCACCGAACTGGGTATCGGTGTGCCCGAGGTGATTCTCGGCACCATGAATTCGGTTGGTTGTGTATTCGCACTCATCGCCAACATTGTGTTTGGTGCGATGAGCGACATCACGCGCTCCCGTTTCGGCAAACGCACCCCATGGATCGTGTGCGGTGGCTTTATCACCGCAGCCGGTTATCTGCTCGCCGCCAATAGCGCCGCGCTCGCCGGCATCGTAGCGGGCTGGTCCATTGTGCAGGTCGGCGTCAATATGATGATTGCCCCGGCAGTCGCCGTACTTTCTGACCGTATCCCCGAAAGTACGCGAGGCACTTTCTCCGCGTTCTACGGTGGCGCGCAGATTGTTGGCCAATCGGCAGGTACATTTATGGGCGCACAATTCATCAAACATATGGGCGCAGGCTTCCTGACCGGTGCGGTGCTCTTTGCCATTACTGGCATCATTGCGGTTCTGGTCTGGCCGCGCGAACGGTCGTCCAAGAACGATGAGGTGGCAGCCAAAACACTGAGCATCAGCGATATTCTGCGCTCGTTCATCCTGCCAACCCGCAATTGCCGCGACTTCTATCTGGCGCTTGTAGGCCGACTGCTGCTTATGGTCGGCTGGTCTATGGTCGCCACTTACCAGCTGTACATTCTGCAAAAGTATGTTGGCCTGTCCGTAGACGAATCCGGTACGGTCATCTCCACTATGTCCGTGATTTCGATGATTGTGCTCATCGT
>ERZ831773.2755-NODE-2755-length-13184-cov-25.271079_pt1 | contig 13184 bp, 9 predicted proteins | sample MGYA00519696_ERZ831773 | MGnify/ENA primary metagenome ERZ831773 (study PRJEB31850, sample SAMEA3708720) | human gut metagenome | biome: human gut; feature: human-associated habitat; material: faeces | place: China | collected 2014 ...
TCGACGGCTATGACGTCTGGGCTGGCATGATCGCCAACCGCTCCACCGGTTCTCTGGTCAGCTTTGAGACCGGCGAGGCCGTCACCTACGGCCTGTTCAACGCTCAGCAGCGCGGCACCCTGCTGGTGGGCCCCGGCGAGAAGGTGTACGAGGGCATGGTCATCGGCTACACCGCTTCCGGCGAGGATGTGGACGTGAACGTCTGCAAGACCAAGCACCTGACCAACACCCGTTCTTCCGGCTCCGACGACGCTCTGCGCCTGATCCCCATCAGCAAGCTGAGCCTGGAGGGCTGCCTGGAGTTCCTGGCACAGGACGAGCTGCTGGAGGTCACCCCGGAGAACCTGCGCATCCGCAAGCAGATCCTGAACCACGAGCAGCGCATGAAGGCCAAGAGCCGCATGAAGTAATTGCGTTACCTATTATAATAGTATCCCGCATCCCGGCAGAAACCGACCCGTTTCTGTCGGGATGCTTTTTATTTTTGCACTTTTTTGAAATCAGGGCTTGCAAAACGGCCAAGAATGCGGTATAATATCACTCGCAGTCACTTAAGTGATCTGCCTCTTTAGCTCAGTCGGTTAGAGCACCTGACTGTTAATCAGGGTGTCGCCTGTTCGAGTCAGGCAAGAGGCGCCACGAAGGCAATGTTCTTTGGAGCATTGCCTTTTTTGTTTGCCGTGCCGCATGTTTCAGAAGTGTTAATTTTTCACACTTTTTTCATTTCTCACGATTTCTTAAAAAAGAAGTTCTTGAAGATGCTGTCATATTGTGGTATACTGCACATAAGCTGTAACGCCTGCGCATACAAACTTTGCAGGCATTGCAAGCCGGAAATCTGAGCATTCTGCCCCATTCCCGGGCGTTCAGAGGCGGTAAATCCTTCCGGTTTTGGCGGTTTTGTCAAATTCACTGCATGTTTTCCGGTCCGTGTGTCTGGCAGATGTGTATGGTGTTTGAATAAATTTGTATAGTTTCAAAGGAAGCATCTATGCGTTATACCTATGTCCGGCAGCATGACACTACCGACTGTGCGGCTGCCTGCCTCGCAATGGTGTGCCTCCATTACAAAAAGGAGATCACCATCACGCGCCTGCGCGATATGATGGGTACGGACCTGAAAGGCACAAACCTCGTCGGCCTGCAGAAGGCCGCCAACGAGCTGGGTTTCACCACCGCCGCGGTGCGTGTGGACCGTGAAAACTTCCTCAGCGACTTCTCGCTGCCCTGCATTGCGCAGGTCATCACCGACCAGGGCCTGGCCCACTTTGTGGTGGTGTTCAAAAAGACCACCCTCCGCGATGACGGCGAGCGTCGCAAGCACATGCTGGACGAAGCCGAGCGGGTCAAGGAAGCCGAGGAAAAAGGCAAAAAGCACAAGTGCAAGGATTACGTCATCATCGGCGACCCTGCTACCGAGCTGAAAAAGATCAGCCTGGATGAGTTCTACAAGAACTTTACCGGCGTGCTGCTGCTGCTGAACCCCACCTCGGAGTTCAACGTGAACCAGCGCAAAAAGCTGGCACCCGGCGCTCCCGGCTATGAAGCCCAGCAGGCCAACGAAAAAGACGACGGCAAGCCCAACCGCTGGGGCATGATGAAGCGGTACATCGACCTGCTGCTGCCCCAGAAGAAGCTGTTCTTCTACGCCATTTTAAGTTCCGTCATCACCACCATCCTGGGCATCGCGTCCTCGATGTTCAATAAGATCCTGATGGATGAGGTGCTGCCCTACGGGCTGGACAACCTGCTGGTCACGCTGATCATCGTGTTCAGCATGGTGAGCCTGACCAGTTCCCTCATCGGCTTCGTGCGGCAGTGGGTGTTGATCCATCTGTCCATCAAGATCGACATCCCGCTGATGCTGGGCTACTTCGGGCACATCTTCCATCTGCCCATGAAGTTCTTTGCCACCCGCAAAACGGGCGATATCACCACCCGTTACTCGGATGCAAACACCATCAAATCCATCTTCACCAGCATTGCGCTGAGCCTTGTGATGGACATCTCCATGGCCATCATCACCGGCATCATCCTGTTCCGGATGAACGCCATGCTGTTCTCCATCTCGCTGTTCATGGCACTGGTCAGCATCCTGCTGGTGCTGGTGTTCAAGCAGCCCTACAAGCGCATCAACGAAGAGACCATGATCCAGTCGGCTGCCCTCAACAGCCAGATGATCGAGAGCCTGCGCGGCATTGAGACCATCAAGTGCAATGCCAATGAGGACACCCAGCTGGAAAATCTGGAAAAAGAGTACATCAAGAGCCTGAAGATCAGCCTGCGGTCCAGCCGCATCAGCACGGGCCAGGGCCTGATCTCCACCTTCATCTCCACCGGTTTCAGCATGCTGACCACCTATGTGGGCATCAGCCAGGTGCTGCACGGTGAGATGACACTGGGCGGCTTCATGGCGTTCAGCACCCTGTCCAGCTACTTTACTTCCCCGCTGAGCAACCTGATCAGCCTGCAGATGAGCATTCAGGAAGCCGGCATTTCTATGAAGCGTCTGACCGAGATCATGGATTATCCGGCCGAGGACGAAAACGACGAGGGCAGCGAGCTTACCCCGCTGGAAAAGGTGGAGGGCGACATCGAGTTCAAGGACGTCACCTTCCGCTACGGCAACCGTGCTCCGGCCCTGGACCACATCAGCTTTACCATTCCCGCCGGCAAAAAGGTGGCTCTGGTGGGCAGCAGCGGCAGCGGCAAGTCCACCATCACCAAGCTGCTGCTGAAGTATTACGAGCCCGAAGAGGGTGAGATCGACTTCAACGGCGTGAATCTGGCCGAGTACACCCATGATTCGGTGCGCCGCGCCATTGCCTATGTGCCGCAGAACATTGAGCTGTTCAGCAAGACGATCTATGACAACATCCGCATTTCCCGCATGGATGCCACCATGGAGGAAGTGAAGGAAGCCGCCAAGAAGGCCGATGCCCATGAGTTCATCCGCCATCTGCCGCTGCAGTACAACACCTACCTGGAGGAAGCCGGCAACGGCCTGTCCGGCGGTGAGAAGCAGCGCATTGCACTGGCGCGTGCCTTCCTGAAGGATTCCGGCCTGTACATCCTGGACGAGTCCACGAGCAATCTGGACTTTGCCACCGAGAATCTGATCTTCAACATGATCTACGAGCAGCTGGCCGACCGGTCCATGCTGATCGTTGCTCACCGCCTGTCCACCGTTCGCGACTGCGACCTGATCCTTGTGATGGATCACGGCAAGATCGTGGAGCGCGGCACCCACGACGAGCTGATGGCCAAGGATGGCAAGTATGCTGAGCTGTGGAATATGCAGCAGGGCATCTACCGCCGCCGTGAGCCGGTGGCCAAGCAGCCTGTGGCTGCCGCTGTGGTAGAGGATGACGATGACGGCGAAGCCTTTACCTACTGATTCGTTGCAGTCGGGTGCGCACCCGATTACATAAAACCGGTTCCCTCCCGGCAGCGCAGCCGGGGAGGAACCGACAAAAGTTCATTATTTGAAGGGAGTAATTCATCATGATGATGCCTGCAAATTTTTCCGCAATCTCTGAGAACGAGATGACCTACGTCAACGGCGGCGCAAGCCTGTCCGACATCCTGGCTCCTAGCCTGACCCTTGAGAACTGGAAGAAGTTCAACACCAACATGGTCACCATTATCGGCAATTCTTTCCTGGGCGACTATGTCAGCAACACCGTTGGCACTCTGTTCGGCGGCGCATACGTCCCCGGCAACCTGGGCAAGGCCTGGTTCAGCTCTGTCAGCAAGTACTACAATAGCGGCTACGATGTTGTTGCCAAGAGCGGCATCGACGCTGCGATGGGCGGCAACTTCCTGGCTGGTGCTAACGGCGTCCTGAACGCTGGCCTGCGTCTGGCTGGTTCTGCTGCTGCCATCTACAACCTGGCAACCGCCAACGTCAAGAACGGTCTGCCCAGCCTCTTTGACTTCAAGGCGAATGAGACCGTCTTCCCCAAGGACTAATCCTGTCTGATCCTGGCTTTCCAGGGGTCTGAGCAACTGCACCGGTTTCCCCGCCGCACATGCTCCGGATGCAGACAGGTGCGCACCTGTCTGCTGAAAAAGTGCTTTGCGGTTGCGCAGCCGCAAGGTGCCTGACAAGTATGGCAGACGGCAGAGTGCCCTGTGGTATCTCAGCCCCGACAAAAAACGATATGCAGTGTGTTTTCCGGCCCCGCTGCAAAGCGCCGGACCGGTGACAATGCCTCGTTATGGTGTGCCCGGAGGCGTCCTGCCTCCGGGCACATTCTATTTTTCGCATCACCCATTACTGCTACAGTAATAGGTGATCAGAAGCAGAGAAGGTGTGCTCTGCCCTTTCTCTGCCTGTGATTGCCTATTACGGCCTCCCCTTTGCGGAGGAAATTCAACGATAGGACAAAGAGGTATTTCAACATGAACGAGATCAAAGTTGCTGAAAACAAGACCCTCAAACTGACCAATGTCGTGGCACGCCGCATCGCCCCCGAAGAACTGGGCAACATGATGGTGGCGCTGACCCAGCTGCAGAACTTTATCAAGAGCCACAACGCACAGCCCATCGGCCCTCTGGTGCAGGCCCTCAAGATCGGCCCGGCCCCGGAGCATGCCCCGGAGCTGTACCTGATGCAGCAGGCCACCCAGCTGATCACCCAGACCGAGCCCGGCTACGAAGTGGACGCCGTGCTGCGGGTGAAGAACTGCCTGTACGCTCATTATACCGGCCCCATGGCCTACAGCCAGCTGGCAAGCTCCAAGCTGCAGATCCTCGCCTTTGAAAAGGACCTCAAGCTCACCGGTGACAACTACACCATTTTTGTCAGCCAGGACGACGATGACGCCGTGGTTGACGTGTTTATGGAGACCAAGTAACTATGACAACGACCATCCAGAACCTCGATGATCTGCAGGACCGCCGCATTATGATGGACCGGGACGTACCTCCCTACGGATACGCCTTTGTCATTCTGGTGGGCTTGTTCATGATCTTTCTGCTGGTGTGGAGCACCCGCACCAACCGCATCTACGTCAGCCAGAACTCCGGCACGGTGCAGGCCAGCAACAAGACCTACATCATGTCCAGCTATTCCGGCACCCTCACCGAGCTGTACATCTCCGAGGGCAGCTATGTGAACGAGGGCGATCTCGTGGCCCACATCAAGAGCACCGACCTGGACATGCAGCAGGACAACCTGGAAAGCCAGCTCAAGATCTACCAGACCCAGGTGGACCAGTACAATAAGCTGCTGCAGTGCATCCAGGACGACACGAACTACTTCAGTGAGACCAGTGTCGAGGATCAGCCCTACTACTACCAGTACGAGACCTACAAGAGCCAGGTGGAGCAAAAGACCTTTGACGCTTCGGCCTATCAGGCTGCCGGTTATTCCGATGCCCAGATCAAGACCCTGATGGAGCAGAACCAGAGCGAGATCCAGGCCCTGTATTACTCCACCATGCAGTCCATCTCCCAGAGCATCACCAGCGCCCAGAGCAACGTGGACAACGTGCAGGCGCAGATCGACGCCCTGAACACCGGTGCCAACGACTACTATCTGTATGCCCCCACCTCCGGCGTGATCCACATGGACAGCCCCTACAAGGAGGGCATGGTGCTGAGCGCAGGCTCCCCGCTGGCCACCGTTGCCAGCGAGAACGATGACCTGGAGATCGTGGCCATGGTCACCGTGAACGACCGCCCGCTGCTGCATGTGGGCGACCCGTGCAAGATCGCCATCACCGGCTTGTCGGAGTATTCCTACGGCACCCTGACCGGTACTGTGACCGCCATCGACAGCGACGTGACCACCAGCACCAGCGCTTCGTACTACAAGATGACCATCAAGCCGGACAGCACCTATGTGGTGAGCCGCAGCGGCGACAAGGTCGATCTTTCCAACGGCATGAGCGTGACCGCCCGCGTGGAATACGATCAGGTCACCTACTTTGAATATGCAATGGAGGCTCTGGGTGTGCTGTTCCGCTGATGCGGGCACCGTTTCCGGCGCTGAATTTCGCTCCATTTATAACACCCAGAGAGGTACACGAACCATGAAATCAACCGCAAAGACCCTGGCCCTTGGCGCGGCACTGCTCTGCCTGCTGGCCGGCGGCATGGCCCTGCCGGCATCGGCTGCCGTGCCCCTGACCGGCGCCGCCGTGTCGCTGCCCTGGAACAGCGACAACAGCGTGCCTGCCGAGAGCATTGAGGCCGGCACCTATTCTTCCAACATGCTGTTGGGCGAGACCCAGCAGCTGTCGCCCACGGTGCACCCCCGCAACAGCACCGACTCCGTCATCTACCTCACCGATGACAGCAGTGTGCTTACCGTGAGCAACAGCGGCGTGGTGCAGGCTGTGGGCGTGGGCACCGCCACCGTGACGGCCGCCGCAGGCAACCAGATCTGTGCTTACACCATTTCGGTTTCCATGGACTCCACCATGATCGTCACCGAGATGGATCTGGCGCTGTCCTCCAACACCATCTATGTGGGCAACTCGGTGTCGGCATCGCTGCAGGTGCGGCCCTCGTCCGCCTCGCAGTACGCCACCATCTCCCTGACTTCTTCCAATGAGAAGGTGGCCACCGTCAACAGCTTCGGCCGCGTGACCGGCGTGAGCCCCGGCACCGCCACCATCACCGCCGCCTGCGGCTCGGTCACCGCCAGCACCACCGTTACCGTGCTGGCCATCCCCACCGACGCCACCGGCACGGTCAGTTCCGGCACCACCTCCGCCAACAGCGGTCAGGTCATTACGGTAACCCCCTCCTATGTGGTGCTCAAGCCGGGTGCCACCCGCACCCTGTCGGCCAAGGCCACCCCGGCTTCGGCCTCCCAGAGCTTCACCTACAAGTCCGGCAACAGCAGTGTGGCCACCGTGAGCCCCAGCGGCGTGATCACCGCCGTGGGCACCGGCTCCACCTCCATTACGGTTTCCAACGGCAAAGCCTCGGCGCTGGTCACCGTCATCGTGAACCGCTCTGCTTCCGCTTCCTCGGGCAGCGACAGCAGCAACGGCGATGACGCTTCCAGCGGCGACGATGACAAGATCACGCTGGACCCCACCGTGCAGACCATTCAGGACAGCACCGACCATGAGGTCGTTTTTGCTCAGTCGGAAGTCCCGGTGATCACCGGCGACATCCTCAACTCTCTGCGCACCACCGGCAAGACCCTGTGCGTGGTGGGCGACGGCTACACCCTGCAGGTGTCCGGCAAGGACGTGCGCAACACCACCGGCGAGCTGAACACCTCGCTGGAACTGCAGCAGGTGGAGCAGGGCCTGGAGTTCGTGGTGAACGACGGCAAGACGGTCCCCTGCTCGGCCCGCATTGATCTGGACAAGTGTGATTACTCCCGTCTGTACCTCTACAACGAGACCACCGGAAAGTGGCAGTACCTGAACAGCTACAAAGACGGCGTGATCACGCTGGACACCGCCGGTCGTTATCTGCTGACCAACGAAAATCTCCGCTTCGCCAACATCAACTGGACCTTCTTCATCGCTGGCGGCGCGGTGCTGGTGGTCATTGCGGTGGCCTACATCGCGTTCAAGAAGCGTTACTGGTTCTGGTAAGCCGCTCTTCCTCATCTGAAACAAAGATACAGCGAGGCCCCTCTGAAACGCTCAGAGGGGCCTCGCTTTTGTTGTAATTATATTCTGGTTGCCGTACTGTCAAAAGGCTCCATCCCTGAGGGAGTTGGCTTTGCGCAGCAAGGACTGAGGGAGTTCCCGTAATTCCTGTAAGCAGCAGTTTATTCCACGGTCACGCTCTTGGCGAGGTTGCGGGGTTTATCCACGTCGCAGCCGCGCAGCACCGCCATGTAGTAGGCGAACAGCTGCAGCGGCACGATCAGCTGCAGGGGCATCAGGATGTCCTCATATTCGTCCAACCGGATCACGGCATCGGCCACGCCCTCCGGCACCACGGCATCCTTTGTGGTGAACAGCAGCACCCGTGCACCGCGGCTGCGGGTCTCCTTGGCGTTGGAGATGGTCTTTTCGTACACCTGTTTCTGGGTGGCCAGCGCGATCACCGGCACACCGTCGGTGATCAGGCTGATGGTTCCATGCTTCAGCTCACCGGCGGCATAGGCATCCGAGTGCACATAGCTGATCTCCTTCAGCTTCAGGCTGCCCTCCAGTGAGAGGGAGTAGTCGAACCCGCGTCCGATGAAGAAGCAGCTCTGGGTGTTCATATAGCGGCTGGCAAGGTATTTGATTTGCTCGCAGTCCGCCAGACGGGCCTTGATGATCTCCGGTGCCCGCAGCAGCTGGGCCGTATAGCGGCGGGTCTCTGCCGCGCTCAGGCGGCCCCGGGCGTAGGCCAGACGCAGCGCGAACAGATACAGCACGCACAGCTGCACCATATAGGCCTTGGTGGAGGCCACAGCGATCTCCGGCCCGGCGTAGGTGTACAGCACATAGTCGGCGGCCCGGGCGATGGAGCTGCCCACCACGTTCACGATGGCCAGCACCGGCACGCCCCGGCTCTTTGCCAGCTTGAGGGCGGCCAGCGTATCACTGGTCTCGCCGGACTGGCTGATGATGATCACCAGATCGTTGGGGTTCAGGATGGGGTCCCGGTAGCGGAACTCGCTGGCGATGTCCACCTCGGCGGGCACCCGGGCCAGTGTCTCAATGGCTGCCTTGCCCACCATACCGGCATGCATGGCCGTGCCGCAGCCCACCAGATGCACCGTACCGATGCTGCGCAGCACCTCATCGGTGAGCTGCGGGATGCGCAGGTCCGGCATGCCGTCCTCCACGCGGGGACTGACCGTAGCCGTGATGGCCGTCGGCTGCTCGTTGATCTCCTTGAGCATGAAGTGCGGGTAGCCGCCCTTTTCGGCTGCCTCCATATTCCAGTCTGCCGTCAGCACCGGGCGCTGCACCGGCTCGGCAAATTCATTGTAGAAGCGGATGCCCTCGGCCGTGCACACGGCCATGTCGCCCTCTTCCAGCACGCTGTAGCGACGGGTATACTTGAGCAGGGCCGGGATATCCGACGCTACGAAGTTTTCGCCCTCGCCCCAGCCCACGATGAGCGGGCTTTCGCGCTTGACTGCAAAGATGGTGTCCGGGCGGTCCCGGAACAGCACGGCCAGCGCATAGCTGCCCCGCACCTTGGCCAGTGCTTCCTGTAGCGCCCGCAGCGGGTCGCCGGTGTAGCAGCTGTCGATGAGCTTGACCAGCACCTCGGTGTCCGTTTCGCTCTCAAAGGTATAGCCTTTGGCAATCAGACGCTCCTTGAGGATGCCGTAATTTTCAATGATGCCGTTGTGCACGATGCTCACCCGCGGGGTGGAATGCGGGTGGCTGTTCACGTCGCTGGGCTCACCGTGGGTAGCCCACCGGGTGTGCCCGATGCCGCAGAAGCTCTGTGCCAGAGCCTGTGCGGCCAGTTTCTGGCGCAGCTGTGTCAGCCGCCCCTTGCTCTTTACCACGCGGATGCCGCCGTCCAGCGCCAGCGCAACCCCCGCCGAATCGTACCCGCGGTACTCCAGTTTTTCCAGACCGTCCAGCAGCACATCCTGTGCGCTGCGCTTGCCGACATAACCAACAATGCCACACATACAAAACACCTCCATGCCGGCGTCCCCCGTGCAGAAAAAACGCACAGCCGGGGCCGTCAGCTTCCCTATCAGTTTATGTTCTTGTATGGCTTTCTTTGAAGGGATCTGTTGCGGTATCACTGCCGTTTTTTGCCCTTCTCTGCGGCTGGTCTAGCCTTCAACCGGAGAAACATCCGCCGAAATTTTCGATGATTCCTCTCCTCGTCACCCTCGCGGCTGTCACCCGCGTGGCCCGGCGCTTTGCGTCAACTGGTGGTTTTGCATTCCCTCTTTCTGCGGCCCCTGTGGGCTGCTGGTGGCTCAGTATACCACACTTTCCCATTTTGTGCAACTGCTGTGCAACAATCGTTCTCAGTGCATGCCCAGCATCCGGTGCAGCTTGGGCTGCCACACCAACCGGTACAGCATGAGCAGGTTGTGCAGGGCCCGGTCGTACAGCAAAAAGGCCACGTTGCCCATGGCCAGCGTGGACAGGGCAACTATCCACGCCGTGGTGCGCAGCTCCTGTGAGATGCTGCCCGCCGGGATGAGCACCAGCAGCAGGCCGTACATCGCCAGCACGGCGGCGTTGCACAGCAGCAGCTTGCACACGCACCGCAGCACGGCCGGGCGGATGCGGTCGAACCGGGGTTTTGCCAGCGGGTAATACCCCAGCAGGAACACGAAGATCAGGGCCACTTCCTTGTCCGGCACAAACAAAAGCGCCAGCAGGCTGACCGCCGCGTAGGCTGTGAGCGCCATGGTGCGCCCGCACTCCACACACACTGTCGCGATCAGAAACCCTGCCAGCGCAGGCGCAATGAACATGGCAATGGGGATCACGGCCCCCAGCAGCATCAGCGCGACGCACAGCGCCGCCGCCATGCCGCAATAGGCCATGGTCCAGCTTTTTCGGTTTTGTTTTTTCATGGGATCTCCCAGTTTTCCTGCTCTGCGCCCACTTCCAGCGGTTCCACCGCGTGGTGCAGGCCCAGCAGCATGATATTATCCAGCAGGCTGCGGTTGAGTTTGACATCCAGCATGCTGTACACCCGCATCAGGTCGTTGGCGGCGGCCAGCGCCTGCCGACGGGCATTTTCCACGGCCGAGGCCTGCCCCATCAGGTCGTTGATCACAAACACGTTGTACCGACCGCTGCGCTTGTCGGCTTCAAAGCGCTCGGCCTTGTCCATCAGGTAAAAGATGCGCCCAATGCTGCTGCCGATGTAGCGCATGCTCTTGCGCTGGTTGGGATCATCGGTGGCGAGGGTGGAATACAGCGCGCCGTAAACGTTGCTCATGGGCTCTGCAGCCAAGTTGTAGTTCTTGGCATTCAGGTTCATCTGCACCACGGCCTGGTCCCGCTCCTGCCCGAACAGGCGTTCCAGGGCCGGGTTCTGCTGCACGGCCCGCTCGTAGGCACGGCGCAGCAGAACCCGGTCCAGCGCGCGGCGCAGCCGCTTGGCAGGCCGCAGTTCATCCGGCCGTCGGTCCTGCAGGTTGTGCCAGCCCAGCAGCACTTCCACCTGTGCCGCCTGCCGGATGCCCTGCGTCTGGCACATCATCCTGCGCCAGCACAGGGTGCCCGGCACCCGCTGACGCTGGCAGGTGGCTGTGCGCCCGGCAAGGCTGTCGGACAAAATGGCAAACACCACGCCATTGTGCCGCAGCAGATGGCAGGAATACCAGCCAAACTCGGTGTACAGTTGCCGCCGCACGCCTCGGAGATACTGGAGGTAGATATTATAATCACGGATGGTCAACTCCGGAAGATAGGGTTTCATTCGACCCTTCATAGGGGGCACCGTTCCTTTCCGCCACAGGCTGCACAGGTCATGGTAATAAGGTAAGTATAATCTATTTTGTTCCGCTGTGCAACGGTAGGAGTGTAAATTCTCCATGAATTTGTCTCATCTTGTTTTAGCCTTGTTCATAATATTTCATAAAACTTTGTTTGCATTCGTCCTTTTCTCCGGCAGGCATTGTGTGGTCATTCGTTCCGGAATTTCCCGGATTTTTCCGGCAGCGATGCAAAAAGCCGCACCGGGCAGTTCCGGTGCGGCTTGCAGGGCTTATTTTTCAGGCCGGGCACATTTTTTCAGGCTCAGTCCTTCTTGTCAAAACGGCGCTTGCCGTCAAAACCGGACTTGGGCATGGGCTTTGCGGTGTGCTCGAACTTGGGGGCGTTGTAGTACATATACAGCTGGCAGGGGATCATGCCGTTGTACATCTTGCGGCGCTTGTTGGCGCGCTTGCCGTAGTGGGTTTCAAAGTCCATGTCAGCGGTGATAGCGTACACACCGGCGCAGGGGTTCGCCTCCATCTGACGGCCCAGGGTGCGGGCCAGCTTGGCCGCGCCCTCAATGGTGCTCATGCGCTCACCGTAAGGGGGGTTCGTCAGCACGATGGCCTCCTGCTTTGCGGCAAAATCCGCCACATCGGCCACCTCAAAGTGGCAGCGCTTTTCCACACCGGCCAGCTTGGCATTGGCGTTGGCCAGCGCCACGGCGGCGGGGTCGATATCATATCCAAAGGCCTCGAAGCCCACATCCAGCTTGGATTCAGCCAGGGCCTTCTGGCGCTGCTCGGCCCACACAGCGGCCGGCACAAAGCTGTAGCGTTCGGCAGCAAAGCGGCGCTTGAGGCCCGGTGCGATGTTCATGGCCTTCTGGGCGGCCTCAATGAGCAGGGTGCCGCTGCCGCAGAAGGGGTCCTCCACCAGGCTGTCCCGGCGCACGCGGCCCAGGTCGGCGATGGTAGCGGCCAGCGTCTCGCGGATGGGGGCCTCCATGGCGTTGCGGCGGTAGCCGCGCTTGTGCAGGCCCTCGCCGGTGGTGTCCAGCATGATCTCGCACACGTTCTTGCGCAGCATGAAGCGGATCTTGTACTCGGTGCCGCTCTCCGGCAGCACGGAGGTGTGGTGCTTGGCCATCAGGCGCTTGACCACAGCCTTTTTGATGATGCTCTGGCAGGCGGGCACGCTGGAAAGCTGGCTGTCCAGCGAGGAGCCGGTGACCGGGAACGCCGCATCCGTCGGCAGCAGATCCTCCCAGGGGACGCTGTACACGCCGTCGAACAGTTCATCAAAGGTGGACGCCTTGTAGCGGGCCAGCAGCAGCAGCACACGCTCCACGGTGCGCAGGTGCAGGTTGGCTGCCGCGATCATCTCCGCACCGCCGGAGAAGGTCAGGCGGCCGTCATCCACCCGGATGTTCTCCGCGCCGATGCGGTTCAGTTCAAATTTTGCGGTGGACTCGCACCCGAAGAAACAGGGGGCGATCAGTTCAAATTTTGCAGGCATGGTGGTTCCTTTCTTTTCCTCTTGGGCGAAAAAACAGACCCGCCCGACCAGGGGACAGGTCTGTTCTGTGCATTCTGATCGGCTGCTCAGCGGCCGCGACGGCTGCGCGGGGCATAACCGCCGCCGCGGCGGTTGTTGGTCTCGTGGTCCAGATCCGCCATTTTTTCCTCGCTCTGGCTCTTGAAGCGGCTCATCATGTCCTCAAAGCTCAGGTTGTCGGAGCGGGCCGGAGCCTTGGGCTGCCACACGCGGGGGGCAGCATCGCGGGGCTGACGCGGGGGACGGCCTGCGCCGCGCGGGCCGCCGGAGCGTCCGCCGTCACGCGGGGCACCGGGGCG
>ERZ831773.2761-NODE-2761-length-13153-cov-31.023515_pt1 | contig 13153 bp, 8 predicted proteins | sample MGYA00519696_ERZ831773 | MGnify/ENA primary metagenome ERZ831773 (study PRJEB31850, sample SAMEA3708720) | human gut metagenome | biome: human gut; feature: human-associated habitat; material: faeces | place: China | collected 2014 ...
GAGCACCTCAAAAACACCATCATACACTAAATCAGTAAGTTGGCAGCATCACCATCTCCTCCGTCTAAGTCCACCTCAATCACGGCATAGCTACCATACCCGGCATGAATAACGTTGCTTTCTGGCAGCGCCAAAATAGTTCTTTTTAAGTGTATGCGCGCTAAGTTATAACGGTGCTGGCAGAAGGGACGAGATTCTTTAGGCGCGTGGTACATTAACGATTGTTTTTCTTCGTTCGTCTGATGTTCATAATCTTTTGTGAAGCAGTGAAGAGAGTAGGTAACCCAAAAGCGATACTCTAAAGGCTCTTTGCCCTCATGATGCTGAACGTAGACAGCCTGATGAGCATCAAGAAATGATAAATCACGAATATCACCATCCGGATGTCCAAAAGGTCGCCACTTTTCCACTTCCTGTTTCATTCTCGTTCCTTAAGAAAGTTACACAGGAATAGTATCGAATCCTTGCCGAGTTTGACTCAATTAGTTCAGTCAGTTTCAGGATATTAGTCATCTCTACATTGATTATGAGTATTCAGAAATTCCTTAAATATTCTGACAAATGCTCTTTCCCTAAACTCCCCCCATAAAAAAACCCGCCGAAGCGGGTTTTTACGTTATTTGCGGATTAACGATTACTCGTTATCAGAACCGCCCAGACCTGCGTTCAGCAGTTCTGCCAGGCTGGCAGATGCGTCTTCTGCAGTCACCTGCGGTGCAGCCGGAGCTTCACCCGCAGCACGGCGACGCATACGATCCTGGTGGTACGCGTAACCGGTACCTGCCGGGATCAGACGACCCACGATAACGTTCTCTTTCAGGCCGCGCAGTTCGTCGCGTTTGCCCGCAACGGCTGCTTCGGTCAGCACGCGAGTGGTCTCCTGGAACGATGCCGCGGAGATGAAGGACTCGGTTGCCAGAGACGCTTTGGTGATACCCAGCAGATCGCGGGAGTAAGTTGCACCCACTTTGCCGTTCGCTTCCAGTTCGCGGTTTGCGATCTTGACGCGAGAGTATTCAACCTGTTCGCCTTCCAGGAAGTCGGAGCTACCCGCGTTAACGATGGTAGCTTTACGCAGCATCTGACGAACGATAACTTCGATGTGTTTATCGTTAATCTTAACGCCCTGCAGACGGTATACGTCCTGTACTTCGTTAACGATGTAACGAGTAACAGCATGAACACCACGCAGACGCAGAATGTCGTGCGGCGCTTCCGGACCGTCGGAAATTACGTCACCACGTTCTACACGTTCACCTTCGAACACGTTGAGCTGACGCCATTTCGGAATCATCTCTTCGTACGGATCGCTACCGTCTACCGGGGTGATAACCAGACGACGTTTACCTTTGGTTTCTTTACCGAAGGAAACGATACCGCTGATTTCAGCCAGGATTGCCGGCTCTTTCGGACGACGTGCTTCGAACAGGTCCGCAACGCGCGGCAGACCACCGGTGATGTCCTTGGTACCGCCGGATTCCTGCGGAATACGCGCCAGGGTGTCACCAGAGCTGATCTGTACGCCATCTTCCAGCTGAACAATCGCTTTACCCGGCAGGAAGTACTGCGCTGGCATATCGGTACCTGGGATCAGAACGTCGTTACCCTGAGCATCAACGATTTTCAGTGCCGGACGCAGATCTTTACCACCTGCGGTACGTTCTGCGGAATCCAGAACCACCAGCGAAGACAGACCGGTCAGTTCGTCGGTCTGACGCGTAATGGTCTGGCCGTCGATCATGTCAGTAAAGCGTACAAAACCGCTTACTTCGGTGATAACCGGCATGGTGTGCGGGTCCCAGTTTGCAACGGTTTCGCCGCCAGCAACCTGTTCGCCATCGCCTTTCGCCAGTACCGCACCGTAAGGTACTTTGTAGCTTTCTTTAGTACGACCGAATTCGTCGATCAGTTTCAGTTCAGTATTACGGGAAGTGATAACCAGTTTACCGCTGGAGTTCACAACCGACTTCACGTTGCTGAGCTTGATGCTACCTTTGTTTTTCACTTGGATGCTGGATTCAGCAGCCGCACGAGATGCCGCACCACCGATGTGGAACGTACGCATGGTCAGCTGTGTACCCGGTTCACCGATGGACTGTGCCGCGATAACACCGATTGCTTCACCCTTGTTGATGATGTGGCCACGCGCCAGGTCACGACCGTAGCAGTGCGCACATACACCAAAGTCGGTGTCACAAGATACAACAGAACGTACTTTAACCGCGTCGACAGAGTTCTCTTCCAGCAGGTCACACCACTGTTCGTGCAGCAGCGTGTTGCGCGGAACGAGGATATCAGCAGTACCCGGCTTCAGAACGTCTTCAGCAGTTACACGACCCAGTACGCGATCGCGCAGCGGCTCTTTAACGTCACCACCCTCGATAACCGGAGTCATCATGATACCTTCATGGGTACCACAATCGTCTTCGGTAACCACCAGGTCCTGCGCCACGTCAACCAGACGACGAGTCAGGTAACCGGAGTTCGCAGTTTTCAGTGCGGTATCCGCCAGACCTTTACGAGCACCGTGGGTGGAGATGAAGTACTGGAGTACGTTCAGACCTTCACGGAAGTTCGCGGTGATTGGCGTTTCGATGATGGAGCCATCCGGCTTCGCCATCAGACCACGCATACCAGCAAGCTGACGAATCTGTGCCGCAGAACCACGCGCACCGGAGTCGGCCATCATGTAGATGCTGTTGAAGGAAACCTGCTTCTCTTCCTGACCGTCACGGTTAATCACGGTTTCAGTTTGCAGGTTATCCATCATCGCTTTGGATACACGATCGTTCGCCGCAGCCCAGATATCGATAACTTTGTTGTAGCGTTCGCCCGCAGTTACCAGACCAGACTGGAACTGCTCCTGAATTTCAGCAACTTCTGCTTCTGCCTCGGAGATGATTTCGTGTTTCTTCTCCGGGATGACCATGTCATCGATACCAACAGATGCACCAGAACGCGCTGCATAGGCGAAGCCGGTGTACATGATCTGGTCCGCAAAAATAACGGTCGGTTTCAGACCGAGAATGCGGTAGCAGGTGTTCAGCATTTTGGAGATTGCTTTTTTACCCAGCGCCTGGTTGACGATGGAGTAAGGCAGACCTTTCGGTACAATCATCCACAGAATGGCACGGCCAACAGTCGTGTCTTTCAGGCTGGTTTTCGCTACTAATTCACCGTTAGCATCTTTTTCATACTCGGTGATACGCACTTTAACGCGCGCATGCAGAGAAGCCAGACCAGAGCGATACAGACGTTCTGCTTCTTTCGGGCCAGTCAGCACCATGCCTTCGCCTTTGGCGTTAACACAGTCACGGGTCATGTAGTACAGACCCAGTACAACGTCCTGAGACGGAACGATGATTGGTTCGCCGTTCGCCGGGGACAGGATGTTGTTGGTAGACATCATCAGCGCACGCGCTTCCAGCTGGGCTTCCAGCGTCAGCGGTACGTGAACAGCCATCTGGTCACCATCGAAGTCGGCGTTATATGCCGCACAAACCAGCGGGTGCAGCTGGATAGCTTTACCTTCGATCAGTACCGGTTCAAATGCCTGGATACCCAGACGGTGCAGAGTCGGTGCACGGTTCAGCAGTACCGGGTGTTCGCGGATAACTTCGTCCAGGATATCCCAAACGACAGCTTCTTCGCGCTCAACCATTTTCTTCGCAGCTTTAATGGTGGTAGCAAGACCACGCAGTTCCAGCTTGCCGTAGATGAACGGTTTGAACAGCTCCAGTGCCATTTTCTTCGGCAGACCGCACTGATGCAGACGCAGGTATGGACCTACGGTGATTACAGAACGACCGGAGTAGTCAACACGCTTACCGAGCAGGTTCTGACGGAAACGACCCTGTTTACCTTTGATCATGTCGGCCAAAGATTTCAGAGGACGCTTGTTAGAACCGGTGATCGCACGACCGCGACGACCGTTATCCAGCAGGGCGTCTACCGCTTCCTGCAGCATACGTTTTTCGTTACGTACGATGATGTCCGGCGCAGCCAGATCCAGCAGACGTTTCAGACGGTTGTTACGGTTAATGACGCGACGATACAGATCGTTCAGGTCAGAAGTCGCGAAACGACCACCATCCAGCGGAACCAGCGGACGCAGATCTGGCGGCAGTACCGGCAGAACGGTCAGGATCATCCACTCTGGTTTGTTACCAGACTGAACGAACGCTTCCAGCAGTTTGATACGCTTGGTCAGCTTTTTACGCTTGGTTTCGGAGTTGGTTTCGTTCAGCTCTTCACGCAGCTGTTCGCACTCTTGCTCCAGATCCATGCTCTTCAGCAGAGCCTGGATTGCTTCCGCCCCCATCTTCGCGTCGAATTCGTCACCGAACTCTTCCAGCGCGTCCAGATACTGCTCTTCAGTCAGGATCTGCTGACGTTCCAGGTTGGTCATACCGCCTTCGATAACCACATAGGATTCAAAGTACAGTACGCGTTCGATATCGCGCAGCGGCATATCGAGCAGCAGACCGATACGGGACGGCAGCGATTTCAGGAACCAGATGTGCGCAGTCGGGGAAGCCAGTTCGATGTGGCCCATACGCTCACGGCGTACTTTAGTCTGGGTCACTTCAACGCCGCACTTCTCACAGATGACGCCACGGTGTTTCAGGCGCTTGTACTTACCGCACAGGCACTCGTAATCTTTTACCGGCCCAAAGATACGGGCGCAGAAAAGGCCGTCACGTTCTGGTTTGAACGTACGGTAGTTGATGGTTTCCGGCTTTTTAACTTCACCGAAAGACCATGAACGGATCATGTCTGGCGAAGCCAGAGCAATTTTGATCGCATCAAACTCTTCGGTTTTAGTCTGCGCTTTCAGAAACTTTAATAAATCTTTCACGGATTTGCTCCCGTCGGAGTTAGCACAATCCGCTGCCGGGTTTTAACCCGACAGCAGTGACCTGTTTGAGCGAGAATTACTCGTCTTCCAGTTCGATGTTGATACCCAGCGAACGAATCTCTTTCAACAATACGTTGAAGGATTCTGGCATGCCCGGCTCCATCTGATGGTTGCCGTCCACGATGTTTTTATACATCTTGGTACGACCGTTCACGTCATCAGACTTAACGGTGAGCATTTCCTGCAGGGTGTATGCTGCGCCGTATGCTTCCAGCGCCCACACTTCCATCTCCCCGAAACGCTGACCACCGAACTGTGCCTTACCACCCAGCGGCTGCTGAGTAACCAGGCTGTAAGAACCGGTGGAACGCGCGTGCATCTTGTCGTCGACCAGGTGGTTCAGTTTCAGCATGTACATGTAACCAACGGTTACCGGACGCTCGAACTGTTCACCAGTGCGACCATCGTACAGGCGGATCTGACCGGAAGTCGGCAGGTCGCCAAGTTTCAGCAGCTCTTTAATTTCTGCTTCTTTCGCACCGTCGAACACCGGCGTTGCGATTGGCATACCTTTGCGCAGGTTTTCAGCCAGACGCATAACTTCTTCATCGCTGAAGGTACTCAGGTCAACTTTCTGACGAACGTCAGCGCCCAGATCGTACGCACGCTGGATGAATTCGCGCAGTTTCGCGACTTCTTGCTGCTGTTTCAGCATGGCGTTGATCTTGTCGCCGATACCTTTCGCAGCCATACCCAGGTGGGTTTCGAGGATCTGACCGATGTTCATACGAGACGGTACGCCCAGCGGGTTCAGTACGATGTCTACCGGCGTACCGTTTTCATCGTAAGGCATATCTTCGATCGGGTTGATCTTAGAAATTACACCCTTGTTACCGTGACGACCTGCCATCTTGTCACCAGGCTGGATACGGCGTTTAACCGCCAGATATACCTTAACAATCTTCAGCACGCCCGGTGCCAGATCGTCGCCCTGGGTGATTTTGCGGCGTTTCGCTTCGAGTTTCTTCTCGAACTCGTGTTTCAGTTCGTCATACTGCTCAGCCAGCTGTTCCAGCTGATTTTGTTTCTCTTCGTCTGTCAGGCCCAGCTCCAGCCAGCGATCGCGCGGCAGTTTGTCGAGCTTCTCAGCTTCAACGCCACCGGCTACCAGCACAGCACGGATACGGCTGAACAGACCCGCTTCGAGGATCTGCAGTTCTTCAGACAGGTCTTTCTTCGCCTGTTTGAGCTGCATTTCTTCGATTTCCAGCGCACGTTTGTCTTTTTCTACGCCATCGCGAGTAAAGACCTGAACGTCGATAACCGTACCGGATACACCGTTTGGTACGCGCAGAGAAGAGTCTTTAACGTCAGAGGCTTTCTCACCGAAGATCGCACGCAGCAGTTTTTCTTCTGGGGTCAGCTGAGTTTCACCTTTCGGCGTTACCTTACCAACCAGAATGTCGCCACCGGTCACTTCCGCACCAATGTAAACGATACCGGATTCATCCAGTTTGGAGAGCGCAGCTTCACCCACGTTCGGGATGTCAGCGGTGATCTCTTCCGGACCCAGCTTGGTGTCACGGGACACACACGCCAGTTCCTGAATGTGGATGGTGGTGAAACGGTCTTCCTGAACAACACGCTCGGATACGAGGATGGAGTCTTCGAAGTTGTAACCATTCCACGGCATGAACGCTACGCGCATGTTCTGACCAAGCGCCAGTTCACCGAGGTCGGTGGACGGACCGTCTGCTAGCACGTCGCCACGTTCAACCGGTTCACCCAGAGACACACACGGCATCTGGTTGATACAGGTGTTCTGGTTAGAACGGGTGTATTTGGTCAGGTTGTAGATGTCGATACCTGCTTCACCCGGATACATCTCGTCTTCGTTAACTTTGATAACGATACGGGAAGCATCCACGTACTGAACGACACCACCACGTTTAGCTACCGCAGTTACACCGGAGTCAACGGCAACAGCACGTTCCATACCAGTACCAACCAGCGGCTTATCAGCGCGCAGAGTCGGAACGGCCTGACGTTGCATGTTCGCACCCATCAATGCACGGTTGGCGTCATCGTGTTCCAGGAACGGGATCAGGGACGCACCGACGGATACCACCTGCTGGGTGGATACGTCCATGTAGTCAACCTGGTCGCGGCTGAACAAGCTGGATTCGCCTTTGCTACGGCAAGTTACCAGGTCTTCTACGAAGTGGCCTTCTTCATCCAAGTTGGAGTTCGCCTGGGCGATAACGTAGTTGCCTTCTTCGATAGCAGACAGGTAGTGAATTTCGTCAGTTACAACACCGTCGGTCACTTTACGATACGGAGTCTCAAGGAAGCCGTATTCGTTAGTCTGTGCGTACACGGACAGAGAGTTGATCAGACCGATGTTCGGACCTTCAGGGGTTTCGATTGGACATACGCGACCGTAGTGAGTCGGGTGTACGTCTCGAACTTCGAAGCCTGCACGTTCACGGGTCAGACCGCCTGGGCCGAGTGCGGAGATACGACGTTTGTGCGTAATCTCAGACAGCGGGTTGTTCTGGTCCATAAACTGAGACAGCTGGCTGGAACCGAAGAACTCTTTCACTGCTGCGGAAATCGGCTTGGCGTTGATCATATCCTGTGGCATCAGGGTATCCAGATCGCCCAGAGACAGACGCTCTTTCACCGCACGCTCTACACGTACCAGGCCAACGCGGAACTGGTTTTCCGCCATTTCGCCAACGGAACGGATACGACGGTTGCCGAGGTGGTCGATATCATCGACTTCGCCTTTACCGTTACGGATATCGATGAGCTTTTTCATAACATCAATGATGTCGTCTTTGCTCAGGATACCGGAACCTTCGATTTCTTCGCGCAGCAGAGAACGGTTGAACTTCATACGACCAACCGCAGACAAGTCATAACGGTCTTCGGAGAAGAACAGGTTCTCGAACAGGCTTTCAGCTGCTTCACGAGTCGGCGGCTCGCCAGGGCGCATCATGCGGTAGATTTCTACCAGTGCGCTCAGACGGTCGTTAGTTGGGTCGACACGTAAGGTTTCAGAGATATATGGGCCGTGATCCAGATCGTTGGTGAACAGCGTTTCGATACGCTTGTGACCAGACTGGCTCAGCTTAGCCAGCAGATCCAGGCTCAGCTCCATGTTCGCTGCGCAGATCAGCTCGCCGGTAGACTCATCAATATAGTCTTTAGCAACCACTTTACCTGCGATGTACTCAACCGGGACTTCGATCAGTTTGACGTCGTCTTTTTCCAGCTGGCGAATGTGGCGCGCAGTGATACGGCGGCCTTTTTCTACGTACACTTTACCGTTAGCTTCGATGTCAAAAGATGCGGTTTCACCACGCAGGCGTTCCGGCACCAGTTCCATCTGCAGCTTGTTATCACGGATTTCAAAGATAACTTTTTCAAAGAACAGGTCGAGGATCTGCTCTGTGGTGTAGTTCAGGGCGCGCAGAATGATGGTCGCAGGCAGTTTACGGCGACGGTCGATACGTACGAACAGGTTGTCCTTCGGATCGAATTCGAAGTCCAGCCAGGAACCACGGTAAGGGATGATACGCGCGTTATACAGCACTTTACCCGAAGAGTGGGTTTTACCTTTGTCGGAGTCAAAGAAGACGCCCGGACTACGGTGCAGCTGGGAAACGATAACACGCTCAGTACCGTTGATAACAAAGGTACCGTTGTCTGTCATGAGCGGAATTTCGCCCATGTAGACTTCTTGTTCTTTAATGTCTTTTACGGTGCCTTCCGGCGCTTCGCGCTCATAGATCACCAGACGCAGTTTAACGCGCAGCGGTGCGGAATAGGTCACGCCACGGATTTGACATTCCTGGACGTCAAACACCGGTTCGCCAAGGCGGTAGCTGACGTATTGCAGCTCGGAATTACCGCTGTAGCTCTGAATCGGGAATACGGAACGGAAAGCAGCTTCCAGACCATACTGCCCTTCAGGATCTTGCTCGATAAATTTCTGAAACGAGTCAAGCTGGATAGAAAGGAGATAAGGTACATCCAGAACTTGTGGACGTTTACCAAAATCCTTACGAATACGTTTTTTCTCGGTATAGGAGTAAACCATAGGGTTCCTCAGCTCGCTGACAAGTCGACCCATCTGTCCATTGAGCGGACAGTTTGTGCAACACTATTTTGTTGACCGGAAAATGGAACACTTTCCGCAATGCCTGTTGCTATCACGCTTAAACCATTTCATTGCGATTTACACAGAACGGACGTCCTGTCGCAGTATATTAAGTCGTCGATAGAAACAAGCATTGAAAGGCACAGCAGTAGTCAAACAGTGTGAAACGCTACTGGCGCCTTACAGCGCAAAAAGGCTGGTGACTAAAAAGTCACCAGCCATCAGCCTGATTTCTCAGGCTGCAACCGGAAGGGTTGGCTTATTTAACTTCAACTTCAGCGCCAGCTTCTTCCAGAGCTTTTTTCAGTGCTTCTGCGTCGTCTTTGCTCACGCCTTCTTTCAGAGCAGCCGGTGCAGATTCTACCAGGTCTTTAGCTTCTTTCAGACCCAGGCCAGTTGCGCCACGTACTGCTTTGATAACAGCAACTTTGTTAGCGCCAGCAGCTTTCAGAATTACGTCGAATTCAGTTTTTTCTTCAGCAGCTTCAACCGGGCCAGCAGCTACAGCTACAGCAGCAGCAGCGGAAACACCGAATTTTTCTTCCATTGCAGAGATCAGTTCTACAACGTCCATTACAGACATAGCTGCAACTGCTTCAATGATTTGATCTTTAGTGATAGACATTTAAATTGTTCCTGAATATCAGAATAAGTTTATACGTAAGCGAATGCGTTAAAAAGATAACTGCGATTAAGCAGCTTCTTTCGCATCGCGTACAGCAGCCAGAGTACGAACCAGTTTGCCAGCCGAAGCTTCTTTCATGGTTGCCATCAGGCGTGCAATTGCTTCTTCGTAGGTCGGCAGAGTTGCCAGGCGGTCGATCTGAGACGCCGGGATCAGCTCACCTTCAAAGGCAGCGGCTTTGACCTCAAATTTTGCATTCGCTTTCGCGAACTCTTTGAACAGACGAGCAGCAGCGCCCGGGTGTTCCATAGAGTATGCAATCAGGGTCGGACCAACAAACGCGTCTTTCAGGCACTCGAACGGAGTACCTTCAACAGCACGGCGCAGCAGGGTGTTACGAACAACACGCATGTATACGCCAGCTTCGCGACCTGCTTTACGCAGTTCAGTCATTTTATCTACAGTTACGCCACGGGAATCCGCAACTACTGCAGACAGCGCGCCTTTGGCTACTTCGCTGACTTCAGCAACAATCGCTTGTTTGTCTTGAAGATTTAAAGCCATTAGCTTTGCTCCTGGATGTTTGCCAGAGAAAATCTCTGGAACTCACTTCACTCCTCCAAACGGAGAGAGCGTCTTAATTACGGTGAGCAGAAACAAGCCAGAATATAAAAGAATAATCTTAGCGTTCTGTCACCGTCTACGCAGGGGATTAAGTTTCTTGCGAAACTCCTGCGGTCTTCGACGGAGGCCTGGATAGGCCAGGCTCCAACGAACAAATCTTTTCTATCCGTCGCTATTCAGCTTGTGACGGCGTTGGCTTCCTTCGTTCGCACCAGTCACATAGTTAGCTATGCTCCTGGCGACTCACTCAGTTGCCGCCTTGCCACAACCCGAATATCTCGGATATACGTCTGCATTAAGCATTATACGTGGGGGTAAGATTGTAGACAAAATCACCGCCCACGTAAAGGCATTAGTTTACAGAAGCGCTCAGGCCAGCCTGGTCAACTGCAACACCTGCCCCCATGGTGGTGGAGATGCTAACTTTCTTGATGTACACGCCTTTCGCCTGAGTCGGTTTTGCTTTTTTCAGCGCAACCAGCAGAGCTTCCAGGTTTTCTTTCAGTTTGTCAGCGTCAAAGTCCACTTTACCGATGGTGGTGTGGATGATGCCGTTTTTGTCGTTACGGTAACGAACCTGGCCAGCTTTAGCGTTTTTAACCGCTTCAGCAACGTTCGGCGTTACAGTACCCACTTTCGGGTTTGGCATCAGGCCGCGCGGACCCAGAACCTGGCCCAGCTGGCCAACAACGCGCATTGCATCCGGAGAAGCAATAACAACGTCAAAGTTCATTTCGCCTTTCTTGATCTGGTCAGCCAGATCTTCCATACCTACCAGTTCAGCACCTGCAGCTTTAGCAGCTTCAGCGTTTGCACCCTGGGTAAATACGGCTACGCGAACGGAACGGCCAGTACCGTGCGGCAGTACAGTTGCACCACGTACGTTCTGGTCAGATTTACGAGCGTCGATGCCGAGGTTAACAGCTACGTCCACGCTTTCTACGAATTTAGCAGTCGCCAGTTCTTTCAGCAGAGCGATAGCTTCGTTGATGTCGTACTGTTTGGTTGCATCAACTTTCTCGCGGATAACACGCATGCGCTTGGTCAGTTTAGCCATTTCTTAGTCCTCCACTACCAGGCCCATGGAACGTGCAGTACCTTCGATGGAGCGAGTCATCGCTTCAATGTCGGCACCAGTCATGTCGGCAGCTTTGGTCTGCGCGATTTCCTGCAGCTGAGCGCGGGAAATTTTACCCACTTTGTCTTTGTTCGGCTTACCGGAACCAGACTTGATACCAGCCGCTTTTTTCAGCAGAACTGCTGCCGGCGGAGTCTTGGTAACGAAAGTGAAAGAACGGTCAGCGTAAACGGTGATTACTACCGGAATCGGCAGACCTTTTTCGATGGAATCAGTTTTTGCGTTGAACGCTTTGCAGAATTCCATGATGTTTACGCCCTGCTGACCCAGAGCCGGACCTACTGGCGGACTCGGGTTAGCCATACCAGCTGCAACCTGCAGCTTGACATAGGCTTGTACTTTCTTAGCCATTATAAATTCCTCAAGTTGGGTAATAACGCCTCTGAGAGGCTCCCCGTGATATAAAAAATCGTTTTACGGGCAAGGCCCATAAAAACAAAAGGCGCGAAATTGTATTCCAATCTCGCGCCTTGTGCAACGATTAAATCGCCGCTTTTTTGATCGCTGGGTTAGGCTTTTTCAACCTGGCTGAAGTCCAGCTCTACCGGGGTCGCACGACCGAAGATAGAAACAGACACTTTCAGACGAGATTTCTCGTAATCCACTTCTTCAACAACACCGTTGAAGTCAGCGAACGGACCATCATTAACACGGACCATTTCACCCGGTTCAAACAGCGTTTTCGGACGCGGCTTATCACCAACCTGCTGCAGGCGGTTCATAATCGCATCGACTTCTTTATCGCTGATTGGCGCAGGACGATCGGAAGTACCGCCGATGAAGCCCATCACACGCGGTACGCTGCGCACCAGGTGCCAGCTCGCGTCGTTCATCACCATCTGAACGAGGACGTAGCCAGGGAAGAATTTACGTTCGCTTTTGCGACGCTGACCGCCACGGATTTCAACCACTTCTTCGGTTGGTACCATGACTTCACCAAACAAATCTTCCATGTTGTGTAATTTGATATGCTCACGCAGCGACGTTGCTACGCGGCCTTCAAAACCGGAAAACGCCTGAACGACGTACCAGCGCTTTTTAGGAGCTTCAGACATCTCAGAACCTCAGGCCAGTGATAAAGGATACCAGGCGAACCAGAATACCATCCAGTCCCCACAGGATCAGTGACATTACTGCGGTAACCGCAGCCACAATCAGCGTGGTGTGCAATGTTTCCTGGCGAGTCGGCCAAATGACCTTACGGACTTCGGTACGCGCTTCACGGGCAAAAGCAACGGTAGCTTTACCTTTTGTCGTTAACAGCGCGACACCACCCGCTGCAGCAATCAGAATTACTACGGCCAGCGCACGCAGCGGCAGCATAATGTCGCGATAAAGATAGTTGCCGACAATCGCCACCAGGAGCAATGCCACCACAACGACCCACTTCATCGCTTCCAGGCCGCGCCCGCTTCCTTGAGCTTCGGTATTCGCACTCATAAACCAACCTGTCAGAAGTTTTCTACAAACATTTTCACCCCGCGATCGCGAGGCAAACCAAATCGAAACGCGTATTAGCTTTTCGGATTATACGCCCTCAACAGAGCCTGTCTCAGCAATGATTATGACAAAGAAAATCACTGATGAGCCAGGTTCTGGTACGAAAGCGTGCAAAAAGGGCATCAAATGATGCCCTTTTAGTGCGCATTGCGTCAAATGTTATCGGCAATTAGCTCAGAACTTTTGCTACAACGCCCGCGCCAACGGTACGGCCGCCTTCACGGATTGCGAAACGCAGACCGT
>ERZ831773.2774-NODE-2774-length-13070-cov-2.587169_pt1 | contig 13070 bp, 10 predicted proteins | sample MGYA00519696_ERZ831773 | MGnify/ENA primary metagenome ERZ831773 (study PRJEB31850, sample SAMEA3708720) | human gut metagenome | biome: human gut; feature: human-associated habitat; material: faeces | place: China | collected 2014 ...
CGCTCCTGCAAGACACGCAGCAGCTTGACCTGAAGCGACACGGGCATTTCGGATACCTCGTCGAGGAAGAAGGTACCCGTGTGCGCCTGTTCCAGAAGCCCCTTTTGGCCCCCGCTGTTCGCGCCGGAAAACGCGCCGGGCTCATAGCCGAACAGCTCGCTTTCCATGAGCGATTCCGGGATGGCCCCGCAGTTGATGGCGACGAACGGCCCCGTATGGCGGGGGCTGTTGTCATGGACCGCCTGCGCGATCAACTCTTTGCCCGTCCCCGACTCCCCTTGGATAAGGACGGTGGCGTTCGTGCCGGCGGCCTTCAGGATAGCCGCCTTGAGCCGCAAGATGGCCTTGCTCTCGCCGATGATGCTGGGAAAACGGTCATCGCGCGGTTGTTCGGGGAGCGATTCCACGTCGCGTCCGCGGGCCCATGCGAAACCGATGATCTGGCTGATGAGCTCGAACGCCTTTTCCGACTTCATCAGCAGCTCGGCGCGCTGATTGTCGGTGAAGGCCACGATCTGCACGACCGCGACGATTTCGTTTTCTATCACCACCGGCCCCGTGAAATTGGCCACATCCGCGCAGGCCCCCTTGCCGGAGCAGGTACGGCAGACTTCTTCTTTGCCGGGCGTCAGCACCATGGAGCTCTGGCCGGAACGCAGGCTGTAGGTCAGCGCATTGTCCGCGGGCATCCGGAACCCGACACCGCGGAGGTAGGGGCCGGTTCCCCCCACGCAGTAGCCTTCCGCGTTCATGATCACGATTTCCACGTCCAGCAGCTCCGCCAACGGGGGAAGATGCTTCTGCACAAGGCGCCAACGCTCGGTGACGGGGGAACCCGATGGGAGGGGAGGTTCGAGAGGGGTGTTGATCCACAGGGGGACAGCGGCATGGATTTCCGATCTCATAGGTGTCTCCAAATAGGCAAATCTATATGTTTTATCGATGTATCTTACTTTTATAGTTACTCTTTTGAGTTTCTCACCTGCATGAGAAAAAGACAAGCGAAAAGGTGGAAAAAAGGAGAAACCGTATTTTTTTGTTGTTCCCGAAGCGGGTGGCGGAAACCGATTCTGAGAGGCTGCCTTTGGACGGCGGGGGCTGCCGGGACCTTCTCATGCAACAGCACCGCTGCGCCGGGGGGAGGCCCTTCGCATGTCTTCAAGAGCGGAACCGGGCCTCCATCGCCTGCTCTTGAAGGGGCTCCGCCGTTTCCGCCCTCCCCCTGCAAAAGGGCCGCATCGGGTTGCGGGCGATACCCATCCCCAGATGCGCCCGTGGCTGTCCGCGGGAAAAACGGCTGCCGGGCGTTTCGGCATATGGACGCCTCCCGCGCCCCCGGCGAAAACCGCCAAGCGGGAGGGAGGCCCCCCCTTGACGCCGCCCGTGCTGGCCCCCAAACAAAAAAGCCGCCCCTGAGGACGGCTTCCTGACGAAGGGCTTGCCTTTACTTCTTTTCGGCTTCCTTAGCCTTGCGGATAGGCTCCTCAAAGAGCTTGTAGTACCCTTCGATGACCTTGCCGAATTCGTCGGCGGGGAGGTAGTTGGTGGTCATGTTGACCTTGGCGAACTTGGCCTGCACGTCGGGATCGCTGAGGGCTTCCTTGATCAGGCTCTGGAGGCGTTCGATGCGATCCTTGGGAGTCTTGAGCGGGGCCACGATGCCGTACACGGAGTCGAACACGAAACCGTCGCCGAACATTTCCTTGAACGTGGGCGCGTCGGGATAGTTGGGATCGCGCTGGGCGCCGCACACGGCGATGACGCGGATGTCCTTGTGTGGCTTGAAGTTCACCACGGGCGTGAACCCTGCGGAGATGTGGTTGCCGAGGAGCGCCGTCACGATTTCCGCGCCGCCGTTGTAGGCCACATAGGGGAGGTCGGATTCGGGGAACAGCTTCATCACGTTGGCGTGGTAGAAGCGCTGGGCCGTAAACGCGCCGGGGCTGGCGAGGCTGTACTTGCCGCGTTCGGCCTTGGCCTTGTCCATGAGATCCTGCACGCTGGCGATGCCGGAATCGGCACGGACGCCCCAGCCCATCGTGAAGACGTTGACCTGCGCCACCGGGGCCAGATCCTTATAGGTGAAGCCGCACTTCTTGTATTGCGGGACGACGGTCAGCACGTTGGCCGAGGTGAGGCTGATGGTATAGCCGTCGGGACGGGCGCGGACGGTTTCGAGCGTGGCGGGGATGCCGCTGCCGCCGGGCTTGCTGGTGATGAGCAGCGTGATGTTGTGCTTGCGCTGCAGGTAGTCGCCGATAATACGGGCGGCGGTGTCGGGGGCGTTGCCCGCGCCGAAAGGCATGATCAGGGTGATCGGGCGGCTCGGATAGTCTTCGGCCGCAGCTTGGAACGGCATGGCGCAGAGCAGGGCTGCGGCTGCGGCAACGCCGGTGCGGAACATCCGGGACAGATTCCTCTTCATGAAGGCTCCTCCTGAAAAAAGTGTGGATGAATCAGACCGCCTCGCGCTTGCATCCCCTGTATTCGTCCCAAATGGTTTTGAGGACGACGCAGGCGCTGACGGCCAATATGGCGCAGGATATGGGGCTGGTGAAAAAGGTGCTGAAGTCGTCGCGGGAGAGGGACAGCGCCCGGCGGAAGTTGGATTCCGCGAGCGGGCCGAGGATCATGGCGAGCAGCATGGGCGGCTGGGGGAACCCCGCCTTGAGCATCAGGTAGCCAAGCAGCCCGAAGGCGGCCATTACGCCGATGTCGAACGTGGAGTTGTTGGCCGCAAAACTGCCTATGGCGCACAGCGTGAGCACGACGGACATGAGGATCGCCGTAGGCACGAGGACGACCTTGCCGAGGATGCGCACGGCGATGAGCCCGACCACAAGGATGAGGATGTTGGAGACGAAGAAGCTCGCGAAGATGCCGTTGACCGTGGCGCCGTGCTCCTGAAAAAGCAGCGGGCCGGGCGTCAGGCCTTGGATCATCAGCGCGCCGAGCAGGATGGCGGTGAGCACGTCGCCGGGGACGCCCAGCGTCATCAGGGGGATGAGCGCCCCGCCGGTCACGCCGTTGTTGGAACTTTCCGTCGCGGCCACGCCTTCCAGCGTCCCCTTGCCGAACGCTTCGGGATGCTTCGAGAAGCGCTTGGCTTCGCCGTAGGCTATGAAAGTCGCGGCGCTGGCCCCCGTAGCCGGGATGATGCCGATGAGCGTGCCGAGGAGCGAGGAACGCAGCAGGTTGAACTTGTTCGTCCAGATTTCCCTGAGCGTCAGCCCCTGATTGGACAGCTTGCCCTCCTTGACGATCCCGCTCTTGCCGAGGAAGACATCCTCAAGGGACAGGAGCACCTGCGATACCGCGAAAAGCCCGACGAGCGCGGGCACCAGCGAGATGCCGTTGAACAGTTCCGGCACATCGAACGTGTTGCGGAAATCGCCGGAAACCGGATCGATCCCCACCGTGGAAAGGAAAAGGCCCACGAATGCGGCGGCAAGCCCCTTGCACATGGCCCCTGAAGACAGGGTCGCCACCACCGTGAGCGCGAAAACGGCCAGTGCGAAATATTCGGCCGGGCCGAACGACATGGCGGCGGTCGCCAGCAGCGGCGCGCAGGTCACCAGAGCGACCGCGCTGAAGATGCCCCCGAAAAACGAGGCGAACGTGGCCATTTCCAGCGCCTTGCGCGATTGCCCCTTGGCGGTCAGCTTCGGGCCCTCGAGCAGGGTCGCGGCGGCGGCCACCGTGCCCGGCGTGCCGACGAGGATGGCCGTGATCGATCCCCCGTAAATGGCCCCGGCGTACATGCCGAGCAGCATGGAAAAAGCCTCCACGGGCGGCATCCCGAAGGAAAGCGGGATGAGCAGGGCTACGCCCATCGCCGCCGTCAGGCCCGGCATGGCCCCGAACAGGATGCCCAAAGAAACCCCGGTGACGTTGGCTATCAGCGAACCGAAACTCAAGGCCGCTTCTATCCCAGCAAAAACCTCGGACATCGTGTCCTCCTACGGCAACATGATCTGAAAGAAGTATCCGAAGGCATACAGCAGCGCTCCCGTGGTCAGCGCCGCCACTCCCATGATTTCAACGGGATTCCGGCGTCCCAGAAGGGGCAGGGAGAACAGCAGGAACAGGAACGTGGAGATCGTAAATCCGCCGTTGTGCGGCCACGGGAACCAGCTCTGCTCCACGAGCCGGTCGCCGAGCCAGATCATGCCGGACAGGTACATGACGAAGAAACCGAAAAAGAGAAGGGTCTTGATGACGGCGGATCGGTTTCCCCAACTACGGCCGGGCCGGCTCCTCAGCAGCCCTTGGAGGATGAGGAAAAACCCGCACAGCGCCATGCCGCCGAGGGCCAGCGTGGGCAGCGCATCCGCCCCGACAACCTCCCCATCGGACGGGGCGATGGAGGCCGACACTTCGTAAGCCCCCACCGCGCAAAGGCATAGAAGAACCGCGCCGGAAAAAATATCGTTGAGGTTTTTCATGGAATTCCTTTGTGTTGTTGAGGCCCCCCCCCTCGGAAAGCGGGAGCGTATGCCCTCCGTTTTCCGGGGAGTCGGGCGATCAGGCGAAAAAGCCCGCCGTCCCGGTCAATCCTTCTTCTTTTTCCACAGCACGACGCGGCAGAAGGGGTCGCCCTTGCCGAGGCGTTCCACGATATCGCACGGGATGCCGTGCTCCTTGGCGCGGTTGCGATCCAGTTCCATAGCCACGTCACAGAAAAGATCCTGATCTTCAGGAGAAAGCCCCATCTTTTTCCATTCTTCGAGGAGGGGGCAGTAGTGCATCTTCATTTCGCAGTATTCTTCGGTGTCGGAAATTTCCGTCTCGAATACGCCGCCCATCATGGTGTAGTGTTCGTTCATCCAGTCTTCGGGAGCCAGCTTGCGCCCGTCGCGCTCGGCACGGATGCGGCCGTATTCGGCAATCCCCTCACGGGCGAGGGCTTCGGCCTGTTCGCGGGTCATTACTGAGGAAAACGCCTTGAACAGACAGGCCTGAGAGCGGGCCCTGTCCTGCATGGCCCCACGAACACGGCGTACAACTTCGGGATTCCATTCCATGAAACTTCTCCTGTTATCATAAAAGGTTTCACATCTTCTCCGTGTAACCGGACATTTTTTCTAATGCGATTTTTGTGCCATACGGCGCATACTCCGCATCTCACTATTGTTACAGATTTTTTATCATTGCAGGCACATTATTCTCATCCTGAAATTCTCTTTTCGCATCTCATTGAGAAAAAATTCTCACCACATGAAAATACAGTGCCCTTTATGCCGTTCTCTTTATTTTCAGTCAGGTATGCCGCACAGTTACGGCAGCGCAGTTTCCGGACTCCTTTGCCGACAGGCATTCAGGGCACGAAAACACACCGCCAGGCTCCCAAGATGGGACCGCAACCTGCCCGCGCAAGGAAACGGATGCGGAACGGAAAAAGGAAGATTGACAGGATGGCGCGCTGTGAAAGGCGAAAGAAAAAGCCGGAAAAAATGCCGAGGGGGAAGGACAACGGAAGTCTCTGCTCACCCGCCTGTTTTTCCGGCGAAACAGGAGAGGGGGACAAGCGCCTCCGTGTGGGATAGCACGCCGCCCCTTCGAGCGTGGAAAAGACTGGGGGGCGCGAATGCTATTCCAACAGATGCGGTAGATTACGGACGGAAAAGATGGGCAACCGTGTGACGCATTCCGAACGGATACGGCGGAGAGGAAATACCCCAACGGGCGGAGCGCCGACGGGTTCCAGACCGTATCCCTGAAAAGTATCTAGCGGGGATGATGGGATAGCCAGAAAAAGGAAAGCCCGCTGGAGTTCAGCGGGCTGCCTTCATGCGGCGGTAGGGCCGAATCCATGCTTCCCCTCCCATCCTATTGACTGTATTCCATTCTTGGTTACGTCCGCGGTACGCGCCGTATCCATAAAACGGAGGCTTGGCGAGCCTTCGAAACAGCACCGGGGGCTCAAAAAACTTCTGGCGAACGTAAAGAGGCCCCCGAACAACGCCGGGCATCCTCCCTCACGGGTGGCTTCAAGTTCGGGAACGGCATTCCCCGAAGGCAATCCATACCCCGCCCTTTCCCTATCTGGCGATAAAACGGGCTGAAGACGCCGACAGCCAGCATAGCCGCCACATCCGATTACTCCCCAAGTTACAGCGGCCACCTCCCCAGCCCCAAGCGTCACCGCATCTTCCCTTCTTTCTCCAATTCTTTCACTTTTCTGAAAATCGTACTGCGGTCGACCTGAAAGTGCCTGGCGACCTCGGTGATGCTGCCGTAACGTTCCATCGCGGCTGAAAGGACCTTGTTCTCAAGGTCCTTCATGATCTCCTTGTATGTCTTGCCGTCGAGTTCAAAATCGAGGCCGTCCCTGCGCGCCGATGCGGCAGGCTTCGCTACGCCCGAAATGGGGACATCCGAGGCCCGGATCACGCTGTCCTTGCTGGTCACGGCCAGCCCCTGCACAAGGTTTTCCAGCTCGCGGATATTGCCCGGCCACTTGTAGTCGAGGAGCAGCGATTCGGCTTCTTCGGAAAACGTCAGCTGTCGATGGTACTTGCTGCCGTAAAACCGCAGGAACATGCGTGCGAGGGGCAGAATGTCCGCCTGGCGGTCGCGCAACGGCGGAATGGCGATCACCGCCACCTTGAGCCGGTAATAGAGATCACTGCGGAATTCCCCGCGCGCGATGGCGCGTTCGAGATTCTTGTTGGTGGCGGCGACGATGCGGACGTCGATCTGCTTCGGCGTGGTGGAACCCACGCGCATGATCTCCCAGTCCTGAAGGAACCGGAGCAGCCGCGTCTGCATGGGCATGGGCAGCTCCCCGATTTCGTCGAGGAACAGCGTGCCGCCCGCCGCCGCTTCGATGAGGCCGATCTTGCCCGTCTTGCTCGCGCCGGAAAACGTGCCCGCCGCATAGCCGAACAGCTCGGTTTCAATAAGGTTTTCGGGGATGCTTCCGCAGTCCACCTTGATGAAGGTCTTATTCTTGCGCAGGCTCAGGGCGTGGATGCGGCGGGCAATGACGTCCTTGCCCACGCCCGTCTCACCGAGCAGCAGGACCGTGGCGTCCGTCTCCGCAATGGTGTTCACCTCGCCGTAGAGCTTGATCATGGCACTGCTGGTGAACAGCTTCGGCGTCTTGCGGGAAAGCTCCTGCGCGTCCCCGGCGGTACTGAGCTGCTGGAACGCTTCGAGCAGCTCCTTCTGGACGCTCATCTGCTCCCGCATCTCGGAGAGCATGGTCACGTCGCGGAGGAAGGTGATGCACAGCACCAGCTTGCCCTGCGCGTCGAAAACCGGATTGGCTTCGAGGATCAGCTTCCGCCCGTCGGAAACGGTCTGCACGCGCGTGGCGGGCTGCCCCGTCCGCATGACCTCCGGGTTCAGCACCACGTCGAGCCTGCCGCGCTTGACGAACTCCATCACGGAATGCCCCAGCATCTCTTCGCGGGGGATGCCCGTGATTTCGGCATGGCGCCTGTTCAAATGCACGACGGTCCCTTCCACGTCGGAGATGCAGATCCCCTCTTTGAAGGCGTCAAAAAGCTGATCAAGATACTCTTGCAACATTACATGTCCGTTCTTAGTTTGTGAATCGTTTCTCGAAGCATCTTCTCCTTATGCCCCATCATATGCCGAAAAGCAAGAAATCATAAGTTGTTACTATAATGGAAAAGAATCCGCCCGGCGGAGAAGCCGGCGGAACCGTAAAGAAACGCCTCCGCCGGGGCTACTGCCCGTACCCCATAAGGCTGGGCAGCCATGTGCTGATCGCCGGGACGTAGGTGAACAGCAGGATACACAGGGTCAGCGCGATCAGGTAGGGGATGACCGCGACGGAGATGCGCTCCACCGAGATGCCCGCTATCCGCGACGCCACGAAAAGGTTGACTCCAAGCGGCGGCGTCAGCATGGCGACGTTGTTGGTCACCACAAGGACTATGCCGAAATGGATCGGGTCGATGCCGAGCTGGAGGATCATGGGCAGGAGCACCGGTACGAGGATGATGATGGTCGCCAGCGTTTCCATGAACATGCCGAGGACATACAGCACGCCGATGATCATGAGCAGCACGAGATGGGGATCGTCGGAAATGCCGAGCACGATGGACGCAAGGCGCTGCGGGGCTTCCTCAAAGGTAAGGATCTTGCCGAACAGGGTGGACGCGCCCACGATGAGCAGCACCGCGCCGCAGGTCATCGCGCCTTCCAGCAGGGCCCGGTAGATGTGCCGGGGCCTGAGCACCCGGTTGATCACGATGCCCACGAACAGCGCCCACACGATGGCGACCACGGACGCTTCCACGGGCGTCGCCCAGCCGGTATAGATCGAGCCGAGGATGATGAACGGCGTCGCCAGCGCGAACCCGGCGTTGCCGCAGCTCCTGAGGAAAAACTTCATGTTGAAGGGCGCGGCGTTCTCGTCGCCCTTGAAGCCGTTCCTCTTCGCCAGCAGGTAGGCGGTCATGATCATCGCGAAGGCCACGATGAACCCGGGGATGAACCCTGCGGTGAACATGGCGGTCACCGACAGGTTCCCGAGGATCGCATAGATGATCATCGGGTTGGACGGCGGGATCAGGATGCCGATGGTGCCTCCGGAAGAAGCCGCCGCCGAAGCGTAATCCTTGGAATAGCCGTTGCGGACCATCGCCGGGACGAGGATGGTACCCACGGCGGCGACGGTCCCCGGCCCGGAGCCGGAAATGGCCGCGAAGAACGTGCAGGCGAGGATGGTGGTGATGCCGAGGCCGCCGTAGACGCGGCCCACAAGCTGCTTCACCACGTCGACGATCTGCTGCGTGATGTTCCCGAACTCCATGAGCGTGCCCGCGACCACAAAACAGGGGATGGCGAGCAGTGGGAACAGGTTCAGGCCGTCAAAAAGCGAGTTGTGGATGACCGACAGGGGCAGGATGTCCCCGCCCGCGAGGATCGCCACCACGGAAGAGATGATCAGGAACATGGCGACAAGGACAATGAGGGCAATGGCTAGGGGCGTCATCAGGCTGCCTCCTCGTAACGAACCAGTTCTCCGAGGGTGCCGTTCCGCCAGCGCACGACGTATTCCTCAACGATGCGCCAGCTCACCAGCACGAAGCTGAACGGGATAATGCATTCCACCCACGCCTTCACAACGCCGAGGGTAGGCGACACTTCGGGGTAATACAGGCCCTCTTCGATGCAGGCGAGCCCGATCCACGCCACATAAAGGGAGAAGCCGATCCAGATGATGTCCCCGACGGCGCGGAACACGAGCCGCCAGCGGGTCGGAAGGAACATGAACTGTGCGGTGATGCGGACATGCCCGCCGCGCTTCACGGCAAGGGCGGCCCCGACATACACGGCCCAGAGGAAACTGTAGCGGGAAAGCTCCTCCGTCCACGCCAGCGACGACCCCACGGCGATGCGCATGGCCACCTGAAGGAAGAGGCAGAGAACCATGACCGCGACGAACAGAGCACAGGCCCCCTCTTCGAAGTTGTCGTAGAGCTGCTTGAAAAAAGACATACGTCCTCCAAGGAATGAAGACGGCGCGCGGAGCCGAAACCCGCGCGCCGGGCGTCCGTTTACTGCTGCATGATGGCGAGGGCTTCATCCACCACGGCCTTGCCGCCGACCTTGTCGTAGAACTGCGGCCACACGGAGCGGGCGGCCTCCGTCCAGGCGGGTTCGTCGGACACGTCATTGATGACCATGCCGCGAGCAAGGCATTCCTTGAGGGCGATTTCATCCTGTTCCGCGGACCACTTCCATTCGTAGGCGGCGGCTTCCTTGGCGGCCTTTTCCACGAGGGCCTTGGTCTGCGGGTCGAGCTTGCGGAACCACGGGTCGCTCACGAGCATCGGGCCGACCCAGAGCATATAATGGATGTTGGTGATGTACTTCTGGACTTCCCAGAACTTCTGGTCGCGGTTGATGGCGTGGGGGTTTTCCTGCCCGTCGACCACGCCCTGCTGAAGCCCGTTGAAGGTTTCGGACCACGCCAGCGGATGGGGCTCGACGCCCCACGAGCGGAAGGCGGCAAGCTGGAGCTCCACGGCGGGAACGCGGATCTTCAGGCCCTTGAGGTCGGCCATCGTGTTGATGGGCTTCTTGGAGTTGGTGATGATGCGGTAGCCGCCCACAAGCCACGACAGGGGCCGGGTACGGCTCTGCTTGGCGATGGCGTCGGCGGTCTTGTTCATGAACGCTTCATTGCCGAACAGCTTTTCGGCGTCGGAAATCTTCGGGAACATGTACGGCAGGATGAACACCCCGGCCTGCGGCGCGAAGGGCGTCAGGTTCCCGTCCGCCAGCACCGCGAGATGGATCTCGGCGTTGCGGAGCTGTTTGACGTTGGCCTGTTCGTCGCCGAGCGAGCCGCCATAGAAGGTCTGTACGGTGATCGCGCCGTTGGATTCCTTCTCGACGATCTCCTTGAACTTGTCGATGGCGACCACATGCAGGCTGCCCTGCGGGTTCGCGGTAGCGGCACGGATGGTCATCTTCTTGTATTCCGCCGCGTCGGCGGTGCCAAGCGAAAGCATCAGGACAGCCGCGGCGAAGGCCGTAAGAAAACGTCTCATGCAATTCCTCCTCTTTTTTCCCCCGAAATGGAGATGATGCTGCAAACCGGGACAAAGCCCGTCTCCCCCTGTGGGAGATTCCTCTGTTTCGTTCCCGCGCCGGACGGCCCCCCGACCTTCCGGCACGGGGGCGGCCCTGTACCGCCCCCTCTCCCCAAATCAGCTTTCCAATGCGGCGTTGGCCAGCACCGTGACGGGCTCTTCCCCGGCAGAACGGGAAGGCGGTTCAACGGTTCTCAAGATACGAGGGAACCTGCCCGCTGGACACCGTCAAAGGCCAAGGAGCCTTGCGGCGTTGTTGTAAAAAATGTTTTCAAGCGCCTGCGGGCTGAAAGGCAGTTTCCTGTACAGCGCGATCTGCCCCTTGAAATCGAGGAACGGATGGGCGCTGGCGAAGATCACCTTGTCGCCGATCATGGTGTTCGCGGCCTGAATGTAGCCTTCGGAGAACGGCGACTGCTCGTACTCGGAAAGCTCCAGATAGACGTTGGGTTGCGCTGAACGACCATGATGATCTCGTTCACCCACGGGTAGCACCCGTGGCTCACTACGATCTTGAGCTTGGGGAAGTCCCGGGCCACCGCGTCGATATACCGGGGGTGGCAATGCTCGGGGTCGGCCCCGTCCACCAGGGTCGCCATGCCCGTACTGATCACGACGGGAATGTCGAATTCACAGCACTTGGCATAGATCGGATAATATTTTGCGTGGTTGGCCGGAATCTTGGCGAGGAACGGGTCGATGGCCGCGCCACGGAAACCGTGGGTTTCGACCATGAGCCCCAGCTCGTCGACAGCGTCCATTCCTTTATGCGGGTCAAGCCCGGCCATGCCGATGAAACGGTCGGGATACTGTTCGAGGAAGGGGATAACCCCCTTGTTGCCGGAAGCGATGCCGTAGGTGGTTTCCGCGTCGCGGCTGGTGATGACGCCCTTGACCACGTTCTGCGCTTCCATGTCGCGCACGATGTCTTCAATGGGCTGGGAGCGGGCGCGCTCATGGAATTTGAACAGCGCGTGCATCTCGCCGAAGACGGGATGGTCGATCATCCCCTGTACGGTGGAAGGGATGTTCGGACGGAAACGAAAGTCGATGATCTTCACGATGGTCCCCTTTGCATGAATGTCTGGCGTGACGCCTTGGCGACGATCTTTGCTTTCCCTAAAGCAAGAGGCGGACCATTTGTGAAACAAAAAACATTTAACAAGACTCCTTACTGCTATGAAACGGATAAAATTACCTAACAGACTCTTTTTTTTCATCTTTTTTATTTTCATCTTTTCCGTAGGTTCGGCTTCCGTCTTGCTGTTTTTCAGCCTCTGCCATGCGAATAACCGTCCTTCCGTTCCCGTCCGCAGGAATATTGTCCTCCATCCATTCTTTTGAGGCTTATAATACACTTAAATAACATGTTCTTTTTTCATCACAGGAAGCGCTTCAAATCCATGATGCGAATACGCACCTTCCGCATTGCAAAAAAACACACTCCTCTTTTCCTTCCTAATACAGCCATATTACAGCAAATCAAAGGTTTGAAACCATCAATATGTGCATTTTTGCACAGTTCATCATTCCATGAATGCAAAAAAACACAGCTTCCAGCCCCTTTTTCCTTCTCCCCTGCAGTTCCCCGAGGTACAAAAAAAGCCCCTGAACCCAGTACAATCAGGGGTCAGGGGCAACGGTACAGACGCTTCAATACGGCCTAAAGAAAAATGAAAGTTCTTATTTCTCGTAGGATTTCAACATAATGTTCAACCGTTTCATGAAGGCTTCATCGGCCTTCACGCCCTCCAGCTCATAGCGCCGCCCAAGGTAGCCGTATTTGGGCTGCCCCATGCGGTGGTAGGTCAGCGCTTCATAGCGGATATTGGCCTTCCTGGGAATCATTTCACGAATACCGAGAATATCCTCTTCCGTATCGTTGAAACCGGGGATGACCGGCGTGCGGATCAGCACCGGAAGATCCGGGAAGTGCTCGAATACGTGCCCGATGTTCTTGAGGATCAGTTCGCTGCCCACCCCCGTAGCCTTCTTGTGGCGGGCTGAATCGAGGCACTTGATGTCAAAAATCAGGGCATCAAGCACCCGGCAGGCCTGATCCAGAACCTCGGTCGGGTAGTGCCCACAGGTTTCGATGGTCGTATGGATATGGCGTTTCTTCGCCTCGCGCAGCAGGGCCAGCGCGAAATCCGGCTGCGCCAGCGCCTCGCCCCCGGACAGGGTGAGCCCGCCGCCCGATCGCGTATAGAACACGCCGTCCTCTTCCACGCGGCTCAGGATTTGATCCACGCTCTGCGTTTCGCCGTACACCGTCTGCGCCCCGCTCGGGCAGGCGCGCACGCAGGCGTTGCAGCCCGTACACTTCGAGCGGTCAAAGCAAACCAGCCCGCCGACAATGCTCACGGCCCTGGTCGGACAAGCTTTGGCGCACCGCCCGCATACGGCGGCGGTCAGGCAGCGCGTGGGGTTGTAGGCGCGCTCCGGCTCGCGGCGCTGCGACTCCGGATTGCTGCACCACGGGCAATGCAGCGG
>ERZ831773.2787-NODE-2787-length-13004-cov-2.351147_pt1 | contig 13004 bp, 10 predicted proteins | sample MGYA00519696_ERZ831773 | MGnify/ENA primary metagenome ERZ831773 (study PRJEB31850, sample SAMEA3708720) | human gut metagenome | biome: human gut; feature: human-associated habitat; material: faeces | place: China | collected 2014 ...
TCCTTTAATATATCGTTCATTGCCATCCTCCTATAAAGCATATAGTTATTTCTATTATATCGCTTTATGGGTAGTTTGTAAAGTCATTTTTATCTTACCTTATTCTTCAAAATTTTACTTGCATTTTTTTACTCTCTATGATACTATATAAATATATTTTTACAAAATTTTCATTGTATCATATAACAATAATGTGAATTTTATTATATATTATATAACATTGTGGGAGGTAATGATGAAAAAACAAATAATTGCGGCAACTGCGCTGATGTTAGCGATTTCTTCAACCGCATATGCGTCCGACAACATAAACATATTCGTAAACGGAAATGCCTTAAACACAGGTGCTTTCATTATGAATGATTCGACGTATATACCGCTTAGAGCGGTCAGTGAGGCTCTCGGTTCAAACGTAAACTGGGACGGAAATACAAGAAGTGTTTACATTGATTCCGATGAAGATACTGTCACTGCTCAAGTGATTGAAAACGCAAGTTCAAGTGTCGTTGCAATAGTAGGAAATTACAAACCCGAATATATGACAGGGACTGTTTCAAATTACAATGAACTTACCGCTCACGGTACAGGTGTAGTTATCAAATCAGGCGGTATTATCCTTACAAACGCACACGTTGTAAGCGATATTGACAACATAACAGTCGTTTTCTCCGACGGCGAAAGCTATGCCGGACAAGTTCAGGCAATCGACAAAGATTCCGACTTGGCTTTGGTAAAGGTTGGCCGTCTTGGTTTAAAGCCAATATCGTTCGCACAATCGGACAGTATCTTCGCAGGGCAGTCCGTTGTTGCAATCGGTACTCCCCTTTCGCTTTCAATGCGAAACAGTGCATCAAAAGGTATCGTAAGCGGACTTAACGTCAGCACTCCGAGCGCGTATTATCCGTTAATTCAAACTGACGCCGCTATCAATGCAGGTAATTCCGGCGGACCGCTTCTTAATATGAAAGGTCAGCTTATAGGTATTAATTCTTCAAAATATGCAGGTGTCGGAATTGAGGGAATTAACTTTTCAATCCCGCTTGACACGATTAATTATGTACTTAATCAATTTGAGCAAAACGGAAAAGTCATAAGACCGGATTTAGGCGTTACACTTGAAAATTCATGGGAGGCGCGAATCGGTCTGCCGACAAAAAAAGGCGTCACCGTAAAAACATCTTCGTCAAGTTCACTTTCAAACGGTGATGTTATAAACTCTATCAACGGCGTTGAAGTACACAGTATTGTGGACTTTAATAAAGCATTGCGTGATACATATTCTTCGGGAAGTATCAACGTAATTTATACAAGGAACGGTGAACAAATTTCAACTGACATCGTTCCTAATCTAAAATAATAAAATTGGGGGTATTAAAATGAACAAAAAACTAATCGCTGCAATTCTTGCCGCAACAACAGCTCTTTCAGCAGCACCTTTTGCGCTTGCTGAAAATGACGAAAACACAAATGACAAAGTAGAAATCGCATTCAACGTGGGTGACAGTATTCTTAAAATAAACGGCATTGAAACAGAAGTTGAAACACCGTATGTAACAGAAAACAACACTACATTGGTACCGTTAAGAGTAATAACAGAGGCTTTTGGTGCAAAAGTTGACTGGGACGGCGATACTCAAAAAATAACTCTTACATACCCTGCCGTAAATATTGAACTTCAAATCGGCAATATCGTTGCAACTGTAAACGACCATACAGAAACACTTCTTGAATCACCTGCACTTTCCGAAAACGGCGTTACAATGGTTCCGCTAAGATTTATTTCCGAAACATTCGGTGCAACAGTAGGTTATGACAACGACACTCAAGCAATACTTGTAACAAAAGAAAATATGGATAATTCTTCTACCGTTACAGGTATCACCGATATGACAAAAACAGGTGACAGCTATTATTTATGGAGCATTGACACTCCTACTCAAATGAAAATGGCTGACAGAACTCTTGACGCAATGACAACAAAATTCGTTGCCGATGACGAAAGTTCAATGTACATAGACGTTTATCCTATAACTGAAAATACTGTTGATTTTGATGAAGAATATTCAAAGAAAAAAGACTTTTTTTCTTCATATACACTTATCAATGCAGAAAAATTACCTGAATCAAACGGAACACAGCATATGCACTTTCAGGCAAAAAATAAAGAGCAAATCATTGATTTTCACGAATACTATACAAAGGATTACAGATATTTAATCACTTCATTGATAAAAATCAATGACGATACATCAACAAAAGATATGATACTTTCTTTAGTGGATTCATTTAAGATTGGCAAAATAGATAATGAAACATATGATCTTTCCACGGTAAAAACAGAGGGTACAAGACAATACCGTGAAATCACAGACGATACATATAAAGTAAGTTTCTATGTACCGGCTAATTATCAAATGGAAGATGATAATACTGAAAACGAATTTACATTCTATGAGCCTAAAAACGAATCAACATCACACATCTCATTGGGTATTTATTCAAAAACAGGTGACACGACTGCTTATTCGCTTGCCACACATGACCATGCCATAAGAGAAAAATATGCAAGTACAAAATATTCCACTCTTACCCCGGTATCAGAAACAGGTACTAATTCATACAAGTACACTCAAACTATTTCGGGTTCAACCGATTCCGATTTATACACAGTCGATACTTTCTTTGAAAAAGGCGATTATGTGTACAATTTTGCCGTAACGACTAATTTAGATTACGATGAAATGGAACTTAACACAATTCTAAACAGCATAAAGGCAGAAGAACTTGATTCTTCAAAAATCGGTAAATTGATGAGAAACGACCCCGAAGATACTTTAACTACGGTAAAAGTCGACAATTATCAGTTCTCCGTCCCTGCATCATGGAAACCGCTTGCAAAGTCAAATCAAGGTATTTCTTATACAAACACATACACAACTTCGGGAATTATTTATTCTTACCAAAACAATTCCGAGTTCAAACAAACTAACCTTTCTTCAGTTGCAAATGCATACTCAAAGTATTTAACTCAAGACGAGGCAAATGAAATATACAAAAAGATTGAATACACTTCAATAAACGGTAAACGTTATGCTTATTTTACAGTCACGACAAAAAGCAAGTCCGATTCTAAAACATACGGAACAGTATATATAACTTGCGATAACGGAACGGCTCATATATTCACGCTTATACAAGACGAAGTATTCTACGGTTCTGCCGAAACAAATGATTTTGAAGACATTGTCAGCTCACTTCAAAGCAAATAAAATATGTAATTAATTTATTAAAAGTTCGGATTTTTTTATCCGAACTTTTATTTATATATTTTTTCTAAATAAATATATATAAATTGTAAATTTTTTTTTGGTTTGTTGACTTTTCACAAAAAATATGTTATATTTAATTACAATTAATAGTGGTGCAGTATCCTAGTCAGTACGGCTCTTCGGAAAGCGGGCCTAAAAATCCGCCAAATGGCACATCGATGAAGTTTCTGGTGTTTTGCTTTGAACGCCCAGTTCGGGGCTGATGCTGGGAGTTAAGGTTTAGGGGCGGTTTCCAACGGCATGGTAACCTTACCCCCTTTTCCGTGGAGGCCTATGACTGTGGCGGCCCATACCTCCTAAGGGAGCAAGTCGTTACGGCATAGGGGAAAACCTGTTTTGCGGTTAGTAATTCACGTCCTCACAAGGGACGTGGTATGAATGCTGTGGGCAGCGTAGCCAGCCTTGAGTGGATATGGCGGATAGACGCCCAAAACTTTTTCGCCGCTCGGCCAGTGGCAAAAAGGCAATGCGTCTTGAAACCATATTTGCAAAAGAGGATACGGAAAGCTCAGGCTGTTTGGGAAAACTTCTAGGCTGTCGTAATTGGATGAACAGGGGATTGCAGTGCGGACTCAGTGGCAATCGGGTAGCGCATCCGGCAACGGTGTGCCTCGGAACTGAAAGGGGAACCGCCTCCATCGGCAACGAGGGGTGTTCCGTGGGGAAAACAGACCCGCACCTAAGCCGCAAGATTTACCTGTTCCGTTGCCGCTGCCTTAGCAATACAGTTAAAACCGGAGGCGTTTTTTTGAGCAAACCTTCGAAGCAAAAAAAAGTGAAAAGCGAAGCGTCGCGGTATGGCTGGGCTGCTACCGCGTTTTTTATGGCGGTCCTGTTTTCGGGCCTATTGAGCCTCGGCTCGGAAACGGTTTTGAATCGGGCGGGGCTTGTACTGGCGCTGGCCATTTTGCTTTTTTTCATTTGTCTTGGTATTTTGTTTGATATTATCGGCGTAGCGGTGACCTCGGCGGACGAAAAGCCGTTTCATTCCATGGCGGCCCACAGGGAGCGGGGAGCGAAGGAGGCGCTGCGGCTTTTGAAAAATGCGGATCGGGTCTCAAGCATCTGCAACGATGTGGTGGGCGATATCTGCGGTATCGTCTCCGGCGCTACCAGCGCGGTGATCGTGGCGCGGCTTCAGACGGGGCTGAATGTGCAGAGCATATTCATTTCTGTCGGCGTTACGGCGCTGGTTTCCGGTTTGACCATCGGTGGAAAGGCGATGTGCAAGCCCTTTGCCATTAAGCAGAGCAAGCAGGTGGTCTATTGGGCGGGGCGCTTTCTGCATTTGTTCCATCGGAGCTGACTTGGTTTGACCGTGGGAGGTCATTGTGATTCTGGATATAATTCATTCCCCTGAGGATGTCAGGGCACTTCAACAAAAACAGCTGCCACAGCTATGCTCTGAGCTGCGGCAGTTTCTGCTGGAAAACGTGTCGAAAACCGGCGGACATTTTGCGTCCAATATGGGCGTTGTAGAACTGACTGTAGCCATCCATCGTGTGTTTGATACGTCGCATGACCGGCTGGTATTTGACGTTGGCCATCAGGCCTATGTACACAAGGCACTGACAGGGCGACAGGAACTTTTTTCCACGCTGCGGCAGCTGGATGGTCTCTCCGGCTTTCCGAAGCCCCATGAGAGCATCCATGACGCCTTCATTGCCGGCCATGCGTCCAACTCCGTGTCGGTCGCGCTTGGTATGGCAAGGGCAAGAACATTACAGCATCAGGATTATCAAGTGTTGGCGCTGATTGGCGACGGAGCCTTGACCGGCGGACTTGCCTATGAGGGATTGAACAATGCCGGAGCGTCTCATGAGCATCTAATTGTAATCGTGAATGACAATGGAATGTCCATCGACCCAAATGTCGGGGCGCTTCCCCGTCATTTGGCGCAGCTGCGGGCAAAGCCTGCGTACTATCATTTTAAAAAGTGGTATCGGCGTCTATTCGGCGCAAATCCGGTGCAGTCGCCCATCTACCGGTTTAACCACCGGCTGAAAACCGAACTGAAAAAAGCGCTGTGGCCCAGCAGTACGCTGTTCGAGGATATGGGCTTTACCTACCTCGGGCCTATTGACGGACATGATCTGCCCCGGCTGTGCGATATGCTGCAATGGGCTAAAGAACTGACCGGGCCGGTGGTGGTCCATGTCCATACACAAAAGGGAAAGGGCTATCCCTTTGCTGAGCGAAATCCGGGAAAATTCCACGGAATTGCTCCCTTTGACCCTCAAACCGGCCTGACTCTACAGCCGGGAGGCGAGACTTTCTCAAGTACATTTGGAAAAACTTTGACTGATTGCGCTGCAGAGAGTGAAAAGGTTTGTGCCATTACAGCCGCTATGGAGGACGGAACCGGGCTGGCAGTCTTTGCCAAGGCATACCCGGAGCGGCTTTTCGATGTGGGGATTGCCGAGGGCCATGCGGTTTCCATGGCTGCCGGTATGGCAAAGCAGGGGATGATTCCCGTGTTTGCCGTATACTCCACATTTTTACAGCGAAGCTATGATATGCTGTTTCACGATGTTGCCCTTCAAAAGCTCCATGTGGTGCTGGGTGTGGATCGGGCCGGACTGGTGGGGGCCGATGGAGAAACGCACCACGGCTGTCTGGACATATCGTACCTGACCGGCATCCCGGGCTTTACCGTGCTGTGTCCCTCCAGCCTATCCGAGTTGCGTTCCATGACGCGGCAGGCATTATTTGAAATCCAAGGTCCTGTCGCGCTCCGCTATCCGAGAGGCGGGGAGGGGCATTTTACACAGGACACAGGCAGCCAAGCGGTAGTGCGTCTTCGGGACGGACATCAGGCAGTGCTGGTTTCTTATGGAATTTTGATCAATCAGGTGCTTGACGCGGCGGAGCGGCTGGAGCGAGACGGAATTTCCACTCGTGTTGTGAAGCTGAACCGCATTGCGCCCCTGGATACCTCCGCGCTGCTTCGAGAGCTTGATGGTGCAGATACAGTTCTCGTGCTGGAGGATTGCTTTGAAAACGGTAGCATCGGCCAGCAGATCGCCGCACTGCTGGCTGAGTCGGGGCGGCAATGCCGCCGGGTCATTCTGCAAAATTTGAAGGACCGCTTTGTACCGGAAGGAACCGTAGAGCAACTGCAAGAACGGTTTGGACTGGACGCGGACGGTGTATATCGGGCAGTAAAGGAGGCTCTATCCCGTGAGTAACAAAACAAGACTGGATCTATTGCTGACAGAACGCGGACTTCAGGAGAGCCGCCAGAAGGCGCAGGCTACCATTATGAGCGGTCTGGTCTTTGTGAACGGACAGCGGGTAGATAAGCCCGGAACCGCAGTTCCCAATGATGCCCCCATTGAAATTCGGGGCAATACGCTGAAATATGTCAGCCGCGGCGGCTTGAAGCTGGAAAAGGCCATGGCGGAATTTCCCATTGATTTGCACGGCTGTATCTGCGGCGATATCGGCGCCTCTACCGGCGGCTTTACGGATTGTATGCTACAAAACGGCGCCAGTAAGGTTTACGCGGTGGATGTGGGATACGGACAGCTTGCATGGAAACTCCGGGAGGACCCGCGGGTCGTTTGTATGGAGCGGACGAATGCTCGATATCTAAGCCATGAACAGATCTCGGATGAGCTGGATTTTGCGTCCATTGATGTCAGCTTCATTTCTCTGAAGCTGATTCTTCCGGCGGTGGCCGGTATCCTGAAGGACGGCGGCTGTGTGGCCAGCCTTGTGAAGCCGCAGTTTGAAGCCGGCCGGGAAAAGGTCGGGAAAAAGGGTGTTGTCCGCGACCCGACCGTGCATAAGGAGGTCCTTGAGCATTATCTGGAGCACGCACAGGAAGCCGGCTTCGGCGTTCTGGGTCTGACCTATTCGCCGATTCGGGGGCCGGAGGGAAATATTGAATATCTGGGCTTCCTGAAAAAAGGCGCTGAAGCGGCGCAGATGTTTGACTTGGACGCACTGGTGGCCGAATCACACGAGGCGCTGAATGAGCACGGAGAGGGGCATACGTAATGGAGCAGAAAACAATCATTCTTTGCCCGAATCCGGATCGGGACCGAGGTATGAAGGCAACCACCACTGCCATACAGCTTTTGCAGAGCGTTGGGTTTAAAACGGTGGTCTGTTCGCCCTTCCGCGACCCGAAGGCCGGCGCGTTTGGAAATCTCCCGGTGAAGCCCATCCTGCCGGAATTAAAGACTGCAAGCCTCATCATCACACTGGGCGGCGACGGAACGATTTTGCATCTTGCAAAGCTGGCGGCGCTGCACAAGCTGCCGATGCTGGGAATCAACATGGGCGGATTGGGCTTCCTTGCGGAGCTTGAGGTCAATGCGCTGGAGGCTCTGAAGGGCTTGCAGGGCTGGACATTCCCCATTGAGGAACGCATGATGCTGGATGTTTCCGTGCTGCGGGATGGTAAGCAGGTGTATACCAACATGGGCCTGAATGACGCTGTGATTCGGGAGGGACCGATCTCCCATGTGATTCATCTGAAAATATCCTCGGATGGCAGGCACTTGGCGGATATTGCGGGAGATGGCGTCATTATCGCAACGCCTACCGGCTCGACAGCGTATTCGCTTTCGGCGGGCGGACCTGTGGTGGAGCCTGTGGCGCAGACCATGGCGCTGACGCCGATCTGTACGCATAACATGAGGTTTTCCTCTTATATCCTTTCGCCGGAGCACACCCTGACCGTGGAACTGGAACGCAATGGCCGCAAGCCGGTCTTCCTGTTTGTGGACGAGAGCAGGGCGTTTCCGCTTTATTCAAATGATATTGTGCAGATTCGCCGCAGCCGCCATGTGACCCGCTTGGCGCATCTTTCCGAAAAGAGCTTCTGCGAGGTATTTGCTCAGAAAATGCTGCCGGGAGGGTTCCAGGCATGAAGAACAACAGACAATCCCTGATTCTTGACATTATTGCAAAGGAAGCCATTGAAACGCAGGAGCAGCTTTTGGAGCGGCTCCGGCAGCGAGGCGTTGCGAGTACGCAGGCAACGATTTCGCGGGATATCAAGCAGCTGCATCTTGTGAAGGAACCGGCAGGGCAGGGGACTTATAAATACGCGGTGTCCCACAGTCGGGCTCATCTCAATATCGCCGATAAGCTGCGGACGATTTTCCATGAGAGTATTACCAGCGTGGAGGCGGCCCAGAATATCGTGGTATTTAAAACGCTGGCTGGTCTGGCCGGCGGCGCCTGCGAGGCGCTGGATCACATGGACATCAACGGCATTGTGGGTACGCTGGCCGGGGAGAATACGGTCTTTGTTGTGATGCGGGACAATGCCAGTGCGGAGACGTTCTGCCAAGAGATACAGGAAATGCTATAACGTTCACGAGGAGTGGATAAATATGCTGGAGCTGCTTCACATCGAGCTGGCGGATATTGCATTCCGGCCCGGCTTTAATGCCCTGACCGGCGAGACCGGCGCGGGAAAGTCCATCGTGATCGATGCCATGGAGGCGGTCTTAGGCGGACGGACCTCCCGGGAGCAGATTCGCACCGGTGCGGATAAAGCGTTTGTCAGCGCCATTTTTTCAGATGTGCCGGAAAATCTGCCGGGACTTACCGAAAACGGTGCGGCCCCGGATGAGGATGGCAATCTTACGCTCCAGCGCGAGATCAGCAGTGAGGGGAAAAGCATTTGCCGCGTAAACGGACGTCCGCTGACGGTGACACAACTCCGCCAAATCGGCAAGGAGCTGCTGAATATCCACGGCCAGCATGACGGACAACTGCTTTTGGACGAGAGTCGGCATCTCGCTTATCTGGACCGTTTCGGGCAGACAGCAGGATCTTTGGCCGCTTACAAAAAAGACTATGACGTCCTGTGTGATATCCGCAAGCAGCTTCGAGCACTGGAAATGGACGATGCGGAGAAGGAACGGCGGATGGATTCCCTGCGCTACCAGATCGATGAGCTGGAGCGCGCGGAGCTGGTCCCCGGCGAGGAGGAGGAGCTGAACGCCCGGAGAGAGCTGCTTCGCAACGGTGAGAAGTATATTTCCGCGCTGTCCGGGGCGGATTACTGCCTGAACGGCAATGATACGGAAGACGGTGCAGTGTCTGCAATTCGTAAGGCTGAGGATTCGCTGAGCGGCATCCGGCACCTGAATGGTGATATGGAAGAACTGTTCAAGCGTGTGGAAGCCCTTCGCTGTGAAGCGTTTGACCTTGCCGAGGTCATTCGGGATAAGCGGGAGGAATTTGACTTTTCTCCTGCGGAGTTGGACGCAGCGGAGGCGCGGACAGACCAGCTTTACCGTCTGAAAAAGAAATATGGGGCCACTGTGGAGGACATGATCGCCTATCAGGAGCGCTGCCGTGACGAGCTGAATGCAATGGAAACGGCGGACGATTTGCGGCTTCAGTTGGAGCAAAAACTGAAAAGGGCTGGGGAAGCGGTGGAGCGCGCCGGAAAAGCGCTGACGCAGGCTCGCAAAAAGGCAGGAGAGCGACTGGAGCAGCGAATCCAGAAAGAGCTGCGGGAGCTTGATATGGAAAAGGTCCGCTTTTCCGTTGATTTTGCGGCTAAGGAGCCGGGGACAGATGGCTGTGACACCGTTCGTTTCCTGATGTCAGCCAACGCCGGAGAAGCGCTGCGCCCAATTTCCAAAATCGCCTCCGGCGGCGAGCTGGCCCGCATTATGCTGGCACTGAAAAATGTGCTGGCAGAGCAGGAGCAGATCGCTACGCTGGTTTTTGACGAGGTGGACACCGGCGTGTCCGGCCGGGCGGCACAGAAGGTAGCTGAAAAGCTGGCACAGCTTGCCTGCCATAAGCAGGTGCTGTGCGTCACGCATTTGCCACAGCTTGCGGCCATGGCTGGTACGCATTTCCTGGTGGAAAAGGGCGAACAGAACGGACGGACCTTTACAAAGGTGGTCGAGTTGGACCGCGAGGCGCGAAAGGCGGAGATCGCCCGCATCACCGGCGGCAGTCAGGTGACGGACGCACTGCTGGCCAGCGCGGCGGATATACTGGATCAAGCGGCGGCTTACCGTGCACAGCTGCGCGAGAGGTAAGCAGACAGGCTGGCTTGCAGGCTGCTTAAATTGAACATACAAAAGCGGAAGTGTTTTTTAAAAACACTTCCGCTTTTGGTAATTATGATTTCAGAAAGCCGGATTAGCTGGTGCAGTCACTTACCACAGACACAGAATAGCCTTACTTGACCAGTATCTTTTTCAACTTGGCGAAGCGGGGGAGGGAATCTACTTTCGGCAGCTTCGGCTCGCCTTGAATCAGCGGCAGCACATAGTCGATAAAGGATTGCTCCACGCCGTTGTGCGCTGGATTGATCCATTCAAGGGGAACCTTCTTTTCCGTGTTGGCAACGTCAGTAAGTGGCAGCAGCTTGGTCTTGCAGATGTATTTTCCGTCCTCGCAGCTCCGCTCGAAGCCCACCATTTTATCGGTCACGCCGTTCACAGCGTTTTCAACAGCGGCCTTTCCGCTCATGATAGCTTCTTCAATGTCCGTTTCGGAGGCAAGATGAGCGCCGCAGCGCTGAAGGAGGCTCAGCTCAATACCGCGGACCTTGGCACCGGTCTTTTCCTTGACAACGGCGGCCAGATGCGCGGCCAGACCGCCCAACTGCGCGTGGCCGAAGCCATCGGTAGCGGAGGTTTTAGCCTCGGAGACAAAGGTGCCGTCGGCATAGTGGATACCCTCGGACACCGCGACCATGCAGTTGCCCTTTTCCTTATAAATGCGCTCCACATCGCTGAGGAAACGCTCCATATCAAAGTCCGTTTCGGGGAGATAAATCAAGTCCGGGCCGGCGCCATAGGCAGTGGCCAGCGCGGCGGAACCGGCCAGCCAGCCGGCGTGGCGGCCCATGATCTCAATGATGCAGATCATGCCGGTATCGTAGACCCGGGCATCCTGATAAACCTCCATGCAGCTTGTTGCGATGTACTTGGCGGCAGAGGCGAAGCCGGGGCAGTGATCCGTGCCGAACAGGTCATTGTCAATGGTCTTGGGGACGCCCATGACACGGCACTCATAGCCGACCTTCTGCATATACTTGGAGATTTTGTTGCAGGTGTCCATGGAATCGTTGCCGCCGTTGTAGAAAAAGTATCGGACATCGTACTTTTTGAATATCTCTAAAATGCGCTGATAGTCCGTATCGTCCGCTTCGGGGTCCGCCATTTTGTAGCGGCAGGAGCCCAGCGCGGAGGAGGGAGTATACTTCAATAGCTCCAGCTCTGCGGCGTCCTCCTGACCCATATCAAAAAGACGGTCATTCAGTACACCCTTGATGCCGTGCTCCGCGCCCAGCACACGGGTGATATTCGAATTTTTCAACGCAGTTTCAATAACGCCATAGGCGCTGGCGTTGATGACAGAAGTGGGACCGCCGGACTGACCGAAAATACACGCGCCTTTCAGTTCACTCATGAAAAGTTCCTCCTGTTTCAAATGGTGCTTACGCAAGATTACTTACATCATAGCATTCGGGAAGGGGAAAGTAAATACTTGCATTTTATTTTCCCTGTGATATGATGGGAGCAGAAAAGCGGTTTCCTTTCAGGCAAAGATGATACTGTCGAAAATCCAAGAGCTGAAGGGGAAGCGGACCCTATATTTAATAGGTTATGAGCTTATGGGAGGATGATCGTATGCCACTGGTTACTTCGACCGAAATGTTCAGAAAAGCCTATGACGGTGGGTATGCCATCGGCGCTTTCAACGTCAATAATATGGAAATCGTGCAGGGCATTACCGAGGCCTGTCAGGAGGAGCACGCTCCCGTGATTCTTCAGGTTTCAAAGGGCGCCCGTGCCTATGCCAATCACACCTATCTTGTAAAGCTGGTGGAAGCGGCGGTGGAATGTTGCCCGGATATTCCTATTGTCCTGCATCTGGACCATGGCCCGGACTTTGAAACCTGCAAGAGTTGCATTGACGGCGGCTTTACCTCTGTTATGATTGATGCTTCCTCCAAGCCCTTTGCCGAGAATATTGAAATTACAAAGAAGGTTGTGGAGTATGCCCATGACCACGGCGTTGTGGTAGAGGCAGAGCTGGGAACGCTGGCCGGCATTGAGGATGAAGTCAAGGTCGCGGCCCATGCGGCATCCTACACCCGCCCGGAGGAAGTAGAGGAGTTTGTTTCCAAGACCGGGTGCGACTCTCTGGCCATTGCTATCGGCACCTCTCACGGCGCGTTTAAGTTCAAACCGGAGCAGTGTACCCGCAATGCTGATGGCATTTTAGTGCCGCCTCCGCTGCGCTTTGACGTTTTGGAGGAGGTATCCAAGCGCCTTCCCGGCTTCCCCATTGTGCTGCACGGTTCGTCTTCTGTCCCGCAGGAGTATGTCAAGATGATTAACGAGCATGGCGGCAAAATGCCCAACGCCATCGGCGTACCGGAGGATCAGCTGCGGCAGGCCGCAAAGCTGTCCGTCTGCAAGATCAATATCGACTCCGATATTCGTCTGGCTATCACCGCTTCTATCCGCGAGCACTTCGCTGAGCATCCGGATCACTTCGACCCGCGCCAGTATCTGAAGCCGGCTCGTCAGGCTGTCAAGGACATGGTTACCCACAAGCTGATCAATGTTCTGGGCTGCAACGGCAAGGCATAAGATCATTTTCTGATCGAAACCAAAGAACCTCGGAATCCTGTTCCGGGGTTCTTTTTTCGTCTTGCGATGGGGAATAGAACGG
>ERZ831773.2793-NODE-2793-length-12965-cov-10.573122_pt1 | contig 12965 bp, 13 predicted proteins | sample MGYA00519696_ERZ831773 | MGnify/ENA primary metagenome ERZ831773 (study PRJEB31850, sample SAMEA3708720) | human gut metagenome | biome: human gut; feature: human-associated habitat; material: faeces | place: China | collected 2014 ...
TTTGTCATCCATGTCAAAAACGTGCCGGTGACACGTTTGACGGTTGTTTAACGATTGCTTCCGGACTTATTTACTTCTGCTCCCAGCCGTCTTTCCACTTCATGTGGTGAAGCTGGCCTTCTAATGCCATTTTTTCAAAATCATTATGGCGCAGGGCCTCGTAAAGCACCACTGCCACGGAATTTGACAGGTTTAAGGAACGGATCTCGCCCCACATAGGGATGCGGACGCAGTGATCTTCATTTTCCACTAAGATCTCTTCCGGGATACCGGCGCTTTCTTTTCCAAACATAAGATAGCAGTCCGGCTCGTAGTCTACTTCTGAGTAGACTTTATGTGCCTTTGTGGTAGCAAAATACATTTTTCCCGGGGCATCCGGGTTCTTCTCCAGAAAATCCTGGTAATCGCTGTATACATGTACATCTAATTTATCCCAGTAATCCAGACCGGCTCTTTTTAAAGCTTTTTCATTTAACTTAAAGCCCAGAGGCTCGATCAGGTGGAGTCTGGTGTTGGTAGCCACACAGGTACGGCCGATATTTCCTGTATTAGAGGGCATTTCCGGCTCTAAAAGTACAACATTCATCATAATCTTATTCTGCCTTTCCATCATGGCGCTTTACAAAGCGCTCAATACGGCTTAACGCCTCTTTCAGGCTCTTTAAGGAGTACGCATAGGAAATACGTACAAAGCCTTCTCCACAGGCACCAAAGGCCGTTCCAGGAACTACAGCTACCTTTTCTTCCATCAGAAGCTTGGTAGCAAATTCCTCAGAAGTCATACCAAAACGGCTGATATTTGGGAATGTATAGAATGCGCCTAATGGCTCAAAGCAGTCGATTCCCATTTCACGGAATGCATTTAATAAAAATCTGCGGCGCTGGTCGTAGGACTCACGCATCATCTCTACATCCGGATCACCATTTTTCAGTGCGGAAACTGCTGCATACTGGCTGGTGGTAGGCGCGCACATAATAGCATACTGGTGGATCTTTAACATCTGCTTTAAGATCAGGTCTGGCGCTGCCGCATATCCAAGACGCCAGCCGGTCATAGCATAGGACTTGGAAAAACCGTTGATCAGGACGGTACGCTCTTTCATGCCTGGAAATGCTGCAATAGTAGCGTGTTTTCTCTGGTAAGTCAATTCAGAATAGATCTCGTCTGTTACTACAAACAGGTCTTTTTCAATGACGATCTTTGCGATCTCTTCCAGTTCATGTTTTTCCATAATAGCGCCGGTTGGGTTATTAGGGAATGGAAGGACCAGGATCTTAGTCTTGTCAGTGATCTTTTCCAGCAGCTTCTCAGGAGTCAGCTTAAACTGGTCTTTTTCCTCCAATTCAATGATCACCGGAACACCATCTGCCAGAGTAACACATGGAAGATAGGAAACATAACTTGGCTGTGGGATCAGTACTTCATCTCCCGAATTTAACATAGCACGCATGGCAACGTCGATGGCTTCACTTCCGCCCACTGTTACCATAATTTCTGTATCCGGATCATAGCTTACTTCAAAACGACGCTTTAAGTAATTACAGATCTCATCCTTTAACTGTTTTAAACCTGCATTGGAAGTATAGAAGGTACGGCCTTTTTCAAGGGAGTAGATGCCTTCTTCCCTGATATGCCAGGGAGTGTCAAAATCCGGCTCGCCTACACCTAAGGAAATAGCGCCTTCCATTTCATTTACAATATCAAAAAATTTACGGATCCCGGAGGGCGGGATACTTACGATTTTGTCAGATAAGGGGTTTCTCATGGTGTGATCAGCATCCTTTCATCCTGGACCGGCTCACTGATAATGGTGCCGTGGTCCTTATATTTTTTCAGTACAAAGTGGGTTGCTGTACTTAATACAGACTCCATCGGAGCTAATTTGTCAGATACAAACTGTGCTACCTGGCGCATGGTCTTTCCTTCGATAAATACGGTAAAGTCAAAAGATCCGCTCATCAGATATACAGCGTTTACTTCATTATACTGGTAGATGCGCTCTGCGATCTTGTCAAAGCCCATACCTCTCTGAGGAGTTACTTTTACTTCGATCAGGGCTACTACTTTTTCTTCACTGGTGTTATCCCAATTAATGAGAGTGTGGTATCCGCAGATAATGTGCTCTTTTTCCATCTCGGCGATCTCGTTGGCCACTGCGATCTCACTTTCACCAAGTAATACCGCCAGGTCTTTGATATCGATCCTGCTGTTCTTTTCGATCACCGCCAGAATTTTTTCTCTCATGATAACTTCCTCCAATATTAAAATCACAATATTAAAATCATATATTCTTATATGGTATTGCCGTCAATACGGCTCAGTTCATCGGCTCTTGGCCGCTCTAAATATCCGGCTGTTTCCTCTCCGTGGCGTATGACACGGGCAATTCCCTTTTCTGCGCTGCCGATCACTGCTGCAGGGATCCCCTGTGCGCTGAGGCTTCGCACCATCTGGCCGCCTCTGTCACAGGCTAAGATCACGCAGTTTTCACTGAAAAGACGGTAGGGATTGACCTCAAAGATCTCACATACTTCCACTACTGCCTGTTTCATAGGGATCATGCGCAGATCAATGTCTACGCCTACGTTATAAATACCGGATAAATTCCATACTGCCGTGAGAATACCGCCTTCTCCTGCGTATTCCCAGGCTGTAACCGGACAATTTTTCTGCTTTAATTCATTTTCAAGCCACTCTTTTACGTTGTAACTGTCTTTTTCTTCCAGACATCTGAGGAAAGAAGGCGCAAAATGCCCTTCCAGTTTTTCCCTTTTTTTCTGGAAGATCTGTCTGGTTCCGGCAAGACCGGCAAAACCAGCCACTACCAGATCCTGACCTGGCTTTATAAAGCCATCTCTTTTTTCAAATCCGCCCGGACCCTGTCCTGCTGTTCTCATGGATTTTCCTCCTGTGCGGGACTGGCCGGGCTTTCCGCACCAGCATTATCCCCCGCGGGCTGCGCTGCAGTGGTGGGAACAACTCCCGGTCCGCCATTTTCTCCTGTAACTGCTTTATGTTCCACCTCTGTCTGAGCCGGTTCTGTCTGGGCAGTTTCAGGTGTATGATTTTCTGCTGTTTCAGGTGTAGTGGCAGGTGCTGTCTGCTCTGGTACCGGTGCAGGTGCCGCATGGGCCGGTCCTACACGGTAAATGGCTTTGGAAGCATTGTAAGTATCCTCATTTAAAAGGGTACGCTCCTGTTCCACGCCGTCTACGGTCACTACCTTCCAGAGTCTGGACTTATATCCGGTATGGGCAGACTGTACTTTCACCTTTGCACCTGGTGCAAGGCTCTTATCCGTGATCATCTGCGGCTCTCCTGGATTAGTCGTGCCTATGGTCTCTGAAACATATTCTACCTGTCTGTTAGAAGGTCTGGTCTCTTTTCCGTAGAGAGTAAAAGTCAGCTTCTTTCCAGATGTATATCCTTCGATATATACAGGTGTGCTGTAATTATTCTTAATTTTAATATCTTTATAAGTGCCTGCAATGGCTGCATCCATAGAAGGCTTTACATAAGTTACGATCATGGAATGGTTCTGTCTCTGAACGATCTCCATTTCCGCCTGCAGTGCTGCATCATACAATGTAGTAGCGATCTGGCAGACACCACCGCCGATACTGTCTACTACCTGACCATTTTCATAGGCTGCCGCTGTCTTGTAGCCATTTTCAAGAGTAAACGGCTGAAGGCATTCGTAACCGGAGATCACCTCTCCCGGCATAAGCACACGGCCGTTGATCTTTCCCGCACCAACTGCAAGGTTGGTGGAACGTGCCGCGCCGCTGCTGGAAAAGTCAGTGGTACAGGTTCCTAAAACATCTTCTATGGTCTTAAGATCATCGGAAGTAATAGCTGGCTGCTCTTCTATGATCACTGCCTGGACAGAGATCTCACCATTAGAGTCTTTTAATCCCTCAAAAGCTGTATCTAAAGCGGAAGCCGTGGCATCTGCATCCACGACTTTTCCTAAAACAGACTCTGTGATCACAAATGCGCCGTTTTCTCTGCGGATAGACGCATCCTGAGGCTGTGCCAGTACTCCGTCGCAATGGGTATCTACAAAATCTCTTATCTTATCCGGATCAGCTGCTGTCTTGATGGAAACATCCACTGGTGCCTTTTCCAGATCCTTTTTGTTCATATACTGACGGATCAGGCTTCCGCCTACATAGCTTTTTAGCTCTTTTTCAGCTTCATCCTGATTGCTCCAGTGAAAGCCCAGCTCTCCGGCTGTAGTCTCTGCCTTTTTGTCCTCAATGGTTAAGGCAACAGATGTACCCGCCTGATCTTTCACTTTTTCTTCTGCTGTATGCAGGGCATCTTCCCAGGTTTTTCCAGCCAGACTTTCCCCGTCTGCGCTGATACCTTCAGGAAATACCGGTGCCGCCCATGCACTCATGGGAAGCACCCATAAAGCCCCGGCAGCCAGTGCTGCAAAAAGGCCTGCTTTTAATGTCCTGTTTCCCATAAATTCTCCTAATCTTTTACCGTTTTAATCAGTGCTGCATTTAAGCAGCATTTAATTAATACATCAGTGCGCTCAGTGCCATTGGTACGATCATGGCAAGTACCAGAATTACAACGATAACAGTAGAAATGATCTTCTTTACTTTAGGGTCTCTCATATTTAACATTTTATCACCTCATTTATTCTGTGGCTTCACCCGTCCGTACTGGAGGATGATCTTGTCGATCAGTCTGGAAGCGTCGCTCCGGCTTATATCGTCTAACTGCACAGTTATGTCTATTCTATGACATTTTAATAAATCCTGCAAGTATTCTTTTTGCCTTTTCGTTGCCGGTTGCTGCCGCTTCATCCGGCAGTTTAAAGGGGTTGTCACAAAGAGTTCCGGCTGTTCTTCTCCATAAAGGGCAACCAGCTTCTGATACAGGAAATGGGCGGATAATGCATCGGCCTCTGCCCGGTGCGCCAGGGGCTGTTCGATCTTATAATAGGTACAGGCATTTCCCAGATTTTTCTTTTCCTGCTCCGGCATTAGTTTCCGGCACACTTTCAGTGTATCCACTGCCTCACATTCAAATTCCATTTTCTGGTTCACTGCAGCCTGTTTTAAGAAACTGTAGTCAAAGCGGATGTTGTGACCTAAAAGAGGCAGGTTTCCGATAAATTCCAGCACTTCCCCTATAATATCCTCGATTACAGGAGCATCTTTTAACATGTCATCGGTGATGCCTGTTAATTCCACGACCCTTTCTGTCAGCGGCCGTTTTGGATTTACCAGAGTTACGAAACGGCCTGTGATCTGTCCATGCTCTACTTTCAGAGCTGCGATCTCCGTTATTTTTTCTTTTTTCGGCTCCAGACCTGTGGTTTCTAAGTCCAGGGCTATGTATGAGTCAGTCATTTCGACGTATTCCTTTCTATTATGTCAGAAGTTTTATGATTTTACATTTTCCTGTTTAATCTATTTTTTCTGTTTCTTTGAAAACTGCCGGCACTTCACAGGCAGGACACCATTGTTTTAAAAAACAATTCCCGCAGTCCGGTTTTCTGGCTGTACAGATGGTCCGTCCCAGTGTGATGATATGGATATTCCAGAGGATCCAGTGATCTTCTGGCAGCACCTTCATAAGGTCCGCTTCGATCTTTTCCGGCTCTGTTTCTTTTGTAAGGCCCAGCTTCCTGGAAATACGCTTTACATGGGTATCTACTACAATACTTGGCACATGGTAGATATTTCCCCGGATCACATTTGCCGTCTTTCGTCCTACACCTGCCAGTGTAAGAAGATCCTCCAGTTTTTCCGGCACAACGCCCCCATATTCTTCCACCAGCCGCTTCGCGCACTGGATAATGTTTTTGGCTTTCATATGATAAAATCCAATGGAATGGATGTCCTGTTCCAGTTCTTTTAGATCAGCCGCCGCAAAATCTTCCAGGGTCGGATATTTCTTAAAAAGATCGGCTGTTACAATATTCACTCTGGCATCTGTACACTGGGCGCTTAAGATCACCGCAATGAGAAGCTGCCATGGGGTCTCGTAGTTTAAATAGCAGATGAAGTCAGTGCCATATTCTTTGTCTAAGGCTGATAATATATGAACGATCCGTTCTTTTAATTTTGCTGTCATTTTGATCATATCTTTTTTATCCTTTAATTCTACTTTTCTTTCGCTTTTATTCCGCTTCAGTTTTATTTCCTGTTTTGCATTTTACAATTCCATTTCCTGTGTCTATAATAAAGGAAAATGTGGAAAAGGTAAATGTTATCTCGGAGTTTTTCTGTGCCTGATTTTGTGAAAAGATTTTTTGTCAGTTGTTCCCAAATTTCTGAGGCGTACGCGGTGCGTACGTTGAGGAAATTCGGGAGCGCTGCCGGAAAATCGGCCGCAAAAGCAGGTGCATGAAAGACTCTGAGAGGACATATAATGTTTGAGAGGATAAAAGAGGATAAAACATGCAGTCAAAGAAAGATTTATACCAGATCGGCGAAGTGGCCCGTCTGTTTCATTTAAGTATCAGCCTTCTGCGCCACTATGACAAGACGGGGCTGGTAACGCCGGAGTATACGGATCCGGACACTGGATACCGGTATTACAGCATCCGTCAGTTTGAATGTTTAAATACAATACGCTACCTGCGGGCCTTGGACATGCCACTGGAAGAGATCGGGGATTTTCTTCACAACAGGGATACCGGGCGGATCCAGGAGCTTTTGTCGAAGCAGCTGGTACAGGTGCATAAAAAGCAGCAGGAGCTGACTGTGATGGAACATCAGATAAAGAACCGTTTAAACCAGATCCAGGGGGATCTTTCTGCCCATCCAGGAGAAATCTTTTTAGAGAAAAAGGCACCGCTTAAACTGGCCTGCATGAAAAAGCAGCTAAATCCGGAAAATTATCTGGATCTGGAGTATTCCATCCGTGAAATGGAACAGGGAAACAGCCCTGCTTCTATTTTCCTTGGAAAAGTAGGAGTAGGGCTGTTTTATGAGTCTTTAAAGGCACATCGCTTTAAACCTTATGATTTTGTTTTTATCATTCTGGAAGAGGATGATCCTATCAAAGGGCAGGTCATTCACATCCCGGAAAGCACCTGGGCCATTGTCCGTTTTCATGGAAGCCATGAACAGGCGCCGGGATTTTTTGAAAAGCTTCTGGCCTATTTTAAGGACGAGGGATTTGCCCCTGAAAGCTTTGCACTGGAAATGACCCTCATCGACTACGGACTCACCCATGACCAGTCCCAGTTTATCACAGAGATACAAATTCCCTTAAACCCGGACTGTCCGGGCATTATAGCTTAATGGATCCCGCTTTTTGTAGTCAAACAGCAGATAGGTTCCATCTCTTAATGGCTCTAAATGGGCCATTTTGGCCATCTGTCTGGAGTCGTAGCCTTCATAGCCAGACAGATGCTCCGGAGTTTTCTCTTCTTTCTGGAAAAATTCACGGACAAAGTCTTTGGAACTGCTTAAATCTCTTGCAAAGGTTGGGCGGCTCTTTACATTTTCACGAAGATACAGGTCGGTCATTAGCAGGTCACGGTATAATTCTAATTTTTCAGAAATGTTAACATTTTCTGCCATTGCCTGAGTTTCACATTTTCCATTTTTTTCCAATCTCTCCCGTATTATCTTCCAGAGGATCTCATATCTGGCAATGCGGCTGTGGCTGATACCAAACAAATGATTTTTGTTGTAATAACCTGCCATAAAGGAAAACATTTCATAAGGAGTATCAAATTCCTTTTCCAGTTCTTTTAAAGTACAGGTAAACTGACGGCTGTTGTAATGAACTTCCGTCATTTCTTCGATATCTTTTAATTCCAGCACGTCCCCATAGGAAAGCCATTTGGTACACAGCACCTCATAAGGCGGCGCGGCACTGTAAAGCAAGTCACAGTCCGGGATCAGTTCTTCCATATAAGAGCCTTTTAATACCTTTAAAAAGCCTAACTGCAGCTGCTCCGGCTCCATTTCATATACATCATTAAAGGACTTTTTAAAGCTTTCCAGATCTTCCCATGGAAGTCCTGCGATCAGATCCAGATGCTGGTGGATGTTGTGCCAGCTGTTGATGGTTGCTGTGATCTGTCGGATCTCTTCGATATCAGTCTTTCGGCGGATGGTCTCCAGTGTTTTTTCATTGGTAGACTGGACGCCGATCTCCAGCTGCACCAGTCCCGGGCGCATGGTGGAAAGCAGATCCAGCTCGTCCTTATCTAACAAATCCGCTGCAATCTCAAAATGGAAATTGGTAACGCCGTTATCATGGTCCCTGATATACTGCCAGATAGCCATTGCATGGGACTTTTTACAGTTAAAGGTTCTGTCTACGAATTTTACCTGGGGCACTTTCGCCTGAAGGAACCACTCCAGCTCCGGCAGTACCAGATCCAGGCTGCGAAAACGCAGTTTCTTATCAATGGAAGACAGACAGTAGGCACAGGAAAAAGGACATCCTCTGCTGCTTTCGTAGTAGATAATGCGGTGTTCCAGTTCTTTCATATCCATAAAAGCATAGGGAAATGGGATCTGGCTCATGTCCATTACCTGGCGAAAACCTGTATCTGTAAATGTGCCATCAGCATTTCGCACCATAAGACCGGGAACCTGTTTTAAATCTTCTCCTTCAAGGAGTGCCTTTAGAAAATGGGCGAAGGTGATCTCTCCTTCCCCCATCATAACAAGGTCCACTGCCGGTTCTTCTTTCAAAAAGGCTTCCCCATGATAGGAAACTTCCGGGCCTCCTGCCCATATTTTTACATCCGGGAGCACTTTTTTTATGTCAGCCAGTATCATTTTTACATAGGAAATGTTCCAGATATAGCAGGAAAATCCAATAACATCCGGCTTTCGCTTATAAATATCCTGAAGGATCTGCTCCATCTGATGGTTAATGGTGTATTCTGCCAGAGAAACTTTCGCCTCCTCTGCCAGTCCCCATTCTTTTAACATCTTTTCCCCATAAGTTTTCAGGCTGTAGATACCCAGATTGGAGTGGATATATTTTGCATTGATCGCGGCTAAAAGAACCTTCATTTTACACCTCGATCTCGATCTTGCGGCCGGTAGGCTGATACTGATAATAGCGCACTCCTGCTGCGTTTAACATGCGCTTGGAAGCTTTTACAGCCGGTGTGTGGGCATACTTGTCCCCGCCATAGATGATAGTCTTAATACCCGCCTGGATAATGGCCTTGGCGCACTCATTACACGGGAAAAGAGTTACATACAATTTGCTCCCTTCCAGACTTCCCCCTCTGTAATTTAAAATGGCATTTAACTCGCTGTGGGTGGAATAGAAATATTTTGCATTGTACGGATCATCCAGTTCATGCTCCTTGCCCCATGGAAATTCATCATCTGAACATCCCTTTGGAAGCCCATTATAACCTATACTTTCAATTATGTTATTCTTGTTTACTATACATGCTCCAACCTGCGTACTTGGGTCCTTACTTCTCTTTCCTGATAATAATGCTACAGACATAAAATAATCATCCCAAGATAAATATCCTTCTCTTTTTCCCAAAATATTCAGCCTCCCTACTATAATATTATTTTTATAATACACTACTATTGTGTCAATTATAATACAATTGAAATAAATTGCGAAGGAAAATAAAAGTTAAGAGCCGAAAGGCTTTTACCGTTGGCGTAGTCAACTTTTACCTTTTTGAACTAGCGAAGCGCCGTTAAAAAAACTTACCTGGCCGAAGGCCCTTAACTATAAATTGCTTCACAATTTATTTAAAAAGCGAAGACCGAAGTCTTCGCTTTTTATCAGTTTGTTGAAAAACCCCCTGTTTAAAAACAGAGGGTTTTTCTATTATTAGTTGTGGATAAAATTTAAAATTCAAAATATCATTAAAATTACTAATACCATATGAAAATAACAAAGATAGTCTTGTTGCTATCTTCTTCATATTCTGCACTGCTGCAGTTAGTAGACATTGCTCGGACACTTTTTCGCGTCCGCGGAAGCGAGCATAGCGAAGCCCATGCAGATTTTTTGAATCTGCGAAGCTTCGCTCAACTGTCTCTTTTCTCCTATCGTAAATACCTTTTCCCTTCTCGGTTCTAAGGAAATTTTTATTATCGTCTTTATGGTTTTCCCAAACGTGTCTTCTAATTATTTTATATTTAGATTTTTCTCCAAGGCATTTATCTTTGTGCGGACAACACATGCATATTTCTTCAAAGCATCTATATTCTTTGTAGCCTTCGCGAGTCGTTGTTTTATATATTAATGCAACATTATTTGGACAAATATATATGTCTTTACCATAATCATATATGTATTTATTTTTTGTATACATTCCTTTTTTATGAGGGGAACGTCTATATGCAATAACTGGTGTTATATCTCTATCTGTTATTCCTTTAAAAATAGGATTAGTTGAATATCCTGCATCTAATCCAAGATACTTAGGCTTTATATTAAATGTTTCTTCAATTCTATCTATTCTTTTTAATATTGGTTCGCTATCGCTGACGTTACCAGGGGTAACATGTACATCCATAATTATATTATTTTTACTATCTACAGTTCGATGATCTAAATAAAAAAATCCTTCTGGCTTATTATCTCTCATCATGTAACCACTATCAGGATCAGTAGTACTTTTCTTAATTTGTTTTGTTTCTTCTTTTTGCTTTCTAGGTTTTAAAGGGTTTTTATTATGATTTTCTCTATCTACATTAACATCAATATCTAATTGATCTATATATTCTTTTGGTGTTACTTCTACTTCAATTTTTTCAAATTTTCTCTTATTAGCATTTGCTTTTATATGAGTTGAATCAGAATAAAGAATTTTACCCCCAACTAATCCTTTTTCCATAGCTTGAAGAACTATATTATCAAATATTTTCTGTGGAATATCAGTACCTTTAAATCTTCTAATTCTATTTTGACTTATTGTAGATGAATCTGGAATTTTCTCGGTAATTGAATATCCTAAAAACCATCTATATGCTAAATTTACTTCTATATCTTTAACTAGTTGCCTTTCGGAGCGAATGCCATAAAGATAGCCTATAAATAACATTTTAAATAGTACTACTGGATCAACTGCTGGTCGACCATTTGTATGACAATACAAATCTTTAGTTAACTCTCTAATAAATGAAAAATCTATGTATTTATCAATTTTCCTTAATAAATGGTCTTGCGGAACTAATTGTTCTAGCATAACCACTTCTATTTCATTTTGTGCTTCTCTTCTTTCGTTTATCATTCGTAAAACCTCTATGTAATAAATTAATATATTTTATATTATATTACATATTTGTATAAAATTAAAGACTGTTGACACTTTGTCAACAGTCTGAAATAAATTGCTTCGCAATTTATTAATTAAGTGCCACAAATTTGCCACAAACATGCCCAAACTTTACGGAGATTTTATTTCTACAAAACTATAAAATTTAAATATAGATAAATTATTAGGAGGGGAATAAGCTTGAGGCAATCTAAAATAAAACATATAAGATTAACAGTACAAATAATAATGTTAATTACTGTTACGGTAGCTGCTTTAAATCATTATTTAAGCACAATAGGAATAGAAATACCATGGATATCGGAAGCATTATTTCATTATATTTGTCCAGTATGTGGAGTAACTAGTATTTATCAGTTCTTTGCATCATCCACTCTTTTAGTAGTAAAGCTTAAGAGTGCTCTTGGAATAATAATAGGATTAGCAATAATGTCAGCAGTACTTTTTGGACCTATTATTTGTGGATTTATTTGTCCATTTGGAGCAATACAAGATTTATTATCAAGATTAGGGAAAAAGATATTTAAAAGAAAATATAATACATTTATTCCAAAGAAAATAGACAGTAAGCTTAAATATTTAAGATATGTTGTATTAGTATTAACAGTGATTTTAACAGCAACTTCATCAGTTGCATTATTAGAAGCAATTAATCCTTATCATGCATATTTATCAATATTTAATAGAAAGTTTACTGTATTGGGTATTATAGGATTTGTTATATTAGTATTAATAATAGGTTTATCATTTTTTGTACAAAGACCGTGGTGTAGATATGTATGTCCATATGGAGCATTTTTAGGATTATTTAATAAGATAAAGGTTTTTAGAGTGTTTAGAAATAAAGGGACATGTATAAGTTGTAAAAAGTGTACTAGGGAATGCCCAATGGGAATTGAGGTACATGAAAAAGAAGAAGTAAGAAGTTTAAGTTGTATTTCATGTATGGAATGTGTAGGAGATAAAGTATGTCCAAAGGATAATACAATTTCATTTACTTCAAAGGATAATGAAGAAGAGAATACAGATAATTTATTAAGTAGTTTTGTAGAAGATAATAACATAAAAGGTGATAAGTTCTATATTACTGATAAAAAATAGAGGGAGTGGGTTAAAATGAAAAATAGTAGAAATAAAATTGTGGCAGCAGCTGTTTGTGGAGTTATTACAGGAGCTGTAGGAACTAGTGTAATTGGCAATTTTCAAGCAAATAATCAAATTAATTCTCAAGTAGCTAATAGTAACAATACTGACTCATTTTCTAATGGAAGTAATGGCTCAAGTGAAAGTTTTACACAAAATTATGGAGGTAGACCAGTAAGAGGAAATGCTGGTAAGGGCGATCATCATAAAGGAGAAACTTCTTTAGATAGTACAGAAGGTGTTGATGTTACAAGTGGACAATATGCCGATGGAACTTACTATGGAACTTCATCTGGATACTCTTTAGGATTAAAGGTAGAAGTAACTATATCAAACGGGCAAATTTCAGATGTCCAAGTAGTTAGTCATAATGAAACACCAGGATTTTGTGAGAGGGCTATTGAAACAGTACCATCAGAAATAGTATCAGCACAAAGTACAAATGTAGATACGGTATCAGGTGCAACATATACAAGTATAGGAATAATAAATGCTGTAAATGATGCTTTAAGTAATTTACAAAATTCTTAATAAAAAATAATATAACTAATACTAGATAATGAAATG
>ERZ831773.2794-NODE-2794-length-12957-cov-2.381026_pt1 | contig 12957 bp, 9 predicted proteins | sample MGYA00519696_ERZ831773 | MGnify/ENA primary metagenome ERZ831773 (study PRJEB31850, sample SAMEA3708720) | human gut metagenome | biome: human gut; feature: human-associated habitat; material: faeces | place: China | collected 2014 ...
TTTTATTTTGTGCTATGAACAAATTGTACCATAGATATCTTATTCTGTAAACATATGTTCTTTTTTAACAAAAAATTACGCGTCTAACTCATCACTCATCACTGCCGTATCAGGTGAATGGATCATCTATGGTGTCGAATGGGATAATCCAGAAAAAGCCCCGTATAAACATAAAAAGATCATGGATTTTTTTATGGAAGAAAAGTATCTTAAAACGGTTTGTTTTTTACCGTCAGGTTTTTCTCTTTTATAGTACGTCTGTAGTCTCCGGCTGTAACACCACAAGATTTCCGGAAGCTCTGCGCCAGATAACTTTGGGATGAAAAACCTGCCATATGTGCGATGTCTGAAATTTCATAATCTGTGTTTTCCAGAAGTTCTTTACAGACTTCAATTCTGCGACAGTTCAGGTAACTAATTGGAGAGATACCATAATATCTGGTAAACTCATGACTTAAGTGGTATTTATTCAGATGACTGAAACTGGCAAGCTGATCCAGCGTGATATTCTCACTGTAATGAGAATCCAGATAGCGCCGGACCATAGCGCACTCCTTGCTTGGATGAAAAGAAGGAACCAGCTGGAATCCAGATACAGTAATTCTGCGAAGCTGGGCAATGAGAATTGCAAGATTATATTTGCATATTTCTTCATAGCCCTCTTTTTTTTCTTCCAATTCCCGAAATAGAGAATGAAAATGAAACAAAAGATCTGCCTTTTTTTCCCTGCAGTTGAAAATCCGAAATTCTCTTTTGTCGTGGAAGGAAAAGCTGATTCCATCTACACCTACCGTATAATAAGAAAGAGGTGTGTCAGGCTGGGATTTTTCCGTATGCTGGATATAAGGGTTCACAATAATCAGATCGTCCTTTGCAATAGAAAAGACCTGGTCTTCAATGAAAAACTCTCCATTTCCATCACAGACATAAAAAAGTTCTGTAAACGGATGGGTATGCCGGATGCTGGACCAGTCCTCACCATAATGGGAAGAAGAGGCATTTACCAGAATTGCTTCCGTAGAAAGGGGATTTCCGTCTATAAAAGAAAAAGACCGTGTACTCATAAGACCTCCTGATTGTATAAAAATTGTGAATCCGTTTGTTCATACAAACATAACTCGTACGCCGTATGAGAATCTACTTGTTTTTGAATAGTTCCAGAATACCATAGTCAGATAAAAATCGCAAGATTTCTAAAAAGTATCGCAACAAGTCCCTAGAAATCCCGTCTGTAAAAACGTATTCTTAAACTTAAGAAACATATACATAATTGCAAACATAAAATTTTTGAAAGTGGATCCAAAAAATAATTGCAGCGGAGGTTACAAAATGGAAAAGACAAAAGGACGGATTACCATTCCAACTGATTTGGACATGGTAAAAGAAACACAAAACATTATGGATGAATGGGGAGCAGATGCCATACGTGACTGTGACGGAACAGAATTTCCCCAGGAATTAAAAGATACCGGAGCCAAAATCTATGCTACTTACTACACTACAAGAAAAGATAATACCTGGGCGAAAGAAAATCCGGATGAGATCCAGCAGATGTATATTATGAGTTCTTTTCATACCGCAACATCAGACAAACTGGAAATTCATCTGATGGATCATCTGTATCCGGATATGCTGAAAGTAAATACCCATGATGATATTACAAGATGGTGGGAAGTAATAGACCGAACTACAGGAAAAATAGTCCCCACCACCAAATGGACCTATAAGGAAGAAAACGGGAATGTAGTAATCCAGCCGGCAGAACTGTTCCATGAATATACCGTAAGTTTTCTGGCTTATATCATGTGGGACCCGGTTCATATGTACAATGCAGTAGTAAATGACTGGAAAAATGTAGAACCGCAAATTACCTTTGATGTCCGGCAGCCTAAGACCAGGGCGCATTCTCTGAAACGCCTGCGCCGCTTTCTGGACACTCATCCCTATGTTGATGTGGTACGTTTTACCACCTTTTTCCATCAGTTCACTCTGATTTTTGATGAGTTTGCAAGGGAAAAATATGTAGACTGGTTTGGATATTCAGCTTCAGTAAGCCCATACATTTTGGAACAGTTTGAAGAGGAAGCAGGTTATCCTTTCCGCCCAGAGTATATCATCGATCAGGGTTACATGAATAATACCTACCGGATTCCATCCAAAGAATTTAAAGATTTCCAGGCATTCCAGAGAAGGGAAGTAGCAAAGCTCGCCAAAGAAATGGTAGATATCGTTCACGAATATGGAAAAGAAGCTATGATGTTCATGGGAGATCACTGGATCGGCATGGAACCGTTTATGGATGAATTTGCATCCATCGGACTTGATGCAGTAGTTGGAAGCGTAGGAAATGGTGCAACACTGCGATTGTTTAGTGATATTAAAAATGTAAAATATACAGAAGGCCGTTTTCTTCCTTATTTCTTCCCGGACACTTTCCATGAAGGTGGTGATCCGGTAAAAGAAGCAAAGGTAAACTGGGTAACAGCAAGACGTGCCATTTTAAGAAGTCCGATTCAGCGGATCGGATACGGCGGATATTTGAAACTGGCACTTCAGTTCCCGGATTTTGTTCAGTATATCAAAGAAGTATGCCAGGAATTCCGTACCCTTTATGACAATATCCAGGGTGTAACACCGTATTGCGTGAAAAGGGTTGCCGTCTTAAACTGTTGGGGAAAAATGCGTTCCTGGGGCAATCATATGGTACATCATGCCATTTATTATAAACAGAATTATTCCTATTTTGGAATTATTGAAGCTTTGAGTGGAGCGCCGTTTGATGTTTCCTTTATCAGCTTCGACGATATCCTGGCCGATTCGGAATTGCTGAAAAAGTTTGATGTAGTAATCAATGCAGGAGATGCTGATACAGCCCAGAGTGGCGGTGAATACTGGTGTCAGGAAAAAATTATCACAGCTGTAAAAGAATTTGTTTATAACGGCGGAGGTTTTATCGGAGTTGGCGAGCCTGCTGCCCATCAATGGCAGGGAAAATTCTTCCAGCTGGATGATGTTCTGGGAGTAGAAGAAGAACGGGGATTTAACTTAAATACAGATAAATATAACTGGAAAGAGCATAAGGACCATTTCATTCTGGCTGATACAGACGGAACTGTAGATTTCGGAGAAGGTAAGAAAAATATCTTTGCCCTTCCGGACACTACCATTTTAATTCAGAATAACCAGGAAGTGCAAATGGCGGTAAAAACTTTTGGAAAAGGCCGTGGTGTCTATGTCAGTGGTCTCCCCTACAGCTTTAAGAACAGCCGAATTCTTTATCGTGCTGTCCTGTGGTCTTCATCCGCTGAAAAGGAGCTGAACTGCTGGTATTCCACAAACTACAACGTGGAAGTTCACGCCTATGTAAAAAATGGCAAATATTGTGTGGTAAATAATACTTATGAACCGCAGAAAACGGTTGTTTACCGGGGAGATGGCAGCAGTTTTACGCTTCATATGAAAGCAAATGAAATCAAGTGGTATGAAATTTAGTTCTGCAGATTGCAGGAATGATTTTTGGAGCAGGCTCTAGCATCCTACTAAGAAGAACGGCAGAAATCCAGTGGCAAATCTGCTGCTGAACTTCTGCCGTTTCTTTTAGAGAAGAACTGTCTTTCTATCATAAATTACTGATGAAACCGTTTTCCATATTCAGATGGTGAAATTCCCATACATTTCTTAAATAGTCTGCTGAAATAAAGCTGGTCTTCAATTCCTACCATAGCAGATATTTCTTTTAGGGAAAGTTTATCTTCCTTTATCATAGTAGCCGCTTTCCGTATCCTGAGATTATTCAAATAACTGGTAATATTTGTCCCCACTTCAGATTTAAAAACCCGACACAAATAACTGGAACTAAGATTGACATTAGAAGAAATGGAAGCAAGTGTAAGCCGGTGCATATAGTTCTCTTCCAGATAGGTCAAGGTTTTTGCCACATCGTCTTTATAGTGCCCTTCATTTGAGATAAAAGTCTGATAAATCTTCCTTGCCTCTTCATAGTTTTTAAGATTTTCCTGGTAAGGCATATCGGGAGCAAAGGATTGATACATCGTAAAACGGTTATATAATTTTTTTATCAGCTGCTCAACTTTTACCTGGCTTATAATCAGTTCCTTCTGGGAAAAAACAACCAGTGCGCTATAATCGTTCAGCACCAGAATGTAAGGCTGTAATACTCCCTGTACTGCATCAAGAATCATATCACACAAAAGTTTCCCAGATATGGAAAACGCTTCATTTGAAAGGTATTTTTCAAAAGTGACATAGCAGATTGCACAGCTTTTCTCCATAAAAGAAAGATCAGTCTCTGAATGTGCCTGCAAAAATGCTGGAAGTGTAGCCTCTCCTTGAAAAAAGGAGAGGAGTAGCCCTGTTTTATTCGAAGAAGTATTTACATTTAAAGCAGATCTTTCTCCAGCTTTTTTCTGTAGTTTTTCCGTTGTTTTGTTAAGGCATGCCAAAAGATTATCTGGCTGAATTTTTATTTTCAGCAGATAATCGGCTGCCCCGAGGAGCAACGCACTTCTCACAGAATCAAAATCCTCATAGTTGCTAAGTACCAGGATTGCTCCAGGATATCCCTTTTCCTTCAAGGTACGGATTAGTTCCAGTCCATCCATTTCCGGCATTTTTAAATCTGTAATGATCACATCTGGCTGATGTTTCTGAATCAATGGCATCGCCTCCAGACCGTTTGAGGCAGTTCCGCAGATAGAAAAACCATGTTCTTCCCAGGGAAGGATAGAACGGAGAGCAATTTTTACGATTGGTTCATCATCTATGATAAGTATGGTATACATATTAATTCCTTTCTGTGTTTTTACATTCTGAAACGGAATCCCTGTGGTCAGTGTTCAGCTTCGGTAACGTTAAAGTGCAGGTTGTCCCATCACCTGGATGACTTTCAATTTTCAATCCGTATTCCCGGCCAAAGTTCAGCTGTATTCGGTCATTTACATTGGAAACTCCGATTTTTTTGCGATCCTTGTGGGGCGCAAGTGCAGCAGGAGTTACTTCAAACCCTTTCCCATTATCTGTAAGCTCTATCATTATATTTCCATTTTCTTCCCAGCATGTGATCATGATTTCCATGACAGAGCCGTCATCGGAAGAACCATGCATGACCGAATTTTCAGCAAGAGGCTGAAGAATCAGTTTTGGAATAAGGCAGGAAAGCAGTTCATCCTCTTCTGTATGGATGGAATATTCAAAACTTCCTGCATAACGGATTCTAAGAATGGAAAAATAGTTTTCCAAGTTTTCCAACTCTTCCTGGATGGTAATATACTCATTCTTATTGGTAAGTGTATTTTGTAAAAGACTGCTAAGTGCCTGGATACCATCACTGACGATCTGATCTTTGTGCATAGCAGCCACAAATCGAAGACTGTTTAAGGTATTAAACAGAAAGTGTGGATTTAACTGGTATTGGAGCATCTGTAATTCTAATTCTCTTTTTTTCTCCTCCTGTTCTTTTTGCTGATGAATCAGCCGTTCAATGGTATCCGCCATATGGTTCATGCTTCCGGAAAGATCAGATAACTCATCCGAACAGGTATCCTGGATCCGGACACTTAAATCTCCGTCAGAGAGTTTTTTACAAAAACCCAACATACTTCGATTGGTGATGTGATTCCAAGGTATACGGCTGAGACAATTGCAACACACAGAAGAACCAGAAAAACGGCAACGATCAGAATCCTTTTCAGCATGATGTAGACTTCCGAATTGATATAGTGATAGGGCATGGTATACACGAAAAGCTGATTCAGATTTTTATTAAAGATATATGTGACCAGCTGTTCCTGTCCGTCTTCATCAATACTGAAGGAATCCGTTTTCTTTGGCAGTCTGTTCTCTATGTTTTCCAGTAATTCCTCATCTGCTTTCTGACCCATTCCTACTTTTCTGTCCCAGGAGGAAAGAATAGTGCCATCTGTATTCAGATACATGATATTGGAAGAATCAGCCAAACCAATAGGCTCCAGTACCGTTTTGGAAAAGATCTTTTCATCAATAGAGATCAACGTATAACCAATCACCTGGCTCTGATTATACTGCTCATAAATTCTACGGCCCAGAACAAGAATGTCCCTGTCACGATAAGTATGAACATAAGCCCATACATCCCCTGTTTCTGTCTCCAGCCGGTCCAGGAGCATATCCACATCCTCCTGATAGAATCCGTCATACCCCAGATCATAAAAGATATTTCCATCTGTATCATATACAGTTATATTTTTTGCCTGTGCAGGATAGATGATCTTACTGCGGACCATGGATTGAATCTCAGTGATTGCCTTGTTTTTTTCCATATCTGTCATATCCTTGTTCAGAAGACCATCTTTGATTTCCTGACTGACACAGATAGAGCCGCACAGATACTGGTATTTTTCAATTTCACTGACCATGTTCAGATTGATCATGGACAAAGTCTGGGAAATGGAAGCGGAAAGTTTTGACCTAAGTGCGACTGAAAAAATATGAAAAGAATAGCCGCTGATTCCTGCTAATGGTATAATGGAAATCATCAGAAGCGCAATCATAAGCCTGGTTTTAATGCTGAACTTACGGAATCCCTGGTAATGCCGCCTTTTTCTCATTTTAATATTCCTTTTCTCTTACTATAATCAGTTGATGTTACAATCCAAAATTCCTTTATACGTTCATTATACAGGAAAAAGACAGGATAATCCATTTAAAACGAAAATGCAAAAAAAACGTACATATATAGCACAAGAAAATCCATATAGGACAATTTACACAAGAAGATGTTCTATATACAGGAGCGTTTTGTCAATTTACCACGAGCATAATTGCGCTTATAATAACATCATCAGGCAAACATAATAAAGAGCCAATTAAAAGGAGGAACCAACCTATGAAAAAAAGATTTGCAGCTTCTGCCATGATCCTTGCCATGAGCGCAGCTACCGTGCTTTCCCCACTCACCGCATTTGCAGAAACAGAAGAACAGGAACTGAATATTGCCATTTTCCAGGGAGGATACGGAGATGCTTACTGGAACCAGATGGTAGAACTTTTTGAACAGAGCCATGAAGGGGTAAAAGTAAATATGACAATCAGCCCTACCATTGGAGATATTATCCGTCCACAGATCGTTGCCGGAAATGCACCTGATTTTATCTGTCTCAATGATGGTGGAGAAGATGGTGTAATCCTGTCCCTTATCAAAGAACATGCGCTTTTAAATCTGAATGATGTATTTGATGGTGAAAATTATGCCGGAACCGGTACACTTAGGGATGATATTACAGATGGAATCCTGGAAAGTACAAAATGTGCACCTTATGGAGACGATGAGATTTATCTTGCGCCATTTAACAGCGGTCCGCAGGGTCTGATCTATAATAAAACTTTCTTTGATGAGAATAATCTGGAAGTGCCAAAGACGTGGGATGAATTCTTTGCTCTTGGTGATACCGTAAAAGAGATTGACGGACGTGCACTGTTTACCTATCAGGGAATTTATCCAGGTTATATGGAAGAAATGCTCTGGCCGGCAATCGCAAACGAATGTGGCGAAGATGCACTGAAAAAGATTGCAAATTATGAGGAAGGTTCTTTTAACAACGAAGGTGTATTAAAAGCTCTTACACACATCAAGGAAATTGCAGATAACGGTTATCTCCTTGACGGCACTGTTGGTATGAACCATACCGAATCCCAGACAGAAATGATGCTTGGAAAGGCAGCATTCATCACAAACGGAACCTGGATGGAAAATGAAATGCAGGATGCACCAAGAGAAGATGGATTTGAATTTGCCATGGCTCCAATCCCAACCGAGAATGCAGATGACGTACATTATGTATTTGACAGCTGTGAGCAGTTCTCCATTCCGGCAGCTGCCAAGAATCCAGAACTTGCAAAAGAATTCCTTCGTTTCCTGTACAGTGATGAATCCGTATCTGCATTTGCAGAAGCTTCCGGTGCCCTGTATGCTACAAAGAGTGCTCGTGAAGTAGCAAAAGACAAGCTTTCCACAGCAATTTACAACATGTACGGAATCTATGAAGAAGCCAACGCTTCATCCTTGATCATGAGCTTTGCAGCAGTTCCTGCTGACTGTAAGATCAATCCAAAAGATGAGATCTTCAACCCGATTACTTCTGTTATGAATGATGAAATGACAGTAGAAGAATGGGCACAGAATGTGGAAGACGCTTTTGCTCAGGTTCGTGCAGATATGGAAGCTGCGAACTGATCATGTAGGATAGTTACTTTCAACATATAACATTCAGTAACACATGTTTGGAATTGAACAGTAACACTCCTGGAAAAGCTGCTGCACAATATATGCAGATAGCCATAAGATCCGTTGTCCGGCAAAATAATCTGTCGGGCATCCTAAAATAAAAAAGAGGTGACCAAACGTGGTAAAAAAACCAAAATTATTCATTGCCTTGTGTACACTTCCGGCACTGATTCTTACGATCGTTTTCATGATCGCACCAATGCTGAACGCCATTTATCTTTCTTTTACCAGTTCTACTGCACTAAGCGTTGGGTTTAACAGTAAATTTGTATTTTTTGATAACTATATTTACATGTTTCGGGACAAGGACTTCCTTCAGGCCCTGTATAATACCTTTAAATTAATGCTTGTGATCCCCGCTGTGACAATCTTTTTAAGCCTTGTATTTGCGTTTATCCTCACACAGGGACAGTTGAAAGAAAAATCCTTCTACCGTACGGTATTCTTTTTTCCAAGCATCGTCTCCATGACAGTGGTTGGTATTGTGTGGTCCTTTGTTTTTAATCCTACAAGGGGAATTTTTAACCATATGCTGGATCTTTTCCATCTGTCTACCTGGAAACATGCCTGGCTGGGAGAAGGAAAAACAGCGCTCTGGTGTATCGGTGCAGCACTGGTATGGCAGGCAGTGGGTTACTATATGGTCATGCATGTGGCGTCCATTGACGGAATTTCCCAGGAGGTTTATGAAGCAGCCTCTATTGATGGTGCAACGGGAGTCCAGAAGTTCTTTGAGATTACCATTCCACTACTTCGGAAATCTATTGGAACAACTTATATCCTTTCTTTGTCCGGAACCATCAATTTAAGTTTTACATTGTCCAATGTCATGACTGGCGGCGGCCCAAATGGAGCATCCAGTGTCCTTTTACAGTACATGTACACCCAGGGTATGCGAAACGCAAACTTCGGATATGCCATGGCCATTGCCATGTTTACTCTGATACTGGCAGTGATTCTTGCCATGATCTCACGTAAACTGTCGTCTGAAAAGGAATAGGAGGAAACTGATGAAAACTGTAAGAACCTGGTGCACCAGAATCCTAATGATTCTGTTCACGATCGTATTTCTATATCCGCTTTTCTGGAATCTGATGTCTGCATTTAAAACCAATGCAGAATATCTGACAGATCCCTATGCACTGCCAGCAGCACTCAATCTGGATAACTTTGTATGTGCCTGGGAAAAAGCGAATATTGCCGCTTATTTTGGAAATTCCATTTTTGTAACAATTGTGTCCACACTTTTATTGCTTCTGTTTGTGATCCCTATTTCTTATGTACTGGCAAGATACCGTTTTGTAGGCAGCAAACTGATTTCTACTATTTATATGGCTTGTATCTTCCTTCAGGCAACTTATATTATGATTCCTCTGTTCCTGGAACTGCAGGCGGTGAATGGTCTTAACAGTCTTCCTGTACTATGCTTGGTATATGCAGTTATGCAATTTCCGTTTTGTATCTTCACTTTACAGGGATTTATGTCAGCAGTCCCACGTGATTACGAAGAATCCGCAAGGATTGACGGAGCTACCAATATTCAGCTTCTGTTAAAAGTGATGATACCCCTGGCAAAACCTGGAATAGCAACAATCACCATGTTAAGCGCAATGGGATTCTGGAACGAATACCCCCTGGCTTTGGTGCTGCTCACAGAAGATGCAAAGAAAACCCTGCCAATTGGAATGGCAAATCTGTTTGAAGTGCAGAAATACGCCACTGACTGGGGCGCTTTATTTGCTGGTCTTGTGATTGTTATGATTCCAACGATCATCATTTATCTCATTGGTCAGAGATATTTGCTGCAGGGAATCGGAGCCGGAGGACTAAAAGGATAATTATTTGATATCTTGAAACAAATGTTTATGAATAAGGAGGGAACAAATGCCAACAGATCAGGAATTGATTAAAGTGGTTCCGTCAAAAAGACAGCTTGCCTATCAGGCTACAGAATTTTATGCCTTTTTTCACTTTGGAATGAATACATATACAAATCGGGAATGGGGAGACGGAACCGAAGATCCGGAAATTTTTAATCCGACAGAATTTGATGCCAGACAGTGGGTGGAGGCGGCCAAAAGTGCAGGTATGAAAGGTGTGATCCTCACCTGTAAACATCATGATGGATTCTGCCTGTGGCCAACAAAATACACAGCTCACAGCGTAACAGCAAGTCCATGGAAAAACGGGCAGGGAGACATAGTACGAGACGTAGCGGATGCCTGCAAGGAGTACGGAATGAAGTTTGGAATCTATCTTTCTCCATGGGACCGAAACCAGCCTTGTTATGGAAGCGGGAAAGAATACAATGATTACTATATTTCCCAGCTCACAGAACTTCTGACAGGATATGGGGACATTTTCAGCGTATGGCTGGATGGAGCCTGCGGGGAAGGGCCAAATGGGAAAAAGCAGGTCTACGACTGGGAGCGCTATTATGCCTGTGTGCGTAAATACCAGCCAGATGCATGCATCTGTGTATGCGGACCGGATATCCGATGGTGCGGAAATGAAGCCGGTGATGTGCGAAAAGCAGAGTGGAGTGTTGTTCCTGCCCGCACTGCACTGGCAGAAAGCGTTCAGGAAAAGAGCCAGCAGGCAGACGATACTGAATTTCGTCAGCGAAAAATCACCAGTGATATGGAAGACCTTGGAAGCCGGGAAGTCCTAAAAGGAGAAAATGATCTGATCTGGTATCCTGCAGAAGTAAACACTTCCATAAGACCTGGATGGTTCTATCATAAAGAAGAGGACAATAATGTCAAAAGCCTGGAAGAGTTAAAACATATTTATTTAGGCTCAGCAGGAGGAAATGCAACTTTTCTTTTGAATATCCCACCAATGCCAAATGGACTGCTCCATGAAAATGACGTAAACCGTCTAAGGGAATTTGGAGAATGGAAACAGGAAGCCTTTTCCTGTAATCTGGCAAAAACGGCAGATGTTTTTTCCAAAGATGAGAATCCGGACCATCCGGTATGCAATCTGCTGGAGGATACTTCTAATACCTGGTATCAGCCTAAAGAGGGTAAAATTCCGACTGAACTTATTTTTTCCCTACCAGAAGTCAGGCGTGTTGGTTATCTGGTGCTAAAAGAAGCAATCCAGTATAGCCAGAGAGTGGAAGCGTTTCAAGTATCCGTAAAGACAGACGAAAATGTTGATTGGGAAAAGATATATGATGGAACTGTAATTGGATATCAGAAGATCATTCCAGTTTTCCGAGAGAATGTAAAAGAAGTGAAAATTCTGATCCAGGATTTCAGAGTTTTACCACTGTTATCATTTGTGGGAATATACCAAGATCGTGGTCAGTCTGACTAGAAATATATTTCTGGAGAGGATGAGAAGATGGATTATTTATCAATGACTTTTAAGCAGCCGGCCGCCAAATGGTATGAAGCATTGCCCCTTGGAAACGGGTCCATGGGGGCAATGTCTTATGGACGATTTCAGAATGAAAAAATTGAATTAAACCTTGATACCCTCTGGTCTGGAACCGGGAAACGTAAAGAAAATTCAAACAGGGAGATTGACTGGGAATTTCTCAGAAATAACATCTTTGATGAAAAATATCAGGAAGCAGAAGATTACTGCCGGGAGAATGTGCTTGGTGACTGGACAGAAAGTTATCTTCCAGCCGGTAATTTAAAGATTGATGTAAAAGTACCTGTATTGACAGAAGCAGGCAGCTATAAAAGACAGCTTTCTTTTAAAGAAGCCATAGAAAATGTGGAGTTTTGCCAGGAAGGAAAGAGATATCAAAGGGAATTTTTTGTAAGTATGTCTGAACCTGTTATGGCACTTCATTATCATTCCGGCAAGGATTGTAGCCTTGAAATGGAATTGTCCTTGGAAAGTCAGATACACCATCAGACTTCTTTGTTTGAAAAAAACGGACTTCTTATGGAGGGACAGGCTCCTGTTTCTGTAGCTCCTCCTTATTATTCCTGTAAGAATCCGATTGTATATCAAGAAGGACTGGGAATTCGTTTTGCTTTCTGTCTGTATGTGCAGACGGATGGGAAAACTGTTCAGCAAGAAGACAAGCTGTATATAAAAGATGCCCGGAATGTTTTTGTTTATTTATCTGGACTGACAGACTTTGAACAGAAGGATTTTTATATATCCCGCAAAAAACAGATGCTGGAACGTTTGAGATTTTATCAGTATGACAGGGTGAAAATGGCACATTTGAAAGAATATGCAAAGTACTTTGACCGGATAAGGTTTACCCTTAACGATACCAAAGAAAATAACTTTGTATTAAAAATGTTTTACTTTGCCAGGTACCTGATGATTTCTTCCTCAAAACCAGGTTCCCAATGTACAAATCTTCAGGGAATCTGGAACCATTCCATACGTGCCCCCTGGAGCAGTAATTATACGGTAAATATTAACACGGAAATGAATTACTGGATGGCAGAAACAGGAAATTTAAGTGACTGTCACGAACCCTTGTTCCAGCTCATAGAACGAACAGCAAAAAGAGGGATAACAACAGCAAAAGATGTTTATCACTTAAATGGCTGGGTAAGCCACCATAACCTGGATATCTGGGGGCATTCCAGTCCGGTGGGACACTTTGGACAGGATGAAAATCCCTGTACCTATTCCATGTGGCCTATGAGTTCCGGATGGTTGTGTCGGCATTTATGGGAACATTATTGTTATAC
>ERZ831773.2795-NODE-2795-length-12956-cov-7.492210_pt1 | contig 12956 bp, 8 predicted proteins | sample MGYA00519696_ERZ831773 | MGnify/ENA primary metagenome ERZ831773 (study PRJEB31850, sample SAMEA3708720) | human gut metagenome | biome: human gut; feature: human-associated habitat; material: faeces | place: China | collected 2014 ...
CTGCAAGACGGCAGCCACGGTGACCCATCATTGGGTTGAACTCGTGGAGTGAAGCGATGATAGCCTTGATAGTCTCAACAGGCTTGTTCTGTGCCTTAGCAAGAGCCTCGATATCAGCCTCTTCTGTTGGTACGAACTCGTGAAGTGGTGGGTCAAGGAATCTGATAGTAACAGGGTTACCCTCAAGTGCCTCATAAAGAGCCTCGAAGTCAGCCTGCTGCATTGGCTCGATCTTAGCAAGAGCAGCTTCTCTCTCTTCAACTGTGTCTGAGCAGATCATCTCTCTGAATGCAGCGATTCTCTCAGGATCAAAGAACATGTGCTCTGTACGGCAAAGACCGATACCCTCAGCACCCAGCTCTCTTGCCTTCTTAGCGTCAGCAGGAGTATCTGCGTTTGTTCTAACCTTCATTGTTCTGAACTTGTCAGCCCAGCCCATGATTCTGCCGAACTCGCCGGCGATCGTAGCGTCAACAGTTGGAATGATACCATCATAGATGTTACCTGTTGAACCGTCGATTGAAATATAGTCACCCTCGTGGAACTCCTTGCCTGCGAGTGTGAACTTCTTGTTAGCCTCGTCCATAACGATATCTGAGCAGCCAGATACGCAGCATGTACCCATACCACGAGCAACAACGGCAGCGTGTGATGTCATACCGCCTCTAACTGTAAGGATACCCTGTGAAGCCTTCATACCTGTGATGTCCTCAGGTGATGTCTCAAGTCTTACGAGAACGACCTTCTCGCCTCTCTCGTTCCAAGCCTCAGCGTCATCAGCTGTGAATACGATCTTACCACAAGCAGCTCCAGGAGAAGCGCCAAGACCCTTGCCCATAGGAGTAGCAGCCTTGAGTGCCTTTGCGTCAAACTGTGGGTGAAGAAGTGTATCGAGGTTTCTTGGGTCGATCATTGCAACAGCCTCTTCCTCAGTTCTCATGCCCTCATCAACGAGGTCACAAGCGATCTTAAGAGCAGCCTGTGCAGTTCTCTTACCATTTCTTGTCTGAAGCATATAAAGCTTACCGTGCTCAACAGTGAACTCCATATCCTGCATATCTCTGTAGTGATCTTCAAGTGTCTTACAAACCTTGTTGAACTCAGCGAATGCCTCTGGGAACTTCTGCTCCATTTCAGAGATGTGCATTGGTGTACGAACACCGGCAACAACGTCCTCGCCCTGTGCGTTTGTAAGGAACTCACCGAACAGACCCTTAGCACCTGTAGCTGGGTCTCTTGTGAATGCAACACCTGTACCGCAGTCGTCACCCATGTTACCGAATGCCATGGACTGAACGTTTACTGCTGTACCCCATGAATAAGGGATATCGTTATCTCTTCTGTATACGTTAGCTCTTGGGTTATCCCATGAACGGAATACAGCCTTGATAGCGCCCATGAGCTGCTCCTTAGGATCAGTTGGGAAGTCAGAACCGATCTTAGACTTGTACTCAGCCTTGAACTGGTTAGCCAGTTCCTTAAGATCCTCAGCGTTCAGCTCAACGTCCTGCTTAACGCCCTTCTTAGCCTTCATCTCGTCGATAAGCTCTTCAAAATACTTCTTACCAACTTCCATAACTACGTCAGAATACATCTGAATGAATCTTCTGTAGCAGTCCCAAGCCCATCTTGGGTTACCAGACTGAGCAGCGATAGTCTCAACAACTTCTTCGTTAAGACCGAGGTTAAGGATTGTATCCATCATACCAGGCATTGATGCTCTAGCACCTGAACGTACAGAAACGAGGAGTGGATTCTCCTTGTCACCGAACTTCTTGCCTGTGATCTCTTCCATCTTTACAATGTACTCGTTGATCTCTGCCATGATCTCAGGATTGATCTCACGGTTGTCCTCATAATACTGAGTACAAGCTTCCGTTGTGATCGTAAAGCCCTGAGGAACAGGGAGACCGATATTTGTCATCTCAGCAAGGTTAGCACCCTTACCGCCGAGAAGCTCTCTCATGTTGGCATTACCCTCAGAGAAAAGATAACAATACTTCTTTGCCATTGGTTTTTTACCTCCAAAAATTTTTTGAATTCCGAAGCGTGCGGACACAATTATCCCGTCGCCCACGGTTACATATATATTATAACAGATTTAAAGCCAAATTACCATAGGTTTTTCTCACTTTTATACATAAAATCTTATACAATATTTGCTCACTTTTTATGTGCAATATGACAGTTTTTAAATATCAACACATAAAAAAGCCCTGCTGAAAAACAACAGGGCTGAAATGTCTATTTTGTCGGTGGAAGCAGCTGCCTCTGCAGAAAATACCTACTTATGTCCGATACCGCAGACAAACGGCAATATATCACAAGCCGTACATTTATAATGCGCTGAACGGGGTGCGCCACGCTTATTTCTAAGCCACCTATATCATACCATATCCGCAAGCATTTGTCAATAGCAAAAATGCAAAATAAAAAGCCCTGCTGAAATCAACAGGGCTGAAATGTCTATTTTGTCGGCTGGAAGCCAAGATACCCAAGATACCTGTGACTTATGTCCGAACTCAGCAGACTCGCTGAAATATATTGGGTCTTTCGACAGCTATATTATAGCATATCCGCAAGCATTTGTCAACACCAAAATGCAAAATAAAAAGCCCTGCCGAAATCAGCAGGGCTAAAATGTCTATTCTGTCGGCTGGAAGCAGCCGCATTACTGCGGAAAAATAAGCTACTTATGTCCGAACTCAGCAGACTCGCTGAAATATATCTGGTTTATTAAACAACTATATTATAGCATATCCGCAAGCATTTGTCAACACCTATACCACCTGAAAAAGATAAAATTTCAGATAATCCGTTTCAGGCACATTGAGAAGTATCGGGTGGTCAGGGGCTTGCTGTCTTGCTTCAATAAGCTTGAGCTGAACGCCTGCGTCCTTTGCAGCACTCATTACCATTTTCACAAACAGTCTGTTCTCCATAAAATGCGAACATGAGCAGGTGGCAAGATATCCGCCCCTTGGCAGAAGTCTCATTGCCCTGTAATTTATCTCCTTGTATCCCCTCTCAGCGCTTCCAACTGTCTTTCTGCTCTTTGTGAAAGCAGGCGGGTCAAGGATTATCATGTCATAATCAGCCTTTTCTTCAAGAAGCTTCGGGAGCAGGTCGAAAACGTCAGCGCAAAGAAAATCCATTCTGTCCGTCAAACTGTTTCTCTCAGCATTCTCCCTGGCCGTATCAACAGCAAACTGTGAAACGTCCACCGCCGTAACGTGCCTTGCACCGCCCATTGCCGCATTGAGTGCGAACGAACCTGTGTGGGTAAAGCAGTCAAGGACCTTCTTGCCCTTTGCTATCTTCGACACCGCAAGGCGGTTATATTTCTGGTCAAGGAAAAATCCAGTTTTCTGGCCGTTCTCAACATCGACCTCATAGCGTATGCCATTCTCCGTTATCTCAGTGATATTCGACGGTGGCTCAGGGAGAAATTCAGCCTTATACCAGACCTTGTACTGCTCCAAGCCCTCCAGCTTTCTGATAGCGACATCGTTACGCTCCATTATGCCCGAAACTTTAACTCCGTCCTTTTCAAGCTCTTCAACAAGAAGCCTGAATATCATATCCTTTATCATATCCATGCCGTAGGAAAGCACCTGCGAAACAAGTATATCTCCATACTTGTCGATAGTAAGCCCCGGCATGCCGTCAGCTTCGCCAAAAATAAGCCTGCAAGCCGAAAAGTCGTCACCCATAACAGTTTTTCTGTAATCTATAGCATAGCGGATACGTCTGCGGAAAAAGTTTTCCGAGAAATTTTCATTTGCGTTGTCAGATAAGATCCTTATCCTTATCTTGCTGTTAAGGCTGAGAAAACCCGTTCCAAGATAAGAGCCTTTTTCAGAGAAAACATCGCAAAGCTCGCCGTTTTTCAAGCCCTCAGGCTCGTTTCTCAATTCGTCACAATACACCCATGGGTGACCGTTTTTCAGGGACATTTCCCCTTTTTTCGATATAGTGAACGCAGGATAGATTCTTTTGCTTTTCATTATTATACCTCACAATAATTTATACATTATCCACACAATATAAAACAGACCGTAGGGGACGACGCCCTCGGCGTCCCACCACTCTATGTTCTGTGTAAAAACATCAGCAATATTGCCTTAAAGTATAATTATAGCACAATTCTCTCTATTCTGCAATACATATGTATCGCCGCACCCGAAAATTTTCAGATGCGGCGTTATATGGGGGATTATAACATCAGCACTTTGTATTACAAAGCACCAAAATGAAGAAAGCTTATTTGTCCGCAGGGTCAATAAACTCGATAGGGTCTATCCACTGACCATTCTTTTTCAAGCCAAAGTGCAGATGAGAAAGCTCTGCCGCTTCCGCCTGAGCAGTGTCGCCCACAGCACCTATGACCTCCCCTGCATTCACCTCGTCGCCCTCCTTGACGGACATTTCCTTTGACAGATTGTAGTAATGTCCTACAATGCCGTTTCCATGGTCGATAGTCATGCAGTTGCCCCACAGAGGGTCGTCCCATATCTTTGTAACAGTGCCCTTGTTCATCGCCTTGACAGGCCCGCCAAGGTCAGCTTTGATATCAACGCCATCATGGGTTTTCCAGTAGCCGAGAGTTTCCGACTTCACAAGCTCGCCATTAGAAAACGGCTCTAATATCTCACCGTTCACAGGCATAACATTTGGCTGCGTCTGAATGTCCACATCCGGCTTGGAGCTTTCGTCCTTTTTAACGTCCGTTTTCTTGTTATCAGCCTGCTTTGGCGCAGTGCTGTCAACGCTCGAAATAGTCAGATTGTCGGCGATATCCTCCATAGCCTTGTTATATGCAGCTATACCCGCACCGCCAAGAGCCAGCAGACACGCCGCAAGTGTAATGTAAACACCCTTCGCTCCCAGAGCCTTGCCTGCGTGTGAATTTCTGATACTGAATTTTTTCATACACACAAAACCTTTCTCCGATATGATTTCCGCAGCCACTGTTGCGCCCACGGCAGTCTTATGCTATCGGCGGCATAAGTCCTCTGGCATTATTTTTGACATATACGGGTAAAATATTCACAGCAAAATAAAAATACCGCACCTGAGTCTTCACTCAAGTGCAGTATTTCCTATTTCCAATCACATTTATGTAGGGGACGGCGCCCTCGACGTCCCACAAAGTCCAAATTGTCCCTATCCGTTTTGTATCTTTCTTTTATCTCCTCAGCACTACCTATCCTGCGACCTCTTTCTCACAAACTTAAACACTACCCCTGCAATAGCAAGCACCGCTGCAACGCCTATCAGACAAATACAGACTATAACATCATAGCGATTGTTATCAGCACCTTTCAGTGAAATTATGTCAGACAGTTCCATGCCGTTCCACGCATTGCTCAGCACAGTCATCACCGCTACCCAAACCGCAGATGCCGCAAAGCAAAGCGCCCCCTTGAAAAAGCCATTCACTTTTAGATACCTTATGATAAGGAACACTGCCCACACCAATGCCACACAAGTTACCGTTGCGACCATGCCGTCACGAAGGTCTGCCACGTCACCGTATTTCAGCGTACCATAAATAACGCAGGCAAAGGTCAGCACAGAATCCGCTGCCATGCAGATAAGCCCCTTGCAGTTTTCTGCATACTTTTCAAACACATCACTCCTCAGTACAAAAGGCAGAAACACGATAGCCTCCCCAAGAAGCGTTCCAAGCACCGCCATAACAAACCAATCCCCGTGTGAATAAACGCACCCTGCGGCATAAAGAAGCATAAGCGAAACTGTTGAAGCCCCAAACGTCCACAGCGCCCTATTCTCCTTCACAAGCACAGGCACATTGATGAAAGAAAACGTCAGCATAAGCGACGTGATAAGCACCATGAACCAGCCAATGCCCCCATGTGCCACATTATAAATAAAGCTCGGTATTATCGCCGCAAGATAGCCTATCACAGTTATGATAGTGTACCCACGAACGAAGCGTTTATAGCTTTTCACCATAAGGTCGGCTTCCCTCTGCTGACGATCCTCGCTTGCAGTGCAAAGCTCATGCTCAGAAATGTGCAAGACCTCGCATATGCCTGATATCATGGTTATGTCAGGATAAGAAATACCACGTTCCCACTTTGACACAGCCGACTCTGTAACATAAAGCGCCTTTGCAAGCTCTTTCTGTGATAAGCCAAGTTCTTTCCTTTTTGTCTGAATAAATTTTCCCAGTGTAGATTTATCTTCCATTTTCATCGTCACCTTTCAGCATAATTCAGAGTGCACTCTCTATGGTCAACATTATAGCCCACGGCTTTGAAAAAGTCAACAAAATCGAGCTGGACTGTCAGTCAAGCCGCCTATTTACGCACTTTGCAGCACCTCCGCCAACACGCAGGCACAAAAAATCGCCCTGCTAAAAAGCAAGGCGTTGTTGGAGCGGGTCAGAGGGATTGCACCTCCATCTCCTTTCAGGAAGAAAAGTATTCTGGTAATTGAAATAAACCCGCAGAAAATATGAAGTCCTTACTCATCGTAAGGACTTTTTTGGAGCGGATTACGAGGCTCGAACTCGCTACCTCCACCTTGGCAAGGTGGCGCTCTACCAGATGAGCTAAGCCCGCAAGAACAGTAGTTATTATAGCAAGCACGCTCGTTTCTGTCAAGAGGTTTTTCCTATTTTTCCGTTTTTTCTTCCGGTAATTCATTGGCTGCCGCAGTCTGCTCCGCCGCCAGCGTCTCCTCGTCCGGCTTCAGCAGAAATTCCACAATTCCCACCGGGTCCGTTTCCGGGTAATAATGCACCAGCCACACGGTCTCCACCGGGACGCCGCGCTCCTGCCGAACCTGCGTGAGCGCCTGCTCCACCTTTTCGCGGCTGTCTGCCTGCCAATAGCTCACGCGGACCACCAACTCCGCCCGGTCCCCGTCCAGCGCCGCTGTCAGCAGATCATGCAGAGCGCTGGGGCTGGTAGCGTTTACAATGGTCTGCACCTGCTCGGCGCTGCGGCGGTAGCTGATCTGGACGTTCATCTCATAGCAGCTCCGCTGGGGCTGCTCCACAGCGGTGATATACTCCACGGCATAGGCCCCCAGCGGCGTTTCCTGCTGGACCTCCAGCATGGCCTGATCCATCTGCTCCATGGCAGCCTGATCGTCCTCAAAACCGTATAGGCGCAGCACGGCGCTTTCCGTGTGCTGGCCGATCAAGATCAGCAGGTCATTGACAATGTCCTGATGGTTTTCCGCCCGAAGCGTCCCCGCCGCCTCGCTCTCCCAGAGCTTGCTGCTGTGGGGCTCTGAGACGGTATAGGAGCGCTCCAGCAAGGGGGCGCAGCCTGTCAGCAGGCATAGCGCCAGCCCTGCCGCCGCCAACCGTTGACCCTTCATCCGCGTCCCCTCCGTTCGATTTTAATAGCCAAGCGCCTCGTCTACGAGGACCACTTCCATCTCCATGCTGCCAATGGCCTCCCACAGCACCACCAGTCCCCGGCAGATGCGCTCCGGGCTCTTGCAGTCATAGCAGTGGTCAGCCTTGACCGCACAGGGCGTTTTCCGCTTCAGACGCTGGGCGTTCTTCGGCGCGGCAATATTCCGCGCCCGCCAGAGGGCCTCCTCATACGTGGGAGCCAGCTTGTTCCGGCCCACCACGAACCAGACCTTTTTATGACCGTACAGTGTGGATGCCACGCGGTTGCCGGTACCGTCGATATTGATGAGCTCTCCTGTTTCCGCAAGACCGTTTACCGAGGTAATGTAATGCTCCGCTGTCATGGCCGCCTGCCGGGCGTCTGCTCCGTCAACCGTGGGCCGCCAGTGCCAGTTGACCCGGTCATGCCGCTCCAGCCGCTCATAAAGGCCCATCTGCTCCAGTGTCACGGAGCCTCCGAAGCCCACGGAGGTATTGTCAATGGCGCTGTCCAGATAGTCCGCCGCCTCCGCCGCCGTGGCGAATACACTGACGCGGAAGCCCCGGGCCTCCAAATTCTGTTTTACCCTTGAAAAATCCGTCATAGCCCCTTCTCCTTTACAGCTCTTCCTTCTGATATTCCCGGAAGCCCTCGCCCAAGACCTCATGGGCGTCGCAGACGATCAAAAACGCGCCGGGGTCAATGGCATGGACGCGCCGCTTGATCTCCACGATCTCCCGCTGACGAAACGCCACCAGCAAAACGTGCTTTTCCGCGCCGGTGTAGGCCCCAGCGGCATTGAGAATGGTCACACCTCGGTCATAGGCCAAAATAGCGTCTGCCACCGCCTTCCAGTCATCGGAAATGATGTACGCCACCTTAGAGGCGTTCATGCCGTAGAGCACCGTGTCCATAACCTTGCTGGACACATACAGGGCCACCGCGCCATAGAGAGCCGTTTCCAGCCGCTGAAAGGCGATGGCCGTCAATGCCAGTACCACACCATCCGGGATTAGTATCAGCTTGCCCATGGGAAGCCACGGAAATTTCAGCTTCAGCAGGCGGGCCACGATGTCCGTGCCGCCGGTGGTGGCCCCCTGTGAGAATACAATGCCAAGGCCCGTTCCCATCATGGCGCCGCCGCAGACTGCGGCCAGCATGGAATCCATGGGCGGAAAGGTATAAAACAGGGCAATTCCGTCCATGGCAAGAGAGCTGACCGCCATGGCAAACAGTGAGGAGGACAGCAGATGGAAGCCGATGAACCGCCAGCCCGCCAGAAACAGCGGGATATTCAGCAGAATTGTCAAAATACCCACCGGCAGCACCGGCAGCAGGACATTGATGGCCTGCGCCAGACCTGTGATGCCGCCCATGCCTACGGCATTTGCCGCAAAGAACCAGTCAAAGGCCAGCGCGAAAATCACCGCACCCAGCGCTATGATGGCATAGCTTTTCAGTTGCTTTTTCAAAAGCTTCTCCCCCTCATTGTCTGTTTGTCTTTTATGCCGCAGAGGCGTCCGACTACCATGCGGAAGGTACACGCTCTTTACAGCAGACTGATCTGCTGGTCCTCGGAGTCCTCCTCTTTTACTAAGGCCCCGGCGGCGGGAATCGCCCGCACCCGGTAACGGGTCCGGTTGGTAATGGCGGTCTCATCGGAGAGCCGCACCGACTCCAGATGGTATTTCGGCTTCAGCGTCATCACCGCCACGCCCTGTGCGGAACGGGTGGTCTTCGGCGCCAGCAGCGCCGTGTGGAAAATCAGGCAGCGGGGCTCGTTGGAATAGACCGCCAGCTCGCAGTCCTCGTCCAGCCGGCGGATACAGGCCAGCGGGGCTTTATCGGAGTACGCGCCGGTGAGCTTGCGGCGGTTAGAGGTGGTCTGATACGCCTTCAGCTCCACCCGGGCCGCCTTGCCGTTTTCAAAGAAGAACAGCAGGCTCCCGGCATAGTCCGCCCCCGGCAGCACCATGAAAATTACGCTTTCCCCGGCGTCCATCTTCAGCTTTGTGGGCAGATAATCGCCAAGGACACTGGCTTTGGCATCATCGAACTCGCCAAGGCGGGTCTTATAGACCTGACATTTATCCGTAAAGAACATGGCCTCGGCATTGGAGGTGGTCTCAAAGCCCTGGCGGAGGGCATCGCCCTCCTTATACTTCTGCTCGCTGCTCATCCGCAGAGAGGCAGGTGTGATCTTCTTAAAATACCCTTCCCGGGACAGGAACACAGATACAGGATATTCCTCCTTCTGCTCCGCCTCCGGGGTATACTGCGTAATTTCGTGGGGATAGACAATGGTGGTACGGCGGGGCTCGCCGTACTTTTCCGCAGCGGCGTTCAACTCCTCCACAATGACCTTCTTTACCCGCTGGGGGCTGTTCAGAAGGTCCTCCAGATCCTCGATCTCATCCCGCAGGGCGTCGGTCTCCCGGGTGCGCTTGAGGATATATTCCTTGTTGATGTTCCGCAGCTTGATCTCCGCCACGTATTCCGCTTGAATCTGGTCAATGCCGAAGCCGATCATCAAATTGGGGATGACCTCGGCCTCCTCCTCCGTCTCCCGGATAATTTTGATGGCCTTGTCGATGTCCAGCAGAATGCGCTTGAGGCCCTTGAGCAGATGCAGCTTGTCCTTCTTCTTGCCGAGGACAAAGTAGACCCGGCGCTTCACGCTCTCCGTGCGCCACGCGGTCCATTCCTCCAAAATCTGCCGGACACCCAGCACCTTGGGGCTGCCGCCGATGAGCACGTTGAAATTGCAGGCAAAGGCGTCCTCCAGTGGCGTGAGCCGGTAGAGCTTAGCCATGAGCTTATCCGGGTCCGTGCCCCGCTTGAGGTCGATGGCCAGCTTCAGGCCGGAGAGGTCGGTCTCGTCCCGCATATCGGCGATCTCCTTGGCCTTGCCCGCCTTGATGAGCTCCGCCACCTTGTCCAAAATCGCCTCTACCGTGGTGGAATAGGGAATCTCATAAATTTCAATAAGGTTTTCATCCTTGACATAGCGGTACTTGGCCCGCACCCGGACGCTGCCCCGGCCGGTATTGTAAATATCCCGAAGGGCGCTGCTGTCCGCGATCAGCTCGCCGCCGGTGGGAAAATCCGGGGCCAGCAACGTTTCCGTCAGGTCGCAGTCCGGGTTTTTCAGGTAGGCCACCGTAGTATCGCAGACCTCTTTCAGGTTGAAACCGCAGAACTGGGAGGCCATGCCAACGGCAATGCCGCTGTTGGCAGATACCAGAATATTGGGGAAGGTGGTGGGCAGCAGCGCCGGTTCCTTCATGGTGTTGTCATAGTTATCCACGAAGTCCACGGTATCGCTGTCGATGTCCTTGAAGATCTCCCCGCAGATGGCGGAGAGCTTCGCCTCCGTGTACCGGGGAGCAGCCCATGACATATCCCGGGAGTAGGACTTGCCGAAGTTGCCCTTGGAGTCCACAAAGGGAGTCAGCAGAGCGCCGTAGCCCTTGGACAAGCGCACCATGGTATCGTAAATGGCGGCGTCGCCGTGGGGGTTCAGGCGCATGGTCTGACCCACGATGTTGGCGGACTTCGTCCGTGCTCCGGTCAGCAAGCCCATTTTGTACATGGTGTAGAGCAGCTTGCGGTGAGAGGGCTTGAAGCCGTCGATTTCCGGGATGGCCCGGGAGACAATGACGCTCATGGCATAGGGCATATAGTTGGTCTCCAGCGTGTCGGTGATGGGCTGCTCCACCACCGCCGCATGAAGGCCCATGACGTTGGGGTTATTAACTGGGTGCCGGGCTTCCTCCGGCTGCTTCTTTTTCGGCATAGTAAAAATTCCTTATTCTATCAGTGAGGTTTCATCGGAAATCACGAAATATCCGCCAAATCCAAAAACCTTGCTCCGTTTTCCGCGATATGGTCCTTCCGGCCCTGCAGGTTGTCCCCCAGTAGAAGGTCAAATACTTCGGACGTCCGGGCGGCGTCCTCCGGCATGACCCGGATAAGCCGTCGGGTCTCGGGGTTCATGGTAGTGAGCCACATCATGTCGGGGTCATTTTCGCCAAGGCCCTTGGAGCGGTCGATTTTGTACTTCTTTCCCTCCAGCGACTTTACGATCTCCGCCTTCTCCTTATCGGAGTAGGCAAACCACGTTTTATCGCCGCAGTTGATCTCAAAAAGCGGCGTTTCCGCAATATACACATAGCCCTTTTCAATAAGGCTGGGCGTCAGGCGGTAGAGCATGGTCAAAATCAGCGTGCGAATCTGGAAGCCATCCACATCGCCATCGGTGCAGATGACCACCTTGCTCCAGCGGAGGTTGGCAAGGTCAAAGGCGGCCAGGTCCTTTACGTGCTTATTCTGAATTTCCACACCGCAGCCCAGCACGCGGATGAGGTCGGTAATGATCTCGCTTTTGAAAATGCGTGCGTAATCCGCCTTCAGGCAGTTCAAAATTTTGCCCCGGACGGGCATGATGCCCTGATACTCCGCATCCCGGCTGAGCTTAACGCTGCCCAGGGCGGAGTCGCCCTCCACGATATAAATTTCCCGCTTCTCTACATCCTTGGAGCGGCAGTCCACAAATTTCTGGACCCGGTTGGAGATGTCGATATTGCCGGAGAGCTTTTTCTTGATATTCAGTCGCTGCTTCTCCGCGCTTTCCCGGCTGCGCTTGTTCACCAGCACCTGCTCAGCGATCTTCTCCGCATCGAAGTGGTTCTCGATGAAATAAATTTCCAGATTCGTCCGCAGGAATTCTGTCATGGCCTCCTGTACAAATTTATTGGTGATGGATTTTTTTGTCTGGTTCTCGTAGCTGGTCTGCGTAGAAAAGTTATTGGAGACGAAGATCAGGCAGTCCTCAATATCCTGCCATGTGATCTTGCTTTCGTTTTTCTGATACTTGTTTTGATCCCGCAGGTACTTATCTACTGCGGAGACAAAGGCGCTTTTCGTGGCCTTTTCCGGCGCGCCGCCGTGCTCCAGCCACGAGGAGTTATGGTAGTGCTCAATGACCTGCACCCGGTTGGAAAAGCAGCAGGCGGCAGAGAGCTTCACCTTGTACTCCGGCTTATCCGCTTGGTCCCGGCCCCGGTCCTCTGTCTGCCAGAAGACGGGCTTGGTGAGGGCATCCTCCCCGGCCAGCTCGGTCACATAGTCCACGATGCCGTTTTCATAGAGAAAATCGGTGGTCTCGAACTTGCCGCCCACCTGGTTGCGGAAGCGGAAGGTGATGCCTGCGTTGACCACCGCCTGCCGCTTCATCACGTCCAGATAGTAGTCCACCGGGATGTTGATATCGGTGAACACCTCTGAATCGGGCTTCCAGTGGAACAGAGAGCCCGTCTTTTTGCCCCGGGCTGTGGGCTCCTTGTGCAGACCGCCGATGTTTTCGCCCTTTTCAAAATGGAGGGAGTACTGAAAGCCGTCCCGCCAGATGGTAGCATCGAAATATTCGCTGGAATACTGGGTGGCGCAGGAGCCAAGGCCGTTTAAGCCCAGGGAATACTCGTAGTTGTCCCCGCTGGTGTTGTCATACTTGCCGCCGGCGTACAGCTCGCAAAAGACCAGCTCCCAGTTAAAGCGCTGTTCTTTTTCATTCCAGTCCAC
>ERZ831773.2805-NODE-2805-length-12890-cov-3.760966_pt1 | contig 12890 bp, 9 predicted proteins | sample MGYA00519696_ERZ831773 | MGnify/ENA primary metagenome ERZ831773 (study PRJEB31850, sample SAMEA3708720) | human gut metagenome | biome: human gut; feature: human-associated habitat; material: faeces | place: China | collected 2014 ...
TTAATTACATGAAAAATAAAGAAAAATAAACATAAAAAAACCTACTTTTTTGATCGCGCCAACAATCAAATTGTACAGAAACTGTAGCAAAGTAGGTCTATCTTGTATCACATATATCAATATTGTATTTATATTATATTTTTTTATTACTTTTTCCATTGCATTTTTGCTAAGTTTATTATCTATTAATATTACAGCATTGTTTACCATTATGTTTGCTAGATATGTTACTAAAAATTCATATCTGAATTCTGATATTATCGCTATTTTATTATTTCGTATTTGGTTTTCTTTTGATTTTATTACTCTTGCCATTGAATATATATCAAACCTAAAATTGAAATAGTTTATATTTTTTATATAGTCACTTTCTATTGTTATTGCCTTTTTAGTTTTGTACCTATTGTATGCAAAATCTACCAGTTCTTTCACTGTGTTTATTTTTCTCATATAATCACTTTCCCTTCAATTAAATTACTTTAATTATAAGGTAGTCCAATTTTAAAGTCAATTTAAATCGTAAGTCAAATTATTACCAATTTCTACAAATTTTTATTTTATGGTAAAAAAATAATGAGAATTTTACATTTTCTCATCATTTTTTGTCATATTTTATAATATATTAAAATAAAGTTTTCGCTCATTCCTACTATTAAACTTTAATCAAAGTTTTTTACTTCCAAATATTTAGTGTTTTCTCCTATCTATTACATATGTACTTCCTGGAATTGTTTTAGACAAATGTTTTACCTGTGCTCCTGCTTCTCCAATTTCCAATGTATTATGGAATCTTCCTGGATCCACTTCCACCGCTCCGACAGATATAGTTGTTAATGGAAATTCCTCTATTATCCCTTTTCTATTCGGTACTTCTAGATAACCCTTTTCAACATCCTCTTTCGAAAAATACTTTTTTACATTTTTGTCAAACTCTAATACAATGTTTTGACAGATTCTCTCATAGTCTTCATCTTCAACTATTGCTATAAAATCATCTCCACCAATATGTCCAACAAAATTATTATCTTCACACTTTGAGTGAACATTTCTAGAAATCGTTCTAGCAGTAAATTTTATTATTTCATCTCCATTTGAAAATCCATAAACATCATTATATGCCTTGAAATTATCTAAATCTATATAAAGCATAACAAAAAATTGCTTTTTTAATAAACGTTTTTTCATTTCCGCCTGTATCTGTACATTTCCCGGCAAATTTGTTAGAGGGCTAACTTTCCTATTTATGTATAAAAGGTTTATTATGTTTGTAATTGTATAATATAAATATTCATAATCTAAAGGATTTTTTATATAATACGTTGCCGCAGCCTTTAATATTTCCAACTTATGTTCTCTCTCATATTCTGAAGTTACAACTATTACAGGAGTTATAGAATTATCATCATTGTTTCTTATCTTATGGCATACCTCTGTTGCCTTTTCTGATATTGTATCTTCATTTACAATTATTAGTGCTGGTATATCTTTCAACGCTACATCAATTTCTTCTGTTCTTATTTGCTTAAACTTATAATTATCATCTTTTTTAAATTCTTCATTCAGTTTATTTTTTAAATTTTCATCATCGTCAATTATATATACATTATGCATATTTAAGTACATTCCTTATTATTATTTAGGTTTTATGGTTCTACCTATAAACCATGTTACTAGATATTATTTTTCATTTATTAATTATAATATTGTTTTTAGCCTTTTACAGCAAAATTAGGCTGAATTTAATTCAACCTCATCTTGTTTTTTTAGTTTTCATATTCTGCATTAAATTCAGTTACTTGTTCATTTATATTATAAACACGTAAAGATATTTTATTTGTTCCAGAATCAAGCTTTTGTCTATATTCAAATTTTGTATCATTTATTGAAATATTAGGGTCTGTTGTATATTCCTGTCCATTTAAGTCGTAGCAAAGTAATCTTAAGCCATCATCATCTGTTGCTTTTATTAATATGTATGATGCATCATTTGGATCTCGTTTTACTTCTATTGTTGGACGTTTTGTGCCCTTTATTTTTTGTTCTTTAGTTGCAACATTTTGAGCTTTATCAACTGCTTCTATTGTAAGTGTTGCTTCCCCTTGCTGTGCAGGAATTGTTTCTTCTATTGTTGTTTGCCCCTCTTCTTCTGCGTTGATTGTAACTTCTTGTGAATCACCATATTTATATGTTACATAATCTATTGCCGTATCATCTGTTACAGTAATTTTTATATTAGAATTTACGCCTTCAATAGTTATTACTGGTTCTGTAATATCTTTTGCATCCTGGTTTAAAGTCTTTACATATCTCTTTGTCTGTCCGTTAGAATCTATAACTGTTATATTTAATTTGTTATTCTCTCCAGATGGAATTGATATTATTTGTTCCAATATTTTATTGCCACGTCCTTGCACAATTGTAGGATTAGAATTGTTCCATGTAAATGATACTGTTCTTATTCCGCTAGTACATTCAATAGATAATTTTGCTGTATTTCCGGTTTTTAAAACAGAAACAATTGGTGCTTTTGTATTTTTAGCAAGTTCCACGTTTTTTGTATAAGCATAAGTTCCATCAGCAGATAAAGCTAATCCAAATAAAAGAATTATTCCAGCAAAAGCTTTTGCAACACCAGTAATATCCCCTGGTGCCTTTGGTTCTCGCACCTTCTTTTCTTTTACCTTTTTTGATTTATCATTTTTCGTCACTAAAATTTGATTCATTCCAATTACCTTCCTTAGTATAAAACGCTTTTCAAATAGAATTATAACATAGAGAATTTTTAAAGTAAATAAATTTGGCATAAAAATTTCGCCCAAAAAGGGGCGTCCCTATTGGGCGAAATTTATTATAAAACAAACTTCTTTATTAATACTACTCCTGAAGATAATATTACAAGTACTGCTAAGCCTATTGTTGTAAATGTTTTTATTTGTCCTGTTTGTACGCCTACAGATACTGGAGCATCGTCTATATCGTCTTCACCTTTTTTGTTATTGTCTGGTGTTGAGTCTATATCTGGGCTATTAAAGTCATTATGATCTTTGCTTATTTCTGCCCAGTTGTCCATTACTCCGAAGTTTTCTGAATCGTTAATCCATGTTAACACTACTTCAACCTCTGTTGTATCTCCTGGTTGTAATAATATGTCTTTTGTCTGGTCTGTTGTTATTGTCTTTTCGTCTATTTGCTTCCATAATGGGTTATCTTCTGGTACAAATTTTAGTCCATTTGGAATATAGTCTTTTAATTCTTTTGCATATCCTGCTATATTTCCTTCGTTTTTAACTCTTATTTTGTATCTGAATTTTATTGTTACTTTGTTTATTTTGCTCTTTTTCAAGTCAACCTTTACAACATCTTCTGGGTCATCTTCTGCCTTGTGGCCAGATTCTATTATTTTTTCTTCTCCATTTTCTGTTACGATTGCTTGTGTTACCCATTTTCTTAAGCTTAAGTCGAAATACTGTACCTTAACTTTTTCTATGTCTTGGTCATCTTCTCCTTCATTCCATTTATCTGGAACTGAGTCTTGGTCTGTAACATCATTTCCATCTTTGTCTGAGTCTCTTGATATTTGAGCTTGGTTTATTAAAATTCTATCTGATGTATTTGGTTCTGTTACTTCAAATGCAACTTTTACATCTCTGTAATCCAACTTTTCTCCATCGAATGCTTTTAATAAGTTAGCTCCTGCTGTTTTTTCTTGTTCTTTTGATAGATAATCTGTTACTATTGAAACTGCCTCATCTAAGTTCTCTGTTTCTTTTCCATCTTTATCTAACATTTTCCATCTGTACTCTATGTTAGTCTTATTATCTGTTAAGAATTTTAAACCTTGTGGCATATCATCTTTTATTTCACTTGCATATCCGTCCATTTCACCTTCGTTAAATACTCTAATTGTATAGGTTACTATGTTTCCGTTTGATACAAGTACTGGATCTTTTGGATGATCGTATTTTGCTGTTGTACTGCTTCCATCTTTTATTGGAGTAACATCAACTTGTGGTATTCTACTTGTTATTTCTGTATTATTTACTGCTGTTATGAATTTTCTTAATGATAAGTCGAATTTTACAAGTGTTACTTTTTCGAAGTCATCATCATCTTCTTGTCCTGGTACATAATCTTTTTTACTTTCATCATCTTTATATCCTGGTCTATCTTCTGGAATTTTTACATTGTCTTCTTTAGAATCTCTATCTGTAACTTTGTTTCCTTCTCCATCAGTAAAGTCTGATATATCTGCTAAGTTTGTTATTTTGCTTGGCATTGGATCTGTTGAAACTACTTTACAAGCTACTTTTACTTCTTTATAAGATAATGTTGTTCCATCAAATGCTGGTATTTTGTTTTCTTCGGCTACTTTTTCATTTGCCTTAGATAAGTATGATGTTTTTATTACTTTTGAATCTGTGCTATCAACTGTCCAACCATATTTTTTATTTGTTTCATTATCTTTAACAAATTCTAATTGATCTGGTAAATGGTCTTTAATTTCTTCTACATATCCATCTACTTGACCTTCGTTGTATACTCTAATTGTATATTCAACTACTGCTCCTAATGAAACTTTTACAGGCTCTTTTGAGTGATTATAAATTGCTGTTGTTCCTGTTCCATTTTTCAAAGGTGTTGTATCAACTTGTGGAATTCTGCTCTTTATTTCTGTATTATTTACTTTTGTGATGAATTTTCTTAAAGCTAAATCAAATTCTTTTATTTTTAGTTTTTCGAAATCGTCATCATCTTGTTGTCCTGGTACATAATCTTTTCCTATTTCATCATCTTTATATCCTGGTAAATCAGATGGAATATTTACATTGTTTTCTTGTGAATCTCTATCTGTTACTGTATTTCCGTTGCCGTCTGTAAATTTTGTAATATCAGCTATATTTGTAATCTTAGTTGGCATTGGATCTGTTGAAACTACTTTACATACAACTTTTACATCTTTGTAATCTAACTTTGTTCCATCAAAAGCCTTAATTTTATTAGCACCTTCAGAAGTTTCTTTAGCTTTTGATAAATAGTTTGTTCTAATTATTTTTGAATTTGTACTATCTACTACCCAACCATATTTTGTATTTATTTCATTTCCAGCAACAAATTCAAGTTGGTCTGGTAAATGGTCTGTTATTTCTTCAACATATCCATCTATTTCTGCTTCATTATAAACTCTAATTGTATATTCAACTAAATCTCCAACTGCAACAGATACTGGTGTTTTTGGATGATTGTATATTGCTGTTGTTCCACCATTTTTTAATGGAGTAACATTTACTTGTGGTTCTCTATTTGTTATTGCTGTTCCATTTACTCCAGTGATGAATTTTCTTAAACTTAAATCAAATTCTTTTAATGTTAATTTTTCAAAATCATCATCATCTTGTTGTCCTGGTATATATTCTTCTCCTCTGTTTATTTCAGAGTCTTTATAATTTTCTAAGTCTTTTCCAGTTGGTAAATTTACATTGTTTTCTTGTGAATCTCTATCTGTTACTGTATTTCCATCACCATCTGTAAATTTTGTGATATCTGCAATGTTTGTTATTTTATCAGCCATTGGCTCTGTTGCAACAACTCTACATTTTATTTTTACATCTTTATATGCCAGTGTTGTTCCATTAAATGCCGATATTTTATTTGCACCGTCAGTTGTTTCATTTGCTTTTGATAAATATTCTGTTTTAATTGTTTTTAAATCTGTACTACTTGCTATTTTCCAACCATACTCAATATTAACTTGGTCATCTACTATAAATTCAAGTTGTTCTGGTAAATGGTCTGTTATTTCTTCAACATATCCATCTATATCACCTTCGTTGTATACTCTTATTGTATATGTAACAACATCGCCAATTGCAACTTTAAGTGGTGTTTTTGGATGATTATATGTTGCTGTTGTTGCTTCTCCTGAAGCTAATTTACTAACATCTACTTGTGGTATTCTATTTGTAATTTCTGTTCCATTTATGTTTGTAATAAATTTTCTTAAACTTAAATCGAATGGTTTTGGTACTACTATTGAAGTTGTATCTGAAAAGTTTAATGGAGTTTCATTTACAATTACAACTGGTTGCTCTGTTGTTGGAGCATCTGCAACTGACCAATAATCAACTGTTTTTGATGTGTATGATGTATTTACAGTCATTTTTATTCCAGATATATTTGAGCTTGTTGGCATAATTAAATAGAATTCTTGTCCTACTAATTCTTTTAATGTTTTTGTTGTGGCTGTTACATTTCCACTTACATCTTTTATGCCAATGCTTGGAGTAATTGTTGTTCCATTTATATCTGTAAATGTTGCATTTAATGTATAATCAATATTTAATAATTGGTTTATTTTATAAGGTCCTGCAACATAGTTACTTCCAACCTTTGTCATTGTAGCATTACTCTTTACAATTTCGATTGGAGATGTTGTATTGTTTGTACTCTTGTAATTGCTATTTGCTTTTGCATTTGTAATGTAATATTGGAATAATGCTTCTATTGCATCTTCTCTATCCCAACCATCATCTCCAAAAATATCTCCCATTGAAGCATAATTTGAATCTACATTTGCAATTGAGTTTATTTTAAAGTTTGATGTTTCATAATGATATTTATCTCCAGATGGGTTTGTGAAATACCAAATTGCTAATTGCTGTACAGCATCTATATCATCATCTGTTATAAGATCATATAATTCATTTGGAATTTTACTCTTTAAAAATTCTTCTCTTGCAGTTGTATTGTCTGTTCCAATTGCAGGCATTATATAAATATTATCTAATAACCACATTAAAGAATTATAATTGCTTCCTGTTGGTAAAATTTTTGAATACGTACTTGGTATTGAAGCTAAATCTTTTAAGTTAAACTTTTGTGTATATTTACTTATTGTTGGTACACCACCTGTTGCCATATCACTAGAGCCAAATCCAGGTCCACCTTTAATACAGTAAATAGTTTTACTTAAATCTGCGGTTTTTCCATTTTCACTATCATATTCTGCTATTTTCCATACCTTGCTACCTTCTTGTTGATAGCCATAGCCTGCTCTACGAAGTGAAACAATGCCTAAATATAGTGGTCCTGCACTTGCAGCCTTAACAGCACTAATGCTCCCAAGTGTAGCCACTGTTAACATAGTAATTAAAATGCTTGATACTAATTTTTTAAACTTTTTCATACTCTCCATCCTTTTGTTTATTTTTTATTATTTTAAATTCCTATACATATTCAATTATATTACATTTTAAATTTAAAAGCAATAAATTGTAGCAAGATTTTTCAACCATTTTCGTACTTTTTATTGATTTTTGCACCATATTAATATACAATATTTCTATCTAAAGAAAAGATGGTGGTTTTATGAATTATAAGAAACAAAAAGAAGTAAAAATAGATAACAAAAGCACCCATTTAAAGTGGTTTGCGGTTATTTTTTTAATATTAATTTTATTATTAGTTTTTAGAATTTTCTGGTTACAATTCATTGATGGAAGTTCTTTAAAAGAACGAGCATACAAGCAAATTACTGCTAACAGAGTTCTAAGCCCTAAAAGAGGAACAATTTACGATTCTACTGGAAAGGCTTTAGCTGTAAGTTCTGAGGTTGATACTATTAGTGTAAACCCTTCACTTATAGCTGTAAAAAACGATGCTGAAGCTACAAATGCTTTAAAAGAAAAAGTTGCAAAAGCGTTATCAGATATTTTTGAATTAGATTATAATGAAGTATTAGTAAAAGTAACAAGCACAAATTCAGTAGAAACAATTGCTAAAAAAGTGGATATAGATAAAGTTTCTAAATTAAAACAATGGATGGCAGATAATAAATGGAGCTCAGGAATTAACATAGATAAAGACAATAAAAGATCTTACCCTTATAATAATTTAGCTTCAAATTTAATTGGATTTTGTGGAAGTGACAACAACGGTCTATCCGGAATTGAGTATTATTGGGATGAAACATTAACTGGTACTCCAGGGCGTGTAACTACTTCAATAGATGCAACTCAAGAATCTATTCCAGACACTGATGAAAAATACATAGCTCCTGAAAATGGAAGTAACATTACTCTTACAATAGATGCAAATATTCAGACTATTGTAGAAAAATATTTAAAACAGGCTGTTGAAGAAAACAATTGTAAAAATGGTGGTTCAATGACAATTATGGACCCATCTACTGGAGATATTCTAGCAATGGCTACATATCCAGACTATAACCTAAATACCCCATTTGAGCCAAACGAAACTCTTCAAAAAACTTGGGACACACTTTCTAGTGAGGAAAAAACAAACAGCTTATACAAAATGTATCGTAACAAAGTAGTTACAGAAACATATGAGCCGGGTTCCGTATTTAAAACTGTAATGGCCTCTGTTGGCTTAGAAGAAGATGTTGTAGAAACCGACACAGCTGGAGACTTCTATTGTGGTGGAAGCCAAATGGTTTCTGGAATAAAAATAAATTGTGCAAACAAATCTGGGCATGGAAGTGAATCTTTAAGAAACGCTTTAGAAAACTCTTGTAACCCAGCATTAATTCAATTAGGTCAACGTATAGGAGCAACTACACTATATAAATATTTCAAAGCATTCGGACTATTTGATAAAACAGGAATTGCAACATCTGGAGAAGCTTCAAGCCAATTCCATAAGCTAGAAAATGTTGGTACAACAGAGCTTGCTACAATGTCATTTGGGCAAAGATTTACAATTACACCCTTACAAATGATAACAGCCGCAAGTGCAATTGCCAACAATGGTGTTTTAGTACAACCAAGAATTGTAAAAAGCATAGAAAACCCAGACACAGGTGCAGTTACAAACATTGATGTAAAAGAAGTACGTCAAGTAATATCATCTGAAACAGCTACAAAAGTACGTAGCATGATGCAATCTGTTGTTACAGACGGTGGTGGAAAATACGGTGCAGTAAAAGGATATACAATAGGAGGAAAAACAGGAACATCTGAGCCAAACCCTAACCATCCAGAAGATGGATATGTTGTATCTTTCTTAGCAATAGCACCAGTTGAAAATACAAAAGTAGTAGCATTACTAGTATTATATGGTCCACAAGTTAAAAATTACTATGGTGGTGCAATTGCAGCCCCTGTTGTATCTCAAGTATTAAGCGAAGTATTGCCATACTTAGGAATTCCTTCAAATGATGCAACAGAAGTAACAACAAATAATACATCTTTAATAACAATACCAGATTTAAGAAATAAAACAATATCAGAAGCAAAACAAATATTGAAAAATTTAGGAATTACTCCTGTAACTTCTGCAAGTGATAACGAAATAGTAACAGTCCAAACACCAAAAGCAGGCGTATCTGTTTCAAAAAATGGTGTATGTAAACTATATACAGAAGAAAATAGCACATCAATTTCTGTAACAGTGCCAGACTTAAAAGGAAAGAGTTTGAGTAATGTAACAGCAACTTTAAAGAGTAAAAACTTAAATATTCAATCTACAGGTTCTGGAATAGTAGTTTCCCAAGACCCAGCAGTTGGTGCAACTGTTGAAGAAGGAACAGTAGTAAAAGTAACATTACAAGAAGTTGCAAGTGATTTACATTAAAATAATAAATTATAGCCATGAGATATTTTAATAAATATATCTCATGGTTTTATTATTCTAATTTTTTTCCCCTTCTGATTCCATTTTTTCTTCTGTTACAGCATTTCTTATTGCAATATTTACAAGCGAATTTATAGAAACAGAATAATTTTCTTTTAATTCATAAAGTCCATTTAAGAAGTCTTCCCTTATTAAAAAAGACCTAGATACTTGATTTGTGTTTTCTTTTTTATAAAGAGCTACATTTTTGGTAGTAATTAAGTCCTCTATTGCCGCATTTACCAGCTTACTAATTGACGCATCATACGTACTGTTAGAAAGCTCCGTTAAATCTTGATAAAGATTTTCATCAATACTTAATTTTTTGTTTACCGTAGTTCCTTTTTTACAAAATCTGCTAAAACATGACATTTTTCTTTCTCCTTTGTTAAAATTATATATTTTCTTACCATATATTGTAAGTACTAAATTGGGTTCATAAAATAACCATTTTTAGTGGTTATTTTTTCCCTATATCTAATATACAATTATTTAATGAATTTGTAAAATATCTCCAGCAATTTTTCTAAAAAATGTTAAAGTATTTTTATATGGAATATTAATTAAAGCAAGAAAGGAAAAATATTTATGAGTAAATTATTTAATAACTATATCTCGTTAAAATCTCAAGATTCGAATAAGTTTTATTTGTTTAAAAGCGGAATTTTCTATATTTTTTTAGATGATGACGCACGAGCTATGTCTCAACAATTTGGTTTTAAATTAAGCAATTTAAACAATTCTGTTGTAAAATGTGGCTTTCCAACAAATTCATTAGACAAATATATAGAAAAGTTCAAAGTTGCAGGTTACTCAGTACATATTGTTTGTGATGATAACATTAAAACAGTTTCTAATTCTGTTGATTTAAATTTTTTTGTTAATAACCAGTTCTTTGAAGAAACTTTGAATACTTTTCTAAATTTAAACATAGACATGCTATCAATAAGTCAGGCTTTTGATACTCTTTTTAATTTGCAACATGATTTTAAACAAGTTATGCAGGAGGCCTCTGATGAAAAGAAAAGGCCACTTGTATGAAGCAACCTATGATTTTAACAATATTGTTGATGCTTATAATGAAGTTTGCAGAAATACTAAAAATAAAAGAAAAGTAGAATTTTTTAGAGAATATAAATGTGTATATATCTCTCGTATTTATAACATTTTAAAAAATGAGGAATACGTAGTTGGACCATATAATATTTTTACAATTTATGAGCCAAAAGAAAGAAGAATTGTAAGCCAAAATATGCAAGACAAAGTTATAAACCATTTAATTTCTAGGCATATACTCTACCCTGCCTTAATGCCTTGTTTGCTAAACTTTAATGTTGCAAGTAGGAAAGGCATGGGAATGAAAAGAGGCTTAGAACTTTATACATATTATCGTAACTACTTTAAGCAGAAATATGGTACTTATTACATTTTAAAATGCGATATAAGCAAATTTTTTGCAAGTATTAACCATGACATTTTAAAAAGAAAATTGCAACGAAAAATTAAAGATAAAAAGGCTCTTGATGTGGTTTTTAAAGTTATAGATAGTGATTCCGAAGGTTTAAGTATTCGGAAACATGACGAGCCAGGTTCTTGCCGTGTTTTATTTAAATGACATGGATCATTTCATAAAAAATGAACTACACATAAAAGGAGTAATTCGTTATCAAGATGATTTTTTATTGTTTCATGAGTCTAAAGAATACTTAAAATATTGTCTAGAACAGCTTACAATTTTTTTGAAAAAAGAGGACTTAAGATTAAATAAAAAAACTAGAATTTTTAAAAGTACAGATAATTTTATTTTTATTGGTAGGAACAAATACGGAAATTACGCAAAATACAGAACAGTGAAACGAAGGCTAAAAAAGAAAATGTACTTATATAGTATTGGTAAACTCTCATTAAATAGTGTTGTTGCTTCAAGAATATGTTACAAAAATTTGTGTAATAATAAGTTAAAATTTTAAAAGAGCAGTAACTTCATAAATTACTGCTCTAAAAATAGTGCTAAAATAAATTTCTTTTCGATGATTTCTCCCTACTAACAAAATATTTATCTATTTTACATTTATAGCTTTTACAAGCTACAGGACAACGGTTTGTTTCTATATTATCTCTTATGCAATTTATAATTGCATAACCACAGTGTATAGAATCTACGGGGCGAAGACGATTGTTATTGTTGTTAGTGTTGCCGTTCGAGTTGAACATGTTATTACCGTTAGTATTAGTGTTAGCATTGCGCAAACCGAAGTTAGCATTGTCTGAGTTAGTATTGACATAGCGCGAAGCCACCCAGACACAACACTAGAAAAAACTGTCCGCAAACCGACAACCATGCCCAATTTTTTTATTATTCATTATTGCTTTTAATAGATTTCTTCCAGCCAACTAAATATTTTACTATTTCATCTATTGACTCTCCAAATTTAATATAACGTTTGTTATTTATAATTTGTTTTTCATAACTTAAGTTTACAAGAAAATCTATAACTTTTGCTTTTGCTATACATTTATTTATAATTGAAATCTTAGCTGTAACTTCTTCTGTTGTATTTGCTTCATAGGCAAGCTCCAATAAATCATAGCTTGCATTTCTTATTCTGTTTTTTATTTCGATATCCTTTTTAGGAAAATTTTCTAAATTTTTATCTACATTATTTATTAGATCCCTAATAAATCCAATTACTTTAAACTTTTCTTGTTGCATCTATGCACTCTTCTATATCCTTTAATAAAATTTTTAGTTCATCTTTGTTTGCCAGGTTTAGCAAATACTCATTTATGTTTTCTATTCTTCTTACATTACTTACATATGTTTTAGACAAATTGAAGTGTTTTTGATATGTATTTAAATTTTTAAAATCTGTTCTTTCATTTACAGCATAATTATCTTTTCTGTCTAAAACTATGTAATTTATTTTTTTATTTTCAAGTCTGGCTTCTATTTTTTTTATTGAACTCGTTGGAAAACCTGATACCATGATATCATTTTCTTCTGAGATTTTGTATTTGAACAAATACGCTATAATGTATGCATCTTTTCCATATACCCTGTAAAAGTTACCTACTTTTACCATTGTTATATCTTCTGGATGCACATTTTTTACTTCTTTTATTATTGTTATTATGCTTATGCTAAACACTCCTTACTCGGAGCTGGGAGACCATAGGCCTCCCTAGCTCATTGTTTTTTCATTCATTTTTTCTACTTGCTCAAGTTCCAAGCTCCATTTGTCTGCTCTCCTGTTAGGAGA
>ERZ831773.2817-NODE-2817-length-12849-cov-14.518993_pt1 | contig 12849 bp, 18 predicted proteins | sample MGYA00519696_ERZ831773 | MGnify/ENA primary metagenome ERZ831773 (study PRJEB31850, sample SAMEA3708720) | human gut metagenome | biome: human gut; feature: human-associated habitat; material: faeces | place: China | collected 2014 ...
TCTGACTGAGAGTTTACTCACTTAGCCGCGTGTCCACTATTGCTGGGTAAGATCAGTCTTTCCTCGTTACCAGTGCCGTCACTATGACGGTTAAACAGATGACGATCAGGGCGATTAGCATCGCCTTTTGCTGCTTCATAGCCTGCTTCTCCTTGCCTTTCGGCACGTAAGAGGCTAACCTACGTGTGTAGAGCATAGATATGGCCTCAGATTAATGTTAAGCGTCTTGCCGGACGCGTAATGTTAACTGGGGCTTTTCTCTATCTGCCTTTGGTGTTGATGCCCGAGGCAGATAGCCTCAAGCACCCGCAGCAATTCTACTTAACTACCGTTACCTCGCCAATATGAAATCAATCAGAAAGGTGATCCATAAGAACAACAGCAAGACAATAAATTGCCATTACAGCAGCAATAGCCAGCGCACATTTGAGAACCAGCACCACAACCTCCTGTATTGGACGTACACCAGTCCTGATAAATATGAGGCTGTCTCGTCAGTGATTCAATACAACTACTGGGTATAGTTTCTATGATTTTGTTCTGTGGAAATGGAAAACAGCAACCAGTCACCACCAGCACTTCTTTAAACATGCCAAGTCACACGCAAGCCAACATTATAGTTCCCTTTGAGCGAGCAGATGAAGCTAGCAAAAATATTGATCACTTAGGATGCATTACTAACGTTGCTATGTGTTAACGAACAGGGAGTGGGTCATCAGCATAAATATTTATGCAGTAGGTTTCTTTTAGGACTAGATTAATCAAAAACATTTAGATAAAATTATAAAATCAAGAAATTGGTGGCAATTAATCTTTAATTGTGCCAGCTGAATTTCGTTATTATAGAAGATTAGCTTTTTTTTGAGTGTTTGGAGAGTAAAATGTTAGAACCACCAAAGAGTTATAATGAAATGTTGCCTATGCTCCATAAGGCGACTTTTATTACTACATTTATATTTTACCTATCATTAGTCATTTATGGCTACATGCCATTGGTTGGCATTAATGCCAAGTATATCCCCCCCGTTAAAGACTACGAGGAATTCATTAAATGGATATTAACCTTTGGCATATTACCAATTGCATCTTCAGTTTTTTGGTCAGTAATTAGTGGAGCTTTAGATCTACATAATAATGTAGCAAAAATTATTGGAATAAGGAAGATGTGGGATAGTCATTTAATTATTAAACCATTAGCAAAAATTGCAGGCGTTACGAGAAAATTAACTACTGATGAATCTCACAAGGTAATGAGTAAACTGTATTACCCAGAAGTTAAAGAGTTAAAAGACAAACATTACGTTGAACTTTTCTGGAACAAAGTTTATTACTTTTGGGTTTTCTTTGAACATACAGTAATCGCATTTGTTACTATTTTAATAATAAGTATCGCCAAATTAACAAATATATTCTCTGTTACTGGCTCTTTAATTAATCTTTGGTTGTGGATTATTTCTCTTGTCGCATTTGACTTCCTTATTTTCATAGCATCAGTTAAACCAAGAACAGAAAGCCAAGTAAGACAAATACCTGATAGCAAAATAAAAGAATTCTTTAACAATAACAATATTTTTTAAACGAGGTTGATTTTGAATTACAAAATAAATGGAATAAACATACGTTCAGAAAATGCAGCGAAACCGCACACTATGCCATCTAACTATCTCTGTAAACAGATTGAAAGCACTAATAAAAATGGCAATGCCCTTGATTTTGGATGTGGAAAACTTAGATATTCAGAACAATTAGTAAATAAATTTGAAACTGTGACATTTTTAGATTCCAGAAGACAACTAGAAAGAGTGCAAATTATCAGAGGTGTACAAACCACGATTCCAGATTACGTGATAAATAACTATAAGAATGCTAATATTGTTTCTTATGAAAATATAGATAAAATAACAAATCATTATGATTTCATACTTTGCGCAAACGTGCTTTCCGCAATTCCATGTGAATCCACAATTCACAAAGTCCTCAGTGCGATTAGAGAATTATTAAAGAGTGATGGTGAAGCACTGATTGTCAATCAATACAAAAGTTCTTATTTCAAGAGGTACGAGAGCGGTATTAAACATTTGCATGGGTATATATACCAAAACTCTCGTAATGCTTTCTACTATGGTTTATTAGATGTGGATACTGTAAGTAAAATATGCTCAGATAATAATTTAGAAATAATAAAATCATGGAGCAAAGCAGGTAGTTCATATGTGGTTGTTGGTAAACATATACATATTTAGTTTATTTCAACAAATTATTAGAAAGAGTGATTTGCTTGTTAATTATTAGCTCGGCAGTGCCGGATCAACATGACCCTGCCACTTAGGCCATTGCCGGTTTACCTACTTTTGTAAGGTTCAGCATGAAGTTTTTATATACTCTTCCTAATATCAATAGTGATGCTCGCTTATGTTAGCTGCTTCTTGTACATAGTAGCCTTCTCCGACAGTACTGCAATGAGCGGAGAGTAAAAGTCGATAAACAATAAGGAGGTTCACAATAAATATTTCTCGGTGAAACTTTCAAAGCATTCTCTGTTTTGCTAAATCGACAATTATAAATCAACAACATTTAGTGTTATATCAATATTATTTAGCCTTGCAATCTCTGATGAATCACTTGCTATTTTAGCTTTTAATTTATCAATATTAATCATATCTTCATGGCTTATATAAACCATATCACCTTGGTTAACTTTAGATTTGTTCACTATGGCTTGAATAACAGACAAATCATCCATTACACCTCTCATAAATTTCACCATGCTTTGATCTTTGAAGTCAGATATCGATTTTGAACGTTGCTTACGTTGAATTGTTCCTTTTGTAATTACTTCATTAATTTCTTTTAAACCAGTGAGCATATCAGACAGACTGCCTTCGCAACTCATCCGATGTTTTATTGCATTGCGATTAATAATATTGAGTATAATTTCGAGTGAATCTTTATCACTCCATGGATGTAATGATGTATAATCATGATGGCGTCGAATGGCGTCAATCATATCCTGGACCATATCTTCATCTGCTTTATCGCAAAGTTCATTCACGAAATAGCTGGGGTCGATTATTTTACAATAACTTGGAGTTAGGTATCTTGAGGCTTTACAAAAACCAAAAATATATAAAGTAGAGTATTTATCTTTCAGACTCTCTCCTATTTCATTTATTTTCTCAAAAGATTCGATAGTTTTTTTAATTTTTGCTGGACTTGCATTCGTAGTAACTTGAACTGCTATCATGTTTTTATTATCAGCTAAATCAATGGCGGGAAAATTAACTTTAATCTGATTCATGTTTACCAGTTCACCCATTTTCAGCGCGCGAAACATAAAGATGGTCAATGTCTCAATTATTCTTTCCATGTCATGAAAGCCTGCCTGTTTGCGTTGCGCGATATAAAGCTGGAGTAGTGCAATATCACTCTGTAAGTTTCTAATAAGTGGATCAATCATAGCTAATAATCCTTTTCAATGAAGCTGGAGGTGTGTTTAACTATTAGTTAAATTTCTATTTTTATAGAAACAAGCTTTACAACTTCATCAAAGTTTCTCAAATCCTAATCCACTTTGCAAACCCACTAACCATGCTGAATGCTTTCTGTTGTTAAACATATCCGCTGCTGGCACCAAGCAGACAAACACACTAACTCTACCCTACTCCACAAAAGAGCCAATCAATATCTGAACTAATAAACTTTAATCTCATCACTTCAATAAATATCGAGCATTTCCCTGATAGAATGCTAGTATGCGCTGCATAACTTCACTCTTCCGGCACTCGCGACAGATTATGTTCTGACGCCTGTCGTAGCGACGTATTTCTCCGTCAGGTAATGACCAGATAAGGTCCGGATCAACCGCAGATGGTTCCTTCAGCTTTGCCCTTGAGAGCTTTTTACGGGCATTTTGCCAGTCCTTACGCGCCTGTTCAGACGGGAATAACCCGTAACCAGAGTTGTATACATCGCCGCTGGCAACCAGCTCTCTTGCGAGAACGCTCATCAGATATCTTGTCGCACCTGTCTTGACTTCCAGTTGCCGTAACGTCTCACGCCCACTCCGGCGTACGAGTTCAACAACCTGCCCTTTAATTTTTTCCCGCTCTTCTTGTGTAAAAACTTTTGCCACAAGCCCTCCTGAAAATTACCTCATGACCAGAAATTAACACTTACCCCCTGAAGCCCGGCGGAATTTCGGTATCCGGCTCAGAAATATGATTCACACAACGCTGTACAGACGAACGCCCCAGGCGGATAACCAGTTCATCCCATTTTTCGCGAAGCTTTGACGGACTCATGATATTTTTTACCCAGAATGGATCCCGCTGCACCCGACCAAACATTTCACAAATTTGTCTGTGAGTTCTGCCATCCAGCATCCGCATTGTGCGCACGTCGTTGGCCCATGCGGTCCAGTTGGGTTCTTTCGGTCGCGAAATCTCGCCATCATCGCTGGCGGCCTGCTCGTAAAGACTCACGATTCGCCCCCAGATCCACTGCGCACACGCCAAATCTTCCTGGCTGCCCCACTGGCGTTTTTTCGCACTGAACACAACCGCGTCAGGGTGTCGGGTTAAAAAATCCTGTTCAACCGTCTGCGGGTCCGGTTGCGAAGCTTCCGGACGAGAAGTCTTTTTATTCTCTGTAGTAATCTCTGTTGTATTCTCTGTAAGATCATCAGGCCATTTTGACCCGATGACATTGAGTCGTTTTGAACCAATGGAGCGTTTCATTTTGACCTCTTCCATCGTGTCATTTTGACCTGATGGAGCGGCGCATTTTAAACCGATGGATTCGCTCAATTTGCCACCATCTAAAAGCTCGCTCCCGTAGTTGATCGTGTAGAAATTGGTCATATCGCGCTTTGATTTATTGAGCTTTTCACAACGCAAAAGCCCCAGCGTTTTCAGACTTGCAAACGCGCGCTTTAACGTTGACTCTGACCAGAATGGGAACTGTTCCAGCCATTGTTCCGTTGTGTTATAAATCCAGCGAACACCATCACATTCCATGCCGGAGTTGGTATCTCTCAACCAGTAGTGCAGTTGTTGCAAAACAATGGCTTCGTTTAAGCCAATTTTCATTGCCAGCTGCGTGTTTATAACCAGTGGGCGTTCAGCAAAAAGAAGACTCATAATTCCATCCAGCTTTTTGTTGGTATTGCTGTCGATACGCAAGCTTGAAAGCAATTGCTTTTTCTATAAGTTCGTCAGTTTCACGATCTACAACGGCAGGATCTGCAAAAAGCAGTCCGGATTCCACCACATCGCCATATTCTTTATTTAACCCGGCGATCATGTACGTAATACTTTTTCCATCACTGATCTCACGATACAACCTGAAATCACTAATCCGGATAGCCTCCATAATCGCAGGCACTAGCGCCGTAAACTTTTCACGCTTATCCCTGGTGTCGATAGCCTTCCAGCGTTCGAATATCTTCACTCGATTAACGCCAAGCGCTCGCTGATCAACCGCGCCACCTTCATCGGTGACACGCTGAACATCGATGTTCGGGCGCTCTTTCAAAGCCCAGAATGCTTCAGTGATTAATATCGTCGCCTGCTCCTGTGTCATTCCTGGTCGACATATCCAGGCATCCAGAGCCTCACGAGCCTGTTCAGGAGTGATTTTCATTGTTCAACCTCCCCGCCCGCTTCGTCTTACGATATTCATCATAAACTTTGGGATCATACTGAAGCTCCCCGCCAGATGCCTCCTGTAGACGCATCGCGCGACCTTCGGGAACTAAATCCCCTTTCCAGCTATAAAGCGAAGCCAAACGAATACCTGCTGCTTGTGCAAGTTTTGTTTTTGAACCGAAATACAAAAGAGCGTCAGTTTTAAGCATTTAAAACACCTTTATTGTTAGTCATGACTAACAAAATAGATGTTAACAAAAACATAGTCAATACGATTTAGCATTAGCTAACTATGGAAACAAAAAATTTAACTATCGGCGAACGCATTAGGTATCGTCGGAAAAACCTCAAACACACCCAAAGGTCTCTTGCTAAAGCCCTGAAAATCTCCCATGTGTCTGTATCACAATGGGAACGGGATGATAGTGAACCTACAGGGAAGAACCTTTTTGCCCTCAGCAAAGTATTGCAATGCTCACCAACATGGATTCTATTTGGCGATGAAGACAAGCAACCAACACCACCTGTTGAGAAGCCAGTTGCCTTATCCCCCAAAGAACTAGAGCTCCTTGAGCTGTTTAATGCACTGCCAGAATCAGAACAGGATACCCAGCTCGCCGAAATGCGAGCTCGAGTAAAAAACTTCAATAAACTCTTTGAAGAATTACTAAAAGCCCGTCAGCGGACAAATAAAAGATAACATCATCAATGAGTTATCTTTTACCACATCAATCATGTTAGCCATAACATACAAAATCACTTGACCTATGTGTTAGCTATGGCTAATCTTATTTGCATCAACACACCGCACGGTGTTCTCAGCAAACAGTTCCGCTACCCCAGCGTTAAGGGGAAATGAGGTCAGCATGGATACTATCGATCTTGGCAACAACGAATCTCTGGTGTACGGCGTGTTTCCCAACCAGGACGGTACGTTCACCGCGATGACGTATACCAAAAGCAAAACGTTTAAAACCGAAAATGGTGCCCGTCGCTGGCTGGAAAGAAACTCAGGTGAGTGATATGGATTTCGACACAATCATGGAAAAGGCTTACGAAGAATACTTCGAAGGTCTTGCCGAAGGCGAAGAAGCTCTCAGCTTCAACGAATTTAAACAGGCGCTTTCCAGTTCGGCAAAATCTAACGGCTGATAAGCGAAACAGCACCGCGAGGAATCAGTATGCAGAAACGAGAACCCGTCATCATCGCGCCAGACTATACCGATGATGAACTTTATGAGTGGATGCACCAGAAAATTAATGCAGCGCAGGATCTGAAATGGGCCAATGAAGCCAGGGCTAAGCAGGCTGAAAATCTGTCCGCTCTGGAGCAGGATATCACCAGGCTGGAAAAAGCAGCGGCATTAAGCATTGCCAGAATGATTACATACCCGCGTTAATAGCTAACCAACGAAGCTAAGGTTGGTAATTAAGGAGTTCTCCACGGGTGAGGTGGAGTGCGTGCGCCGGACACGGGTGAGCATCCGGCACTGACAGTTTACTGAAAGGATATTTCCATGAAAAGTCAGACCATAACGCGAAAGCGCACGGCGAGGTAGCTGGTTCATAGATAGCCTGTCGTTAAATTTTCGTCGACCGTGCGCTTCCGGTTGTGGCACTCCGCGAAATGGCGCGGCGGTAAGTATGGCGGGGTTATTCCTTCCCCGTTGAGGACACCGGGTTGTCAGGTTGACCATACGCTTAAGTGACAACCCCGCTGCAACGCCCTCTGTTATCAATTTTCTGGTGACGTTTGGCGGTATCAGTTTTACTCCGTGACTGCTCTGCCGCCGTTTTTAAAGTGAATTTTGTGATGCGGTGAATGCGGCTAAGCGCACGCGGAACAGTTAAAACCAAAAACAGTGTTATGGGTGGATTCTCTGTATCCGGCGTTAATTGTTAACTGGTTAACGTCACCTGGAGGCACCAGGCACTGCATCACAAAATTCATTGTTGAGGACGCGATAATGAAAACGTTATTACCAAACGTTAATACGTCTGAAGGTTGTTTTGAAATTGGTGTCACTATCAGTAACCCTGTATTTACTGAAGATGCCATTAACAAGAGAAAACAAGAACGGGAGCTATTAAATAAAATATGCATTGTTTCAATGCTGGCTCGTTTACGTCTGATGCCAAAAGGATGTGCACAATGAATTCAGCATTTGCGCTTGTTCTGACAGTTTTTCTTGTTTCCGGAGAGCCAGTTGATATTGCAGTCAGTGTTCACAGGACAATGCAGGAGTGTATGACTGCAGCAACCGAACAGAAAATTCCCGGTAACTGTTACCCGGTCGATAAAGTTATTCACCAGGATAATATCGAAATCCCGGCAGGTCTTTAAAACAGTTCCGTAATAAATATCCGGTTTCATTCTTATATGCCAGCAATGGCAGGGATTTGTTCATCCTTAAATCTGTCATGAGGTTAAAACAAAATGAGTAAAGTCTTTATTTGCGCCGCTATTCCTGACGAACTGGCAACAAGGGAAGAAGGCGCTGTGGCTGTAGCCACAGCCATTGAAGCTGGCGACGAACGCCGTGCTCGAGCAAAATTTCACTGGCAGTTCCTGGAACATTATCCGGCTGCTCAGGACTGCGCTTATAAATTTATTGTCTGCGAGGATAAACCTGGCATACCCCGCCCTGCCCTCGATTCATGGGATGCTGAATATATGCAGGAAAACCGCTGGGATGAGGAGTCTGCTTCTTTTGTCCCGGTTGAGACTGAATCCGATCCGATGAACGTCACTTTTGACAAGCTGGCCCCTGAAGTACAGAACGCTGTCATGGTTAAGTTCGACACATGTGAAAACATCACCGTTGATATGGTTATTAGCGCACAGGAATTGTTGCAGGAAGACATGGCAACATTCGACGGACATATCGTTGAAGCGTTGATGAAAATGCCAGAAGTTAACGCCATGTATCCGGAGCTTAAGTTGCACGCCATTGGGTGGGTTAAGCATAAATGTATTCCTGGTGCTAAATGGCCCGAAATTCAGGCAGAGATGCGCATCTGGAAAAAACGTCGCGAAGGTGAACGCAAGGAAACCGGAAAATACACGTCTGTTGTTGATCTCGCCCGCGCCAGAGCCAATCAACAGTACACTGAAAATTCAACAGGAAAAATCAGCCCGGTCATTGCTGCCATTCATCGCGAATACAAGCAGACATGGAAAACACTGGATGACGAACTGGCCTACGCTCTCTGGCCTGGTGATGTGGATGCCGGAAACATTGACGGCAGCATCCATCGCTGGGCAAAAAAAGAAGTTATCGACAACGACCGCGAAGACTGGAAGCGTATCTCGGCATCAATGCGCAAACAGCCTGATGCCCTTCGCTACGACCGCCAGACTATTTTTGGCCTTGTCCGTGAGCGTCCGATCGACATTCACAAAGATCCCATAGCACTGAACAAATATATCTGCGAATACCTGACGACAAAGGGCGTGTTTGAGAATGAAGAAACAGACCTGGGCACTGTTGATGTTCTCCAGTCATCAGAAACACAAACTGATGCAGTGGAAACTGAGGTATCTGATATCCCAAAAAATGAAACCGCGCCGGAAGCTGAACCATCTGTAGAGCGTGAGGGGCCGTTCTATTTCCTCTTCGCAGATAAGGACGGAGAAAAATACGGTCGCGCAAACAAACTTTCTGGTCTGGATAAGGCACTGGCTGCTGGCGCCACTGAAATCACAAAAGAAGAATATTTTGCCCGAAAAAATGGCACATACACGGGCTTACCGCAATATGTAGATACCGCTGAAGATTCAGAACAACCAGAGCCGATAAAAGTTACCGCTGACGAAGTAAACAAAATTATGCAGGCAGCCAATATCAGCCAGCCTGACGCCGATAAGTTGCTTGCTGCATCACGTGGTGAATTTGTTGAAGGGATTAGTGACCCGAATGATCCGAAATGGGTTAAGGGGATCCAGACCCGCGATTCTGTGAACCAGAACCAGCATGAATCGGAACGGAACTACCAAAAAGCGGAACAAAACAGCACAAATGCGTTACAAAACGAGCCAGAAACGAAACAGCCTGAACCAGTGGCGCAACAGGAAGTGGAAAAAGTCTGCACCGCCTGCGGTCAGACCGGCGGCGGCAACTGCCCTGATTGTGGCGCGGTGATGGGCGACGCAACATACCAAGAAACATTCGATGAAGAGTATCAGGTTGAAGTTCAGGAAGATGATCCGGAGGAAATGGAAGGCGCTGAACATCCACACAAGGAGAACACTGGCGGCAATCAGCATCACAATAGCGATAATGAAACTGGCGAGACGGCAGATCACTCAATTAAGGTGAACGGTCATCACGAAATCACATCTACCAGCAGGACGTGTGACCATCTAATGATCGACCTTGAAACCATGGGAAAAAATCCTGATGCCCCGATCATCTCAATAGGTGCAATATTTTTCGATCCGCAAACCGGAGATATGGGACCGGAATTTAGTAAGACTATCGATCTGGAAACTGCTGGCGGAGTCATTGATCGGGACACCATTAAATGGTGGCTTAAGCAATCACGCGAAGCGCAATCTGCCATTATGACCGATGAAATCCCGTTAGATGATGCACTGTTACAATTACGGGAATTTATCGACGAAAACTCCGGTGAATTTTTTGTTCAGGTTTGGGGAAATGGAGCCAACTTCGACAACACGATTTTGCGCCGTTCATACGAACGGCAGGGGATCCCCTGCCCGTGGCGTTACTACAACGATCGCGATGTACGCACAATCGTTGAGCTGGGGAAAGCCATAGACTTCGATGCCAGAACGGCTATTCCATTCGAAGGTGAGCGCCATAATGCACTTGATGACGCCCGTTACCAGGCAAAATACGTTTCAGTTATCTGGCAAAAACTGATCCCGAGTCAGGCTGATTCTTAATGTTCAACTGTCGCCGGTTGTGACTGGTATTCTGCAACCGGCGCTCGTCTGATGTAAGAGATAAAGAAATCGATGAGCGAAGTAATCATGATTGTCTCTCCCGGCAAATGGGTATCCGAAGAGCAGTTAATTGCGCTGAAAGGAATAAAAAAAGGTACGTTAAAAAAGGCCCGGGAAAAATCGTTTATGGAAGGAAGGGAATATAAGCATGTCGCTCATGACGGTATGCCATGGGATAACAGTCCATGCTTTTACAACCTGGAAGAAATTGATCGCTGGATTGAGCGCCAGGCATCAGCGAGACCAAGACGTCATCTTACTTGACTAAAAGCCACACTAACTAATGAGAGAAGTTGAAATGAAATATCCGACAGGCGTGGAAAACCATGGAGGGAAATTACGTATCTGGTTTGTTTATAAAGGCGTAAGAGTCAGGGAAAATCTGGGGGTTCCTGACACAGCAAAAAACAGGCGCGTTGCAGGTGAACTACGCTCCTCTGTTTGTTACGCAATAAAAACTGGTGTTTTCGACTATGCAAAACAGTTTCCCTCCTCACGCAATCTGGAAAAATTTGGTGAGGCCCGACAAGATTTAACCATAAAAGAACTGGCTGAAAAATTTCTGGCACTGAAAGAAACTGAAGTCGCCATAACATCACTCAACACATACCGTGCCGTCATCAAAAATATCCTGAGCATAATCGGTGAAAAAAATCTTGCCTCATCGATTAATAAAGAAAAATTACTGGAGGTTCGTAAAGAGCTACTGACTGGATACCAGATCCCCAAAAGTAACTATATTGTTACACAACCAGGGAGATCGGCTGTAACTGTAAATAATTACATGACAAATCTTAACGCCGTGTTCCAGTTTGGTGTTGATAACGGTTACCTGGCAGATAATCCGTTTAAGGGGATCTCGCCATTAAAGGAATCAAGAACCATTCCGGATCCTCTTTCGCGGGAGGAATTCATCCGTCTTATCGATGCGTGCAGAAATCAGCAAGCCAAAAATTTATGGTGTGTTTCTGTTTATACTGGCGTTCGCCCTGGTGAGCTGTGTGCACTTGGATGGGAGGACATAGATCTGAAAAATGGAACAATGATGATCAGGAGAAATTTAGCAAAAGACCGTTTCACGGTACCAAAAACACAGGCGGGAACCAATCGGGTCATTCATCTTATTAAGCCAGCAATCGACGCTCTCCGGAGTCAGATGACATTAACGAGACTGAGCAAAGAGCATATCATTGATGTTCACCTCAGAGAGTATGGCAGAACAGAAAAACAAAAATGCACCTTTGTTTTTCAACCTGAAGTGTCAGCGAGAGTAAAAAATTATGGTGACCATTTTACCGTTGACTCAATAAGGCAGATGTGGGACGCAGCGATAAAACGTGCCGGACTCCGCCATCGAAAATCATATCAGTCGAGACATACTTATGCCTGCTGGTCGCTGACAGCTGGTGCTAACCCGGCATTTATAGCAAACCAGATGGGCCATGCAGATGCGCAAATGGTATTTCAGGTATACGGAAAATGGATGTCTGAAAACAATAATGCACAGGTAGCTTTGTTAAATACACAGTTAAGCGAGTTTGCCCCAACCATGCCCCATAACGAAGCAATGAAAAATTAATTTAATATTTATCAAACAGTTAACACGCATGACTCTTGAAATCCATAAATTCAAGCGCAGTGCCCAGCCATCCCGATACTGCTGCTTTCACCAAATCCTTAGTGCTTCTTTCGTGTTTTTCTATTGTCATAATGGTTATCTCTAAAAAAGAGGTAAGATGCGTACTACTTACTCGCCGTTATTGGTATTATTCAGAAAAAGTGAGTAAGACTTTGCAGCAATGTTTTTGATCCTGTTCAAATAAACTAATGGCATCAGCAACATGCTGGAAATCAAACGTATGGGTAATTAATTTTTCTGGTTTAATTAACCCTTTACTTAACCAGTCGATAACGATCGGGAATTTATTTGCATTTAAGCGTGAAGAGAAAATAGAGAGTTCTTTTCCGGTAATTCCTTGCTGAATCACTTCAGACGGTTCACTGGAGAACCCCATCAATACAATACGTGCCGCTGGAGAAGCCAGCGTTACGGCCTCTTTCAGGATAGAAGGATGACAAGCCGCATCGATAATTAATGTCGGCTTGATGCCTTTTTCAGTGAAAATCTCGCCAAGCGGTGTCTGGCTGTTATTAATCGCCCAGTCAGCCCCGCTCTCTTTGAGCCTGTTCAGGATTCTGTGTAAATACCTTTTCTCAGAAGTGGCCGTCCAGGCG